>Ga0126311_10000173_pt1 | contig 32203 bp, 45 predicted proteins | sample Plot61_FD_92539 | JGI IMG/M metagenome (GOLD analysis project Ga0126311, IMG submission 92539) | Serpentine soil microbial communities from UC McLaughlin Reserve, CA, USA - Plot61 | ecosystem: Environmental > Terrestrial > Soil > Grasslands | place: USA: UC McLaughlin Reserve, Lake County... | reverse complement strand
CTCGAGCGTCTCGGCGGCAGCGTGCAGCTCCTGGGTGGAGCCGATCGCGTTCCACTTCTCCGGGAGCGCCACCAGATGGGCGCCGGTCGCGGCGGCTCGCGCGACGAGCCGCTCCGCGGCCTCGAGGTTCGCCGCCTTGTCGGCGCGGCTCGTCATCTGCACGCAGGCGACGCGAAGAAGGTCGGTCACGCGCGGAGGATAGCTTTCGATCGTGGAGGCAACCGCCGCCGCCCCCTCGCGCGCCCGCGTGCTCCGGGCCTTTCGGAGCAGGGATTTTCGGCTGCTGTGGACCGGCCAGGCGATCTCACTGCTCGGCGACGCCGCCTTCGTCGTCGCGCTCGGCTGGCGGACGTTCACGCTCACCGGCTCGGCGCGCTCGCTCGGGATCGTGCTCACGCTGCAGGGTCTCGGCCTGCTCTCGACGGTGCTCGTCGGTGGCGCGCTCGCCGACCGCGCGGACCGGCGGACGCTGATGCTCGTGTCGGACGCCGCCCGCTTCGGCGTGATCGCCGTTCTCGTCGTGGTCGACACGACCGGCCACCTGAGCATCGGCTCCCTTGCGGCGATCGCGTTCGTCGAGGGGCTTGCGACCGGCTTCTTCACGCCCGCCCTCGGCGGGCTGATCCCGCTCGTGGTCGACCCGCCCGGTCTCGGGTCGGCGAACGCGCTGATCGGCCTGGCCCGGCAGGGCAGCTTCCTGATCGGCCCGTCGGTCGCCTCGCTGCTCTACGGCTTTGCCGGCTCGACCGTCGTCTTCGGCTTCAACTCCGTCACCTACCTGGTCTCGTTCGCGTTCGTCTACGCGACGCGGCCGCGCCCGGCGGAGCGCGGCGCCCCCGAAGGCACGCTGCGCGAGATCGGAGCAGGTATCCGCTACGTCGCAGGGATCCCGTGGCTGTGGCTGACGATCAGCCTGTTCGCGTTCGTGCTGATGTTCCAGTGGGCGCCGATCCAGGTGCTGACGCCGAAGCTCGTCCGCGAGCACTATCACCTCGGCGTCGGTGCCTACGGACTCGTGTTTTCGCTCGTCGGCGCCGGGATGATCGTCGGCACGGTGCTCTTCGGCCAGGTGAACCCGAGCCGCCGGCGCGGCCTGCTCTCGTACCTGATTTGGATCGTCAACAGCGTGCTCGTGATCGTCTTCGCGCTCTCGCCCTGGTACCCGCTCGCGGTCGCCGCAGCCTTCCTGCGCGGGATCTGCATCGGCTTCGGCGTCACCGTCTGGGAGACGATGCTGATGCAGCTCGTGCCGCAGCACATGCTCTCTCGCGTGGTCAGCCTCGACTGGTTCGGCTCGCTCGGCCTGACGCCGTTCGGCCTGCTGCTCGTCGGCGCCGTCTCCGGCTTCGCGCCCCCCGGCACGCTGATCGCGCTCGGCGCCACGATCTCGATCTGCATCATCGCGAGCGGCCTCCTCTCCAAGCAGATCCGGACGATCGACTAGGGGGTCGACTGATGCCGCTCTGCCGAAGTCAATCACGACCCGCCTTCAGGACCTCTCACCGTCCGGCCACGCCGGGATGGTGCTCGGCTGACGGGGGAACAGCGGTTCCCCCGCGCCGGCAAATCGGGGTGCCGAGATTTGAACTCGGGACCTCTCCGACCCGAACGGAGCGCGCTACCAGGCTGCGCCACACCCCGAGTGCGCACAGGTTAGCGGCTGAGGGCGAGGAAGTCCGCGATCGCATCGGCGCAGGCGCCCGGCCGCTCGGCGATCAGCAGATGGCCACAGTCGGCAATCACGCGCAGACGGGCGCGCAGCCGCCGCGAGTAGTCGAATGCGTCCCCGACGGAAAGCTGGTTGTCGCGTGCGCCCCAGAGGACGAGGCTCGGACAGCGGACACGGTCGAGGTCCGGGCGCACGTCGTCGCGCACGAGGGCGCTGGCCGCGCTGACGGTGTCCGTGTGATGTGCCGGGCCTGCGAGGAACGCCTCGACGAGCTCCGCCGGCAGGGCCGCGGGATCCGAAGCACCCCAGCGGCCGAAGACGGCGCGCTTCAGCGCGGCAGACTGGGCGACGCGGCGCCGGAACGGCGCCACCTTGCGGCCCGGCTTGACGATCCCCGTGATCGTCAGCGCATAGCGCGCGTTGCGCGAGCCCGACGAGATCCCGGCCGCTCCCGCCAGCACGAGCGCGCTCACGGTCTCGGGCCGGCGAATGGCGAGCCGCAGCGCGATCGCGCCGCCGAGCGAGTGGCCGACGACACCCGCCGGCGCCGCCTGCTCCCGCTCGAGCAGCAGCCCGAGCCGGTCGGCGTACGCGTTCAGAGACGGCGCCGCGGGCAGCGGCGCCGAGCCGCCGTGGCCGGGCAGCTCGGGCACGAGCAGGCGGCAGCCCTGGAGGAGGAGCGGCGCGAGCGCGAGCCAGTTCGCGGCCGCCCCGCCCAGCCCGTGCACGAGCACGAGCGGCTCCCCTTCTCCGGCCACGAGGTAGCGCAGCCGGCAGCCGCGGACGTTCGCGAAGCGCTCCTTGAAGCCGGGCAGCTCGGTCTTTGCGTCCGTCATCGAGGCCGATTATTGTTCGAGGTGATGGATCGTTCAGGGAGGCAGGACCCCTGATTCCTGCCGGACACCACAGAGGATTGGTCGGCTAACCCGTCGGCGCCTGGAGCGCGGCGGGTTTTTTGTTGCCCGGAAAGGAGCGAGATGGCGAACCACCTGACGCCCGAGGAGCTCTCGAAGGAGCTGGGGATCGACCGCACCGAGGTGATCAAGGTCTGCATGCAGGAAGGTGTGCCCATCTATCAGGGCAAGATCGACAAGACGCTCTTCCAGGCGCAGCTGCAGGCGCTCGGAGCGCTCCAGCAAGCGCACTAGGGAGCGAGGCTACTTCGCGGCGGTGCGCTTCCGCGGCGCTGCCTTCTTGCGCTCGGCGGGCTTCGCGCCGTCGCCCGAGCCCGCCTTCGAGGCAGCGACGCTCTTCCTGAGCGCCTCCATCAGGTCGACGACCGGCGCGTCCGCGACCGGCTCCGGCTTCGCGATCTCCTCGCCCGCGAGCTTGGCCTCGAGCAGCTTGCGCAGGTCCTGCCGGTACTCGCTCTCGAGCTCGCTCGGCTCCCATTCCCCGACCAGGCTGTCGATCAGCTGGCGCGCCAGCTCGAGCTCCGGCTCCTTGACGTCGACGGCCTCGACGGCCTCATCGATCTCGGCCTGCGAGCGGACGTCCTCGGCCAGGAAGAGCGTCTCGAGCACGAGCGCATCCCCCTTCGGCCGGATGAGGACGAAGTTCTCGTTGCCGCGGATCACCATCCGGCCGATCGCGGCCATGCCGGTCTCCTTCATGGCGTTCAGCAGCAGCACGTAGGGCCGCCGCTGCGCCTCGGCGCTCGAGGGTGCGAGGAAGTAGGTGCGATCGAAGAACATCGGGTCGACCTCGTCGAGCGGCACGAAGCGAGAGATCTCGATCGCCCGGGAGGTGTCGCGCTGCGCGATCGCCTCGAGGTCGGCGTCCTCGACGATCACGAACTGCCCCTTCGAGACCTCCCAGCCTTTGACGAGCTCCTCGTTCGTGACCTCGCGCTCGTGCACCGGGCACCAGCGCTTCTGCTTGATCGGCGTCTTGCACTCACGGTGCAGCGTCCGAAAGGTCACGTCGGACGCGCGCGCCTTGGGCGCGGTCGCCGGGGCCAGGCCGACGGGGATCGTGACCAGGCCGAAACTGAGGGATCCGTTCCACGTAGTTCGCATCAGGGCCGCTTTCGCTGTGGATAAGTGTAGTGGGACCGGGCAGATTCGCCGCCGCGCGAACCTTCCCTCCCCCACTTCCCGCGACGTAAGCTGAGGGCCTGAGCGAGACGACGGCAACGGCGCCGGCGCAGCCCGCCGCGCGGGCGGGCGGAGGGCGCACGATCGGACGGCTGTGGCGCGACGCGACCGCCGCCGGCCGCACGAATCCCGCGTACCTGGTCGAGGGCCCCGACGGCTGGAACGAGGTCTCGTGGGCCGAGGCAGCGACGACCGTCGATGAGCTCGCGAACGGCCTGCTGGCGCTCGGCCTGAGCAAGGGAGATGCCTTCGGGATCCTCGCGCGGACGAACCTCAAGTGGGCGCTCTTCGACTATGCGCTCGGCCTGATCGGCGCGGTCGGCGCCGCCATCTACGCCAACAGCTCCGCGCGCGACTGCCGCTACGTGCTCGAGCATTCGGACGCCGTCGGCGTGTTGATCGAAGACGAGGCGCAGCGGGCGAAGGTCGCCGACCTCGGGGTCGCCCACGTGCTCTCGTTCGACGAGCTCGACGAGCTTCGCGCGAGGGGGCGCGAGTTCGCGGCGGAGCATCCGAGCGCCCTCGCCGAGGCGGAGGCGCAGGTCGGGGAGGACGACCTCTTCACCTTCATCTACACGTCGGGCACGACCGGGCCGCCGAAGGCGTGCATGATCCGGCACCGCAACTACTACGAGATGGCCGGTTGCGTCGACCACGTCGAGGCGTTCGCCCTCGCCGACGACGTGATGCTGCTCTACCTCCCGCTCGCTCACAACTTCGGCCGGCTGATGCACCTGCTTGGCGCGCACACCGGCTACACCATCGCGTTCTGTCCCGATCCGCTGCGCGTCGCCGAGGCGCTGCCCGCCGTGCGACCGACCCTGCTGCCGAGCGTGCCAAGGCTCTACGAGAAGGTGCACACGGCGGTGGTCGCGCAGTTCGAGCAGGTACAAGGCCCGCGGCGAAGGCTGCTCGACTGGGCGCTCGGCATCGGGCGGGAGGTGAGCCGCCTACGAGAACGGGGCGAGCCGCTGCCGGCGGGGCTCGCGCTCCGCCACCGCTTCGCTGACCGCCTCGTCTATTCGAAGATCAAGGACCGGCTCGGCGGGCGCCTTCGGCTCGGAGTCTCGGGCGGCGCGCCGCTGGCGAAGGAGATCGGCGAGTTCTTCCACGCACTCGACATCCTGATCATCGAGGGTTGGGGGCTGACCGAGTGCACGACCGCCGCCTCGGTCAACCGGCCCGACCGCTTCCGCTTCGGCACGGTCGGGCCTGCGCTGCCCGACTTCGAGGTGCGCGCCGACGAAGGCGGCGAGCTGTTGATCCGCAGCGAGACGGTCTTCGCCGGCTACTACAAGGACGAAGAGGCGACGCGGGAGGTGCTCGACCCCGACGGCTGGCTCCGATCGGGCGACGTGGGCTCGATCGACGAGGACGGCTTCATCACGATCACCGATCGCAAGAAGGACATCCTGATCACCGCGGGCGGCAAGAACGTCGCGCCGCAGAACCTCGAGAACGCGCTCAAGACGACTGCGCTCGTATCACAGGCGCTCGTACTCGGGAACCGTCGCCCGTACGTGGCCGCGCTCGTCACCATCGATCCGACGGTCGCGGAAGGTCTCTCGGACGCCGGGATCGAAGAGCGGGTTCAGGCCGCCGTCGACAACGTCAACGCCGAGCTCTCGCACTTCGAGCAGATCAAGCGCTTCCGTATCCTGCCGCGCGATTTCAGCGCGGACGAAGGCGAGGTGACGCCGACGCTGAAGCTGAAGCGCCGGGTCTGCGAAGAGCATTTCGCAGCCGAGATCGAGGAGCTCTACGGCGGCTAGAGCCTGCGCGCGCCGACGTAGGTCGACGCATACCAGCCGGTCATGGAAGAGATCTTGACCACGTCGCCGGTGTGCGGCGCGTGGATGAAGCTGCCGCCGCCGACGTAGATCCCTTCGTGCCCCAGGCCGTCGAAGAAGACGAGGTCGCCCGGCTGCAGGTCGCCGCGCGAGACCGGGCTGCCGTAGCCGTACTGCGCGTAGGAGCTGTGCGGGAGCGAAACGCCGATCTGGCTGAACGCGTACATCACGAGGCCCGAGCAGTCGAAGCCGGCGGGCGAGGCTCCACCCCAGACGTACGGCGTCCCGAGATAGCGCATCGCGACGCCGACCACCCCGCCATAGTGGGCGGGCGGCGGTGCGACCGTCACCGGACCCTGCGGAGCCGCGACGGGAACCGTCGGGGCGAGCGCCGCCTGCTGCTGTTCGGCTTGCTGCTGCGCGAGCTGCTGCTGCACCTGTCGCTGAAGCGCTGCCTGGCGCTCGGCCTCGACCGCCTTCAGATGCGCTATCTCGCCGCGGATCGAACCGAGCAGCGCCTGGCGCTGACCGAGCTGGCTCTCGACCGATGCGCGGGCCGCGTTGCGCTCCGATACGACCTGCACCTGCTCGGAGTGCGCGTGCTGAAGGAAACGCTGCCGGTGCTGCACCTCGCGGCGGAAGTGCGAGACCTGGCGCAGGACGAGCGTGTCCTGGTCGGAGACGCGATCCTCGGCGTCCATCCGCCCGAGCATGTCGTCGAGGCTCGACGACCCGAGCAGCACCGCGAGGCCGGCGTTCTGGTCGCCGGAGGTGTAGATGTCGACGAGCCGCCTCGAAAGCTGCGTCTGCGAGCGATGGAGGCTCTTCTTCGCGACGCTCAGCGCCTGCGTGTTGGTCTTCAGGTCGTGCTTGATCCTGTTCAGCTTGACCGTGGCGAGGTTGTACGCCTCGATTGCCCGCTCGAGACTCGAGTCGAGCTGCTGGATCTGCCCGAGAACGCTCTGAGCCTCCGCCTCCTTCGAGGCGACGGAGGGATCCGCGGATGCGGAAGCAGCAGTCAGCGCGAAGGCCGCAGCCAATGCGATGACCAGTGCCGGCGCCTTTCGTCTGGCCGAGCCGGAGGGGGGCGATTGGCTCGACAGGCGCCCTCGTGAGAGGGGCCGGTACGTCACAAGCACGGCACCCTAACAACGATGTCGGATGACCGCAAACGGCGCCGGTAACGCAAATGGGCGAGTCCGCTCCGGGCCGCGAGACACGCACAAGCTCTGTGTTACGGTGCCGCGTCGTGTCGGGGGAGATGCGCACGCTTCGTCATTGGCCCGTGGTCCTCGGAGCCCTTCTGGCTCTCGTCTGGCTCCTCCCCGCCGCCGTCTCCGCGGGCTCGGCGACAGGCGCCCGCGAGCACGCGGCGCGCCTTGCCAAAGAGAACGCCGGCCTCGCCGCGCGCTCTCGCGGCGTCGTGCTCGAGCTGTACTCGCTCGACTCTCGCCTCGCGCGCGAGCGCGCGCGACTGGTGGAGCTCCGGATCGAGAAAGCCGCGGTGAAGGCCGACCTCGCCCTCGCGCACACGCGCCTCGCAGTCGCGCGGCATGCGCTCACGCGAGCCGAGCGCTCGCTCGCCCGCAGGCTGCAGTTCCTCTACGAGCAGGGCGATTCCGACCCACTGGCGGTCGTGCTCGGCGCCTCGTCCGTCGCGGACGCGCTCGGCAACCTCGACTCGCTCGACCGGATCGCGGACGAGGACAGCGCCGTGATCGCGCAGACGCAGCAGGCGAAGCGCGCGGCGGTGAGGCTGACGCGGGCGCTCGCGGCGAGGGAGCGCGAGCTGCAGAACGTCACCGACCGGGCATCGCAGTCGACGCTCGTGCTCGAGCGCGCGCGGTCGCAGCGGCAGCGCTACCTCGCGCGGCTCGCCGGACAGCAGCGGTTGAACGCCGCCGCGATCCTGGCGTACCAGGAGCAGGCGCTCGCAGCGGAATCGAGGGCGCGCGAGGTCGCCGTCGTCTCGCCGGCCCAGTCCGAGGCTCCGCCGCAGATCGGCCCCGGTGGCCGCTCGCTGACGGTCGTCGCGACCGGCTACTCGATGCACGGCCGCACCGCGACCGGCATCCCCGCCGGCTGGGGCGTCGTCGCAGTCGATCCGGGCGTGATCCCGCTCGGGACGCACATGTCGATCCCCGGCTACGGCTCGGCCGTTGCCGCGGACACCGGCTCCGCGATCCAAGGCTCCACGATCGACCTCTGGTTCCCGAGCCTCGCGCAGGCGCGCGCGTGGGGCCGGCGCACCGTCACGATCGCGCTGCGCTGACTAGACTTGTCCCCGCTCCAAGGGGGGAAGTCGCTGAGCGAGACCGTCCAGATCCAAGCCGAGCTGAACGCGAGCAACGTCCGCGTGCTGCTCGTGGACGACCACGATCTCTTCCGTACGGGGCTGCGCAACCTGCTCGAGGAGCGGGGGGTCCACATCGCCGGCGAGGCGGCCCAGGGCGCGGACGCGGTGCGGCTCGTGCGCGAGCTCGCGCCGGAGGTGGTCGTGATGGACCTGCACATGCCGGGCATGACCGGCATCGAGGCGATCCGGCAGATCCACGGCTTCGCGCCGCTGACCCGCGTCCTCGTGCTCACGATCTCCGACCAGGACGACGACGTGCTCGACGCGATCCTCGCCGGCGCGTGCGGCTACCTGCTCAAGGACTCCTCGGTGGACGACCTGATTCGCGGGATCGCCGCCGCGGCCGTCGGCGAATCGCTCGTCTCCCCGGCGATCGCCGGGAAGGTGCTGCAGCAGGTCCGTGCGACGGCGATCGCGCCCGAGGCCGCGGACACGATTCGCGCCGAGCTCTCGGATCGTGAGCTCGACGTGCTGAAGCTGATCGCGGCGGGCAACGACAACGCGATGATCGCCGCGCAGCTGCATATCAGCCCGAAGACGGTCAAGAACCACATCTCGAACATCCTGATGAAGCTGCAGATCGAGAACCGCATCCAGGCCGCGGTCTACGCGGTCCGCAGCGGCCTCGTCTAGCTGCGGGAGCGCACGGCGGTCGCACGCGCCCGCAGTTGGGTGAGCGTACCGCGTAGACCGGTGAGAACGTTCGCGTTGCTCGAGAGCCGGTTCGAGAGCAGCGCCAGCTCCTGCGCCTTCAGCTCCTGGTTCCCCTCGTGCAGCTCGCCGGCAAGCTCTGACATCCGCCGCTCCAGGCGCCAGCGCTCGGCCTCGAGCGCGAGCGCATAGGCGTAGCCGTCCGTCAGCGTCCGCTCGAGGCGCGCGAGCGTCTCCGGCTCCTCCGTCGGGACCGGTTCGGCGAGCAGCTCGTCGATCTGCTCGAGCAGGGCGGGAATCGCGTCGGGTGCCACAGGAAGCCTCCCACGATTATCAGCGGCGCCCGAGGGTCCGAACAAGGGCCGCGCGACCTATCCTCGAGCGCGGCGCGGCCCACGCTTGACGCGTGTACCGGCACTCCGAAGAATGGTGCGGATGACCTGCCGCCGTCTGCCGGTCGTCGTGGCCCTGGCGCTCGTTCTCGCGGCGCCGGCCGGGGCCGGCGACTCACCTCTGGCAAAACGCCTCGCTCGCGCCCTCGTGGTCCCGCACGTCGCGCAGGCCCGCACCGGCGCGGTCGCGCTCGACCTGCAGACCGGGGAGACCGTGTTCGCGGAGCACGACGCGCTGCCGCTCGCCCCCGCCTCCAACGAGAAGCTCGCCGTCGCGTACGCAGCCCTGGTCACGCTCGGAGCGAGCTTCCGCTTCGAGACCGACGTGCTCGGCCGCGGCGAGCAGGACGGCACGGTGTGGCGCGGCAGCCTCGTGCTCGTCGGCCACGGCGACGCGACGCTCTCGAGCGCCGACCTCGCCGTGCTCGCACGTCAGGTGCGCGCCGCCGGAATCCGCCGCGTCACCCGCGGCGTCTTCGGCGACGAGTCGTTCTTCGACGCGCGGCGGACCGGCACGGGCTGGAAATCGTGGTTCTACGTCAACGAGTGCCCGCCGCTGTCGGCGTTGACCGTCGACCGCGGCCGCTACTACGGCCGCACCTCGCGCGATCCCGCGCTGGCTGCCGCGCTCCTCTTCCGCGACGCCCTCAGGCGCGCAGGCGTCGCGGTCACGGGGGCCGGGCGGGGTCGGCAACGTGCGGAGGACGTGCCACTCGGGTCGATCGAGTCGGCCGCGCTCTCACAGATAGTCGCCTGGATGGGGCGCGTCAGCGACAACTTCACGGCCGAGCTCCTGCTGAAGCAGCTCGGGACGCAGGACGGTGCCGTCGGCACGAGCGCGAAAGGCGCCGCCGTCGTCCGCACCGCCCTCGCCGCGGCCCGGGTGCCGCTCGCCGGGCTCAGGCTCGTCGACGGCTCCGGTCTCTCGACCCTCGACCGCGTCACCGCGCGGTCGCTCGCGGCGCTGCTCGCGGCGGCGTGGGCCGATCCCGAGGTGCGGCCGTACCTGCTCGCGTCGCTGCCGGTGGCCGGCGTCAGCGGCACGCTCTCCGACCGCATGCGACGCCCGCCGGCGCGCGGGAACGTGCTCGCCAAGACGGGGACCACGTCGGCCGCCTCCGCCCTCTCCGGCTACGTCAAGCGACGCTTCGTCTTCTCCGTCCTGCAGAACGGCAGCCCGGTCTCGTCGTTCTGGGCGCGCCGCGCTCAGGACCGCTTTGCGACCGCGCTAGCCGCGCAGTAGCTGCTCGAGCGCTGCCTCGTCGAGCACGGGCACACCGAGCTGCTCGGCCTTCGCGAGCTTCGAGCCCGGGCTCTCGCCGGCGACGACGCCGGTCGTCTTCTTCGAGACGGAGTCGCCGACCTTCGCGCCAAGCTGCTCGAGCGCCTTACGAGCCTCCTCGCGGCTGAATTTTTCGAGTGTCCCGGTGATGACGTACGTCGAGCCCGTCAGCGGCCCCTCGACCGGCCGCTCCTCGGGCCCGGCCTCGAAGCACAGTCCGAGCTCCTCGAGCTCGCCCACCAGGCGGAGGTTCTCCTTGTCCGCGAACCACTCCGCGATCGCCTCGGCGCGCTCTGGCCCGATGCCGTCGACCTCCTGGATGTCCTCCTGCGCCGCCGCTGCGATCCGTTCGATCGAGCCGAAGTGGCGGGAGAGGTTCTGCGCCGTCACCCAGCCGACGTCGGGGATGTTCAGGCCGAGCAGCACCCGTGAGAACGGCGTTCGCTTCGACCGCTCGATCGCGGCGGCGACGTTCGACGCGCTCTTCTCCTGGAAGCCCTCCAGCCCTAGCAGCTGCTCCTTCGTCAGCCGGTAGAGGTCCGGCAACGAGCGAACGAGGCCGAGCTCCCACAGACGGCGCATCAGCTGCTCGCCCACGCCGTCGATGTCTGCCGGGCCTTGCACCCAGTTGATCAGCGTCTCGAGCCCGCGCGAGGGACAGGCGCGATTGGGGCAGCGATGCATCGCCTCGCCAGCCGGCTTCACGATCTTTACCCCGCACAGAGGGCAGTTCTTCGGCATCTTGAACGGCTTCGTGCCCGCCTGATGCTCGCCCGCCGGCCCGACGATCTGCGGGATCACGTCTCCGGCCCGCTGGACGATCACGCGGTCTCCCTCGCGGATGTCCTTGCGGTTGATGTCCTCCTCGTTGTGCAGCGTCGCGCGTGAGACGGTCACGCCGCCGACCTGCACCGGCTCGAGCATCGCCCACGGGTTGAGCGCACCCGTGCGGCCGACGCGGATCGCGATCTTGACGAGCGTCGTCTCGGCCGTCAGCGGGGCCCACTTGAACGCCCGCGCCCAGCGGGGCCGCTGGTGCAGCGCCCCGAGGATCGCTTGCTGCTCGAGCGAGTCGACCTTGATCACGATCCCGTCGATCTCGTAGTCGAGCTCCGCTCGGCCGCGCTCCCACTCCGCGCAGCGCCGCGCGACATCCTCGATCGTCTCGAGCCGCTCGGCGAAGGGATTCGTGCGGAAGCCGTGCTCGCGCAGCCACTCGAGCGTCTCCCACTGCGATGCGAGTTGGACGCCCTCGAGAGCGCCAACGCCGTAGACCCAGACCGCCAGCGGCCGCGACGCCGTGATCGACGAATCCTTCTGGCGCAACGAGCCGGCGGCGGCGTTGCGCGGGTTCGGCGCCAGCTTCTGCCCGAGCTCGGCGACACGCGCATTCAGCTCGCGGAAGCCCGAGAGCGGCATGTAGACCTCGCCGCGCACCTCCGCCACCGACGGCAGCCCGTCGCCGCGCATCTTCAGCGGCACCGACGGGATCGTCCGCAGGTTGACCGTCACGTCTTCGCCCTGCACGCCGTCGCCGCGGGTCGCGCCGCGAGTCAGCACGCCCCCCTCATACGTGAGGTTGATCGCCAGCCCGTCGATCTTCGGCTCGATCACGTAGGCCACGTCGTCGTCGGAGTCGAGCCGCTTGCGCACGTCCTCGGCCCATTTGAGCAGGCTCTCGTCATCGGTCACCTTCTCGAGCGAGCCCATCGGGGTCAGGTGCTCGACCTTCTGGAAGCGCTCGCTCGGCGGCGCTCCCACGCGCTGCGTCGGCGAGCTGGAGATGATCAGGTCTGGGTGCTCCTCCTCGAGCGCCTTCAGCTCGTCGAAGAGGCGGTCGTACTCGGCGTCCGAGATCTCTGGCTCGTCCAGCACGTGGTAGCGGTGGAGGTGGTGCTCGACCTGCTCGCGCAGCTCGTCGAGCCGCTTCTGCACGTCCTTCTGCGTGCGCGTCGCCATCGAGCCGATCCTACCGAGGGCCTAGCATGGCGCCGTGCGCGCCGTTCTTGCCGCCGTTGGCGCCCTCGCGCTCGCCGCCCCCGCACAAGCCGTGGTGGCGCAATTCCGCTCCCCGAGCGGCAACATCGGCTGCGTCTTCAGCTCGGAACCCGGCCGCGTCGGACCGTTCCTGCGCTGCGACATCCTGAGTGGCGTCGAGCCGAAGCCACTACGACCGAAGGGCTGCAAGCTCGACTGGACCTACGGCTTCCAGATGCGCTGGAGGGGGCGTTCGGTCGTCACCTGTGCCGGCGACACCGCTGTGGACGAGTGGGCGAAGGTGCTGCGGTACGGGTCGAGGTGGTCGCGGCGGCTTCACCTGCACATCGCGCCGGAGAGGCCTGCGCTGCACGAACCTCAGCGGTCACGGCTTCCTCCTCAGCCGGACGCACTCCCATCGCTCCTAGTACTGCACCGAGACGAGATAGAGGCCCGAGGCCGGCGCGGTCGTACCGGCCTCGCTGCGGTCGCGGCCCGCGAGCAGCTGCGCCAGCTCCTGCGGCGAGCGCTCGATCATCGTTCCGACGAGCGTGCGCACCATGTGGCGCAGGAACGAGTTCGCCGTGAGCTCGAGCTCGAGCATCTCGCCACGGCGGTGCCACGCCGCCGATTCGACGCGGCGCGTGAAGACCCGGTGCTGGGTCTCGGTCGGCGTGAAGGCGCGGAAGTCGTGCTCGCCCAAGAGCAGGTCGGCCGCGGCTGCGAGCCCCTCCTCGTCCACTGGATACGGGTACCACCAGGAGCGGCCCCGCTCGAACGGCGAGCGCACGGGGCGGCGATAGACGCGGTAGCGGTAGGTGCGCGCGGTTGCCGAATGCCGCGCGTGGAAGTCCGGTGCGACCTCCTCGACCGCCACCACCGTCACGTCGTCGGGCAGCTCCGGGTTGAGCGCAGCGGCCGCGCGCTCCGCGGGTGCTCCGCCCTCGACCTCGACGGACGCGACCTGTCCGAGCGCATGCACGCCGGTATCGGTGCGGCCGGCGACGGCTAGCTGCGAGAAGCGCGCGTAGACGCTGCCGAGACCCTCCTGCAGCACGCCCTCGATCGTCCGAGCACCGGGCTGGGCCGCCCAGCCGCGAAAGCCGCCGCCGTCGTACTCGAGCGTTAGCCTCAGGCGCACGTCAGGCGGCCCTGGCCTCGCTTGTAAGGTGTCCCATATGCTCTATTCAATTGCGCCTTGATTGATACACTCTAACGCGTGACGACGCGTGAGACCTTCCTGCTACAGCGGGTCCAGCCGGCCCTCACGGGCTTGATCGACGGCAGCCTCTCGACCATCGCCCCGATCTTTTCGGTGGCGCTCTACACGCACGAGCCGCACGCGGCATTCATCGCCGGGACGGCGACGGCAATCGCCGCCGGGATCAGCATGGCGTACTCGGAAGGCCTCTCGGACACCGGCGAGCTCACTGGCCGTGGGAATCCCGTCGCGCGCGGCGTGATCACCGGCGTCGGGACGTTCATGGGCGGAATCCTGCACACGCTGCCGTTCCTGATCCCGCACTACCGCGCGGCGCTGATCCTCGCCGGGATCGTCGTCGTTTTCGAGCTGGTCGCGCTCGCATGGCTGCGCTGGCGGTTCTTCAAGACGAGCTTCGTCAGCTCGCTCGGCTACGTGACGCTCGCCGGAATCGTGATCGGCGCCGTGAGCGCCACCCTCGGCGCCGCAGGTTAGGAGGCCGCTTCGGTCGCGACAGGCTCTTCCTCGCGCGACCGCCGCGCGGGCCGCTCGCGAGGAGCTTCGGGCAGGAAGTCGACGAGCTCGAGGTAGACCATCTCGGCCGAGTCGCCCGGCCTCGGGCCGATCCGGATGATCCGCGAGTAGCCGCCGGGTCGGTCGGCGAAGCGGGGGCCGACATCGCTGAAGAGCTTGTGCACGACGTCCTGCGAGCGCAGGAACGCGAGCGCCTGCCGCCGCGCATGGACGCCGCCGCGCCGGCCGAGCGTGATCATCTGCTCGGCGATGGGCTTGACCTCCTTGGCCTTCGCTGCCGTCGTCTTGATGCGACCGTGCACGATCAGCGCGCCCGCGAGGTTCGCGTAGAGGGCCTTGCGGTGCGAGGCGTCGCGGCCCAGCTTCCTGCCCGACCGCCGGTGCCTCACGCCGAGGAACCGTCCTCGCCGCGCAGGTTCAGCCCATGCGTCTGCAGCGTCTCCTTGACCTCTTCGATCGACTTCTTGCCGAAGTTCGGAATCGCAGCGAGCTCGTTCTCGCTCTTCGTGACGAGGTCGCCGATCGTCTCGATCCCGACGCGCTTGAGGCAGTTGTACGACCGGACCCCGAGCTCGAGCTCCTCGATCGGGAAGTTCTCCATCCCATGGGCGAGAGCGGGCTCGGCCTGTGCCTCGGCGACCGCCTGCTCGCCGAAGCCCTCGATCCGATCGAGGTCGGTGAAGATCGCGAGCTGGCGGATCAGGATCTCGGCCGCCTGGCCGACGGAGTCGCGCGGGTCGATCGAGCCGTCGGTGGTGATGTCGATCCGGAGCTTGTCGTAGTCGGTGCGCTGCCCGACGCGAGCGGCCTCGACGTCGTACGAGACGCGCCGAACCGGCGAGAAGATCGAGTCGATGGGGATCACGCCGATCGTGTGCTCCGGCCCGCGGTTCAGCTCGGCGGGCACGTAGCCCCGGCCGCGGCCGATCGTCAGCGTCACCTCGAGGCGGCCCTTGTCGGACAGGTTCGCGATCTCCAGGTCCGGGTTGAGGATCTCGAGCTCCGCAGGAGCCTCGATGTCGGATGCCTTGACGACGCCTGCGCCCTTCTTCGAGACGCGCACCTCGATCTCGGGCGATTCGCCGTGCAGGCGGCAGATCAGGTTCTTGAAGTTGAGCAGGATGTCGGTGACGTCCTCGCGGACGCCCGGCAGTGTCGTGAACTCGTGCGCGACGCCCTCGATCTTGACCGAGGTCACGGCGGCGCCCTCGAGCGAGGAGAGCAGCACGCGGCGCAGCGAGTTGCCGAACGTGTAGCCGAAGCCGCGGTCGAGCGGCTCGATCACGAAGACGCCGCGGTTGTCCTCCACTTCCTCGTGGACGATCCGCGGGGTCTGAAATTCCATCAGGCTGGTGCGAACTGCCATAGAGCTTCCTTCCTAACTGTTGTGGTTCCTGGAACGCGTAGCGCTTACTTCGAGTAGAGCTCGACGATCAGAGATTCCTGGACGGGGGTGTCGATCTCCTCCCGCTCGGGCCACTTGAGCACCTTGCCGGTGAGGCCATCGTGGTCGGCCTGCAGCCACGGGGTGACGGACGCCGTCAGGTCGGTGGCGTCGCGCACGACCTGCTCCGCCGTGCTGCCCTGGCGCAGGGTGATCACGTCGTCCGGCCGAACCTGGTAGCTCGGGATGTTCACGCGGCGGCCGTTGACCTGGAAGTGCCCGTGCCGCACGAGCTGGCGCGCCTGGGCGCGCGAGGCCGAGAAGCCGAGGCGGTAGACGACGTTGTCCAGCCGCGTCTCGAGCATCCGCAGCAGCGTTTCGCCGGTGATCCCCGAGCCCTTGGCCGCCTTCGAGTAGTAGGTGCGAAACTGCTTCTCGAGCAGGCCGTAGTAGCGCCGCGCCTTCTGCTTCTCGCGCAGCTGCAGCAGGTACTCGGACTGCTTGATCCGGCCACGCCCGTGCTCGCCCGGCGGATAGCTGCGGCGCTCGACCGAGCACTTCTCCGTCAGGCAGCGCTCGCCCTTCAGGAAAAGCTTCATCCCCTCGCGTCGGCAATTGCGGCACTTCGGTCCGATCGAACGTGCCACTAGACGCGCCTCCGCTTCTTCGGCCGCACGCCGTTGTGAGCCTGCGGCGTGACGTCCTTGATGCCGAGGATCTCGAGGCCGGCGGCCTGCAGTGAGCGAATGGCGGTCTCGCGGCCGGAGCCGGGGCCCTTGACGAAGACCTCGACCTTCTGCAGCCCGTGCTCCATCCCCTTGCGTGCGCAGGCGTCGGCGGTCACCTGCGCCGCGAACGGCGTCGACTTGCGCGAGCCCTTGAAACCGGCGGACCCGGCGGACTCCCACGCGATCACGTTGCCCTCGTTGTCGGTGAGGGAGACGATCGTGTTGTTGAACGACGTCTTGATGTGCGCCTGGCCGATCGCGATGTTCTTCTTCACGCGGCGGCGCGCACGACCTCTCGTCGCTTGTCGTCTCGGGGGTGCCATGACTAGGTCTTGGTCGCAGCCTTCTTGCCGCGGCCCACGGTCTTCTTCGGGCCCTTGCGCGTTCGCGCGTTCGTCTTCGTGCGCTGGCCGCGGACCGGCAGGCCGCGCCGGTGGCGAATGCCCCGGTAAGCGCCGATCTCGCCGAGGCGCTTGATCGCCTGCGTGCGTTCGCGGCGCAGGTCACCCTCGACCTGCAGGCTTCCGTCGATGTACTCGCGGAGCTTGGTGATCTCCTCGTCGGTCAGGTCCTTGATCTTCTCGTCGCGCGAGAGACCGGTGTCGGCACAGATCTTCTGCGCGGTCGAGCGGCCGATGCCGTAGATGTAGGTCAGCCCGATCTCGAGCCGCTTCTGGTTCGGCAGGTTCACGCCGGCGATGCGCGCCATCGGCTAGCCCTGCCTCTGCTTGTGGCGGGGATTCGTGCAGATGACCATGGTCTTGCCGTGCCGCTTGATCACACGGCAGCGCTCGCACATGGGCTTGACTGAGGCTCGGACTTTCATCGGTGGCGGTACGTGATCCTTCCTCGGGTGAGGTCGTAGGGGGAGAGCTCGACCTTCACGCGGTCGCCCGGGAGGATGCGGATGTAGTGCTTGCGCATCTTGCCGGCGATCGTCGCGAGGACGGTGCCGTCCATGCCGTCCACCTGCACCCGGAACATGGTGCTGGGCAGCGACTCGACGACTTCGCCTTCCACCTCGATCTTCTCTTCCTTCTGAGCCAAGCGACCTCGCTTGTAGGACACGAAAAAACACGGCTTGCGCCGCGGGTGACCATGGTAGCAAACGGTTCATGGAAGCCAACGGCCGGCTTCCTGGACGGGCTTGCCATCCAACTCGATCCTGCTGCCGTCGCTGCGCATATCCTTGACGATGTCCCAGTGCAGCTGGCTCGTGTTCTCGCCCCCGGCCTCGGGAAGACCGTTGCCGAGCGCGAGATGGACGGTGCCGTCCATCTTCTCGTCGAAGAGCGTGTTCTTCATGTGCCGCGTGATGCCCGGGTTGCAGCCGATCCCGAGCTCGCCGAGCAGCCGGGAGCCGTCGTCGAGGTCGAGCTGCTGGAAGAGGAACTCCTGGTTGACCTCCGCCGAGGCGTCGACGACCCTCCCGCTCTCGAAGCGCAGCCTGATCCCGCGCACCTCACGCCCGGCGTAGACGGCCGGGAACTCCCCGAACACGATCTCGCCCTCCGCCGAGTCCTCGACGGGTGAGGTGAAGAACTCGCCCCCCGGCATGTTCGCACCGCCCGCGTCGACGATGAACGGCCGCTCGCCGAGCGCCAGCCGGACGTCGGTGTCGCCCGAGACGAGCCGCACCTCCTCCGCGGCCTCGAACTGCTGCGCGTGTCGACTCATGCGCTGGCCCTCGGCATCCCAGTCGAGCAGGCAGGCGCCGTACAGAAAGTCCGCGAACTCCGCCAGCGGCAGGTCGGCATCCTGCGCGAGCGCGGGCGTCGGGTACTGGCAACCGACCCACTTCAGCTCGTGCGTGAAGATGCGCTGCTGGTGCGGCCGGAGCCCGCGCTGGTGGCGCGTCAGGCGCTCGGACGGCAGCTCCGCGAGCGCGCGGGTGTTCTCGGGGGCTTCGATGGCGATCAGGGCGTCTGCCTGCTCCCACGCCTGCACCTCGATCGGCGCGGGGGTGTCGAACAGCTCCTCCGGGGCCTCGAGCGCCCAGGGGATGTTCGTGTTGTAGCCGTTAAGGCTCGGCCGCAGCAGCGCGTACGCCCCGCGCCGCCCGACGGCGCGGCTGACCTCCTCGAGCAGCGGCCGGGCAAGGACGCCGCCGCTGACGATCACCTGCCAACCCCGCTGAACGTCGACGCACGTCTCCACCAGGAGCGCCGCGTACTGCTCGACGCGGGCATCGCTCACGTTCGGACCGCCGAGGTCGCCGCGGTCAGGATGCGCGGGCCGTCGGCGGTGATCGCGACGGTGTGCTCGAAGTGCGCCGCCAGCGAGCCGTCGGCGCTCGAGATCGACCACTCGTCCTCGTGGAGCACCACGTCCGGAGCGCCGGCGGTGATCATCGGCTCGATGGCGAAGGTCATCCCTTCGCCGAGCAGCGGGCCGCGATGCGGCTCGCCGTAGTTCGGGATCTGCGGCTCCTCGTGCATCGAGCGGCCGACACCGTGGCCGACGAGGCTCCGCACGACCGAAAAACCCTGCTCTTCGGTCGTTTTCTGGATCGCGTGCGATAGGTCCGAGAGGCGGTTCCCGACCCGGCATTGCTCGATCCCCGCCGCGAGCGCCGCCTGGCAGCCGTCCAGTAGCCGCTCCGCCTCGGCGGAGATCTCGCCGATGGCGAACGTGAATGCCGAGTCGGCGACGAAGCCGTCGAGGGTCACGCCGACGTCGACCGACAGGATGTCGCCCTCGCGCAACGCGTAGAGGCCGGGGATGCCGTGCACGACCATCTCGTTGGGCGAGGTGCAGATCGAGGCCGGGTAGCCGCGGTAGCCCTTGAAGGTCGGCGTGCCGCCGCGCGAGCGGATGTGCTCGTCCGCCAGCTCGTCCAAGTCCTGCGTCGTGGCGCCCGCGCGAGCGTGCTCGCCGATCAGCGCGAGCGTGTCGGCCACGACCTCGCCGGCCCGCGCCATCCGCTCGATCTCGCCCGCAGCCTTACGGATGATCATCGGACGGCGACCTGTTCGAGCGCCTGCTGGATCTCGGCGAACACCTGGTTGATCGGGCGGTCGGCGTGGATGCCGACGAGGTTCCCGCGCGCGCGGTAGTGCTCGACGAGCGGCTCGGTCTCCTCGTGGTAGAGGCGCAGGCGCTGCGCGATCGCCTCCGGAGTGTCGTCACTGCGGCCCTCCTCGGCGGCTCGCCTGAGCATCCGCTCGCGGCCGACCTCGTCCTGGAGCTGGAACTGGAGCACGACGTCGAGCTCGCGCCCGATCTCGCGGAGCATCTCCTCGAGCGCCTCCGCCTGCCGCATCGTCCGCGGGAAGCCGTCGAGCACGAAGCCGCGCCGCGCGTCGTCCTCGGCGAGGCGCTCGCGGATGAGTGCGATCATCAGGTCGTCGGGCACGAGCCCGCCCGCGTCGTAGATCGGCTTGACGCGGCGGCCGAGTTCGGTGCCGGCGGCCATCGCCGCCCGCAGCATATCGCCGGTAGCGATGTGTGGAATGCCCTCCTCCGCCGCGATCAGCCGCCCCTGGGTTCCCTTGCCGGCGCCCTGCGGCCCGAGCAGAAGGATGTCCGCCACTACTACAGCCGCCGGTCTGGCCGGCTCGTGGCCGCTGGCCGCGAAACGCCCGCGTCGCAAGGACACAGTGAGCGCGCGTAGCCGCAGGCTACGGGCGCGACTGAGGACGCGGCGAGGCGGAGCGTTGCAGCGCCCCAGCGGGTGCGAGACGGACCGAGCGGCGGCGTCACTTCAGAAAGCCTTCGTAGGAGCGCATCATCATCTGCGACTCCATCTGGCGCATCGTGTCGAGGGCGACGCCGACCACGATCAGCACGGAGGTGCCGCCGAGCGCGGCCGAGGTCGCCTGCGAGAACCCGCCGTAGCGGATGAAGAGGCTCGGCAGCACCGCGACGGCCGCCAGGTAGATCGAACCCGGGAGCGTCAGCCGCGTCAGCACGCGGTCGAGGTACTGCGCCGTCGGCGGGCCCGGCCGGATGCCCGGGATGTAGCCGCCGTGCTTGCGCAGGTTGTCGGCCTGGTCGACCGGGTTGAACTGCACCGCCGTGTAGAAGTAGGTGAAGACGATGATCAGGAATGCCTCCAGCGCGAGGTACGTCAGGCTCGAGGGCTGGAAGTGGCGGTTGACGAAACCCTGCGTCTGCGGGAAGTACTGGCCGATCGTCGGCGGGAACGCCATCACCGCGGCGGCGAAGATGATCGGGATGACGCCGGCCATGTTGACCCGGAGCGGCATGTAGGTCGACTCGCCGCTCGTCATCTTGCGGCCGACCATCCGCTTCGCGTACTGGATCGGGATGCGGCGCTGACCCTCCTGGATGAAGACGACGGCGACGATGATCCCCACCGCGATCAGCGGGAAGAACAGCTTCTCCATCGCGCCGCCGTTGTACCAGGCGGTCACGCCGGAGGGGGCCGAGACCAGGATCGAAGCGAAGATCAGCAGCGAGATGCCGTTGCCGATGCCGCGCTTCGTGATCAGCTCGCCCATGTACATCAGCAGCGTCGTCCCGGCCGTGAGGGTGACGATGATCAGGACGAGCCGGCCGGTGTTCGAGGTGAGCGCGCCCTGGCGCTGGAAGAGGTATGCGTAGCCCGTCGCCTGCGCCGCTGCGAGCCCGACCGTCGAGTAGCGCGTGTACTGGTTGATCTTCGCGTAGCCTGACTCGCCCTCCTTCTGCAGCTGCTCGAGCCGCGGGATGACCACCGTCAGGAGCTGGAGGATGATCGACGCGGTGACGTAGGGCATGATCCCGAGCGCGAACAGCGAGAACTGCGAGAGCGCGCCTCCCGAGAACACGTTCAGCAGGCCGAGGATCGTGCCGCCCTGGCCGCTGAAGTACTGCTTGATCTGGTCGGAGTCGACGCCCGGCGCCGGGATCCACGAGCCCAGCCGGTAGAGCGCGAGTACGAGTGCCGTGAAGAGCACCCGGCGGCGCAGCTCCGGGACGCGCCACGCGTTCGAGAGCCAGGAGAACACTAGGCCTCCTCGCCATCCTTCGCCTGCGGCTGCTCCTCGGTCTCGGCCTCGGTCGCGCGCTCGGGCTCGGGCTCGCGCGAGCCGTCCTGCATCTCCTCGACCTCCGGCCCCGCCTGTGCCGTGGCGCCGGCCTGCGGGCGCCGCTTCGGCCTGCGCACCTTCGGCTCTCGGAGCAACGTCAGCGAGCCGCCTGCGGCCTCGACCTTCTCGCGCGCGGTCGCCGAGGCGGCGTGCACCGTGATCCCGAGCTTCGTCTTCAGGTCGCCCTGCCCGAGCAGCTTGACGTCCGTCCGCGTGTTGCGGACGAGTCCCTTCTCGGCGAGCGCCTCGATCGTGACCTCCGCGCCGGCGTCGAAGTGCTGCTCGAGCGAGGCGACGTTGACCGGCTGCGTGAAGGTGCGGTGCGGCCCCATCGGCATCGCGTCCTTGGAGTACGGGCCGCGCTGCTTGCCGAGGCGCATGTAGAGCGGGTTCTGGCCGCCCTCGAAGCCGGGCCGCATCTTGTGCGAGCCCGAACGTGACTTCTGCCCCTTCAAGCCGCGGCCGGAGTAACGGCCCTTCCCCGAGCCGAGGCCGCGGCCGACGCGCTTCCGGTCCTTGCGCGCCTGCGCAGGCTGGAGGTTCGAGAGGTTCAGGTCGTCAGGCATCGGAGTCCACTCTCACGAGATGACGGACCTTCCTGAGCATACCGGCGACCTGCGGGCTCTCGTCTTTCTCGACGCTGCGCCCGATCTTGCCGAGCCCGAGCGCGCGGAGGGTGCCGCGATGCCTCGCGCTCTGGCCGATCGAGCTACGCGTCTGGGTGATCGTCAGCTTCGCCATCGCTCACGCTTTCAGGCTCGCTCGCGGTCTCGGGCTCGTCTGCGGTCGCCGCCGCGGTCTGGGCCGCCTCGGGCGTGGCCTGGTCCCCGACGGGCCTCGCGACCGGCAGCACCTGGCTGATCGTCAGCCCGCGCGTGGCCGCGACCTCGTCGGGGCGCCGCAGGCTTTGCAGGCCCTGGACGGTCGCCTTCAGCATGTTGATCGGGTTCGTCGTGCCGAGGCTCTTCGCGAGGATGTCGCGGATCCCGGCGAGCTCGAGCACCGCGCGGACGCCGCCGCCGGCGATCACGCCCGTTCCCTCGCTGGCCGGGCGCAGGAGCACCCGCGCCGCGCCGAAGCGCCCGAGGATCTCGTGCGTAATCGTCGTCCCGTGGCGGGGGACGGTGAAGAGGTTCTTCTTCGCGTCGTCGACGGCCTTCGAGATCGCCAGCGGGACCTCGCGCGCCTTGCCGTAGCCAAGCCCGACACGATCGACCTCGTCGCCGATCACGACGAGCGCCGTGAACGAGAACCGCCGGCCGCCCTTGACCACCTTGGCGACGCGGTTGATCTCGACCACGCGCTCCTTGAGCTCTCTCGATTCCTGTACGTCGATTGCCACTAGAAGCTGAGGCCTCCTTCGCGTGCCGCATCGGCCAGCGCCTTGACGCGGCCGTGGTAGAGATAGCCGCCGCGGTCGAAGACGACGCCCTCGACGCCGGCCTTCTTCGCGTTCAGCGCCAGCAGCTTGCCGACCTCGGCCGCCTGTTCGGTCTTCGACCCCTTGAACGACTTCTTCAGGTTCAGCCAGCTCGCAGCGGCGAGCGTCTTGCCCTCGAGGTCGTCGACCAACTGCGCCTCGATCCCGCGGTTGGAGCGGAACACGACCAGGCGCGGCCGCTCGCTCGTGCCGAAGAGCTTGCCGCGCACCCGGCGGTGGCGGCGCTCGCGCGCCTGGCGGACGGTGAGCGTGCTCATGCCCGCTTGCCGACCTTCCGGCGTACGTACTCGTTCTCGTAGCGGATGCCCTTGCCCTTGTACGGCTCGGGCGGGCGTACCTTCCGCACCTCCGCCGCGGTCTGGCCGACCTGCTGCTTGTCGATGCCGCGCACGATCACCTCGGTCGGCGTCGGCACCTCGAACGTGATCCCCTGCGGCGCCTTCAGCACGATGGAGTGGGAGTAGCCGACGTTCAGCTCGAGGTCGACGCCGCGCAGGGCCGCCCGGTAGCCGACGCCCTGGATCGCGAGGCGCTTGTGAAAGCCGGCCGTGACCCCCTCCACCATGTTCGCGATCAGCGAGCGCGTGAGGCCGTGCAGCGCGCGGTCCTCGCCGCGTTCGCTCGGCCGCGAGACGACGATCGTCGCGTCCTGCTGCTCGACCTGGATGCGCGCCGGGACCTGCTGGCTCAGCTCGCCGAGCGGCCCGTTGACCATCACGCGCCCGGGCGAGATCGCGACCGAGACTCCGGCCGGGACGTCGATGGGCTGTCTACCGATTCGACTCATCGCTCACCAGACGAAGCAAACTACCTCGCCGCCGACGCCCTGCTCTTCGGCGGCGCGGCTCGTGATCAGACCGTTCGAGGTGGACAGGATCGCGGTGCCCATGCCACCGAGGACGCGCGGCAGCCGATCCTTGCCCGCGTAGACGCGGCGGCCGGGCTTCGAGACGCGCTTGAGGTCGGTGATCACACGCTCGCGGCTGCGGCCGTACTTGAGCTCGATCACGAGCGTGTCGTAGGGCGTGTCCTCGACGTGCTCGACCCGATAGTCCTGGATGTAGCCCTCCTCCTTGAGGATGCGCGCGATCTCGCTCTTCATGCGCGAGGTCGGCATCTGGGCGCGCTCGTGCAGCGCGCGGTTCGCGTTACGGATCCTCGTGAGCATGTCTGCGATCGGATCGGTCTGCATGGGCTACCAGCTCGACTTCGTCATGCCGGGGACGACGCCCTGGTGGGCGAGGTCCCGCAGGCAGATCCGGCAGAGCCCGAACTTCTTGTAGACCGCGCGCGGGCGGCCGCAACGGTTGCAGCGCGAGTATGCGCGCGTCTTGAACCGCTGGGGCTTGCGTGATTTTTCGATCAGAGCCTTTCGTGCCATCTACTGGGTCTCTCCTTCGCTGTCTTGCCGGGCGAACGGCATGCCGAGCGCGCGCAGGAGCGCGAGCCCCTGCTCGTCGTCCGCCGCCGTGGTCGTGATCGCGACGTCGAGGCCGCGAATCGCGGCGATCGAGTCGTAGTCGATCTCAGGGAAGATGATCTGCTCGCGGATCCCGAGCGAGAAGTTGCCGCGGCCGTCGAACGAGCGCGGGTTGAGGCCGCGGAAGTCGCGGATCCGCGGGAGGGCGATCGAGACGAGCCGGTCGAGGAACTCCCACATCCGCGCGCCGCGCAGCGTCACGCGCGCTCCGACCGGCATGCCCTCGCGCACCTTGAAGCCGGCGACCGACTTCCGGGCGAGGCGCACCTGCGCGCGCTGGCCGGCGATCGTGCTCAGCTCTTCGATCGCGCTGTCCATCTGCTTCGCGTCCGTCTTGGCTTCGCCGACGCCCATGTTCAGGGTGATCTTCTGCAGGCGCGGCACCTGCATGGTCGAACTCAGGCCGAGCTCCTCCTGCAGGCGGGGGCGCAGCTCGGCGTCGAAGACGACTTTGAGGCGTGGCTCGTAGGCGTTGTCGGTGCGCGCGCGCTGGCTCACTTGTCGATCTCCTGGCCGCAGTCGACACGCTTGCAGACGCGCACGGGCACCTCGCGGCCCTTGACCTCGCGCATCGTCATGCCCACGCGCGTCGGCCGGTTGCAGGTCGGGCAGACGAGCATCACGTTCGCGACGGGCACGGGTGCCGCCTTTTCGATCACGCCGCCCGGCGTCATCTGCGCGCCGCCCATCCGGTTCGCGTCGCGCATCGGTCGCGGGCGCGTATGCCGCTTGACGACGTTCAGGTTCTCGACCACGACGCGCTTCTCGCGCGGCCGCGCCTCGAGCACGCGGCCTTGCTTGCCGCGATCCTTGCCCGAGAGCATGTGGACGAGGTCGCCCTTCTTGACGCGCATCTTGTGCACCTAGAGCACCTCCGGGGCGAGCGAGACGATCTTCATGAAGTTCTTCTCCCGCAGCTCGCGCGCGACCGGCCCGAAGATGCGGGTGCCGCGTGGGTTGCGGGCGGCGTCGATCAGCACCGCCGCGTTCTCGTCGAACGCGATCGAGGTGCCGTCGTCGCGGCCGAACGGCTTGCGCGTCCGTACGACAACCGCCTGCACGACCTCGCCCTTCTTAACCGCGCCCTGGGGGCTCGCGGTCTTGACGGTGGCCGTGATCACGTCGCCGACGCGCGCGTAGCGGCGCTTCGACCCGCCCTTGACGCGGATGCAGAGGATCTCGCGCGCGCCCGTGTTGTCGGCGACGCGCAGCCTGCTCTCCTGCTGGATCACTTCGCTTCCTCCAGGACCTCGGCCAAGCGCCAGTTCTTGGTCTTCGAGAGCGGCCGCCCCTCGACGATGCGGACGAGGTCGCCGACCTTCGCCGAGTTCTGCTCGTCGTGAGCATGGAACTTCGATGAGCGGCGGACGACCTTCTTGTAGCGCGGGTGCGCTTTGACTGTGTCCACCTTGACGACGATCGTCTTGTCCATCGCGTCCGAGACGACGACGCCGCGGCGCTCCTGGCGCCGGCCGCGCTCGTGCTCCGGCTTCGGCAGGCGCGTGATGCTGGAGCGAGTAGCGCTTGGCCGCTCGCGCTTCGGCTTCGAGTGCTTGTGGCGCTCGGAGCGCGGCAGGCGCTTCCGCTTTGGCTTTGCCGTCGGCTGCGCGGCAGCGGCCTCGCCTTCGGGCGCATCCGCCGCTGGTTCGGCGACGACCGGTTCCGCGGCTGCCGGTTCCTCGGCGACCGGCTCCTCGATTGCCGGTTCCTCCGCGACCGGTTCCTCGGCTGCCGGCTCCTCGGCTGCCGGTTCCTCGACCGCTGGTTCCTCGGCGACCGGCTCCTCCGCGAGAGCCTCCTCGGCCTGCGCGGCGGGCTCGGGCTCCGGCTCGGCCGGGACCTCCCCGTCCGGCTCCTCGGCGGGCTCGGCCACCGGCTCCGGCTCGGCCGCGGGCTCCTCGGCGACCGGCGCCTCCTCGGGCTCCTGCTCCGGCTCCGCCTCGGCCGCGGGCTCCGTCGGGGCGTCCTCGACAGGGGCGGCCGGGGCCACGGGGCCCTCCGGTGCCGACACCGTCTCCTCGGCCACGGCCTCGGGCTCTGGAGTCTCCGCGTCGTTCTTCTTCCTGGATGTCTTCTTCTCGTCAGCCATTCGTCTCTCTCAGCAGGCCCGTCTCGCGCTCGCCGCGGACGGTCAGGATTCGCGCGATCTCGCGCTTGGCCAGCTTCAGTCGCGCCGGGTTCTCGAGCGCGCCCGTCGCCGACTGGAAGCGCAGGTTGAACAGCTCCTGGCGCGTCTCGGCCAGGCGGTTCTCCAGCTCCTCGTCGGTCAGGTCGCGCAGCTCTCTAGCTCGCAAACAGATCGGCCTCCCTCGTCACGACCTTCGTCTTGATCGGCAGCTTGCGGCCCGCAAGCCGCAGCGCCTCTTTCGCGAGCCGCTCGTCGACGCCGGCGAGCTCGAACATCACGCGACCGGGCTTGACGACGGCGACCCAGTGCTCCGGGGCGCCCTTGCCCGACCCCATCCGCGTCTCCGCCGGCTTCTGCGTCACCGGCTTATCGGGGAAGACGTTGATCCAGACCTTCCCGCCGCGGCGGATCTTCCGCGTCATCGCGATTCGGGCGGCCTCGATCTGCCGGTTCGTCACCCAGCCGGCCTCGAGCGCCTTCAGGCCGAAGTCGCCGGCCTGCACAGTCGTCTGGCCCTTCGAGGCGCCGCGGCGACGGCCGCGCTGATACTTGCGGAACTTCGTCTTCTTCGGCAGGAGCACTTACGAACGCCCCTTCTTCGAGCCCTTGCTGCCGGAGCCCTCGCCGCTCGTCTTCTCGGCGGAGGGGTCACCGGACTGGTCGAGCTTCGTCGGGTCCTCGACCTGCTTCTTCGTAGTGGTCGTGTCGGGCGCGTCGGCCACCGGCTGCGGCACCGTTTGCGTCTCAGGCTCGACAGGCGGCTGCTCACGCCCCTCGGCCGAGGTCGCTTCCTCGTCGGTGCGCGGGCGCTCGACGTTGTCCTGACCGCGCGGGCGGCCACGACCCGCGCCGCCGCCGGGCCGCCGCGGACCGCCCTTGCGCCGCTGGCGCACCGGACCAAGCCCCTCGCGGTCCGGCCCGCGCCCGCGGCCACCCTCGCGCGAGGCGCCGAGGCCTTCGGCCGTGCCGCCGCGGCGGCGCGCCTGGTCCTGGTCGCCGAGCCGCGAATCGCGCTGGGTGACGCCCTCGTAGCCCTCGGGCATGATCTCGCCCTTGTTGATCCAGACCTTGACGCCGATACGGCCGTACGTCGTCTTGGCCTCGGCGAAGCCGTAGTCGATGTCGGCGCGGATCGTGTGCAGCGGCACGCGTCCCTCCGAGTAGCTCTCCGAGCGGCTCATCTCCGTTCCGGCGAGACGGCCGCCGCACTGCACCTTCACGCCCTGCGCGCCGGAGCGGATCGCGGAGGCGAGCGAGCGCTTCATCGCGCGCCGGAAGCTGACGCGGTTCTGGAGCTGCTCGGCGATCGACTGCGCGACGAGCTTCGCATCGAGCTCGGGCCGCTTGATCTCGTTGATGTTGATGTGGACGGCCTTGTTCGTCATGCCGTGGATGTCCTTGCGGAGCGCGTCCACCTCGACGCCGGACTTGCCGATCACGATGCCGGGTCGCGCGGTGTAGATGTCGATCGTGATCCGCTGGGCGTCCTTGCGGATCAGGATGTCCGACAGGCCCGCATGCTCGAGCTTGCCGTAGATGTGCTCGCGGATCTTGATGTCCTCGAGCAGGTACGCCGGGAACTCCTTCGTGCCCGTGTACCAGTTCGACTTCCAGTCGTGGATGACGCCGACCCGCAGGCCGCCGGGATGAATCTTCTGGCCCATCAGGCCTCCGCCTCCTCGCTCTTCTTCTTCGCCGCCGGCTTGCGCTTGGGCGCGGGCTTCTCTTGCTGCTCGGTCGTCTCAGCCTTCGGCTCCTCGGCCGACGGCGCCTCCACCTTCGGCGATGCGGTCGGCGCAAACTCGAGCGGCGTCAGCCGGACGGTGATGTGACAGGTCGGCTTGCGGATCCGGGCGGCGCGGCCCCGAGCGCGCGCGCGCCAGCGCTTCAGCACCGGGCCCTCGTCCACGAAAACGCTCGAGACGACCAGGTCGTCGCCCGCCAGGTTGTGGTTCGCCTCCGCGTTCGCAACGGCAGAGCGCAGGACCTTCTCGATCTCGCGCGCGGCCGCGCGCTCGGTGAAGGCGAGCACGGTCCGCGCCTCCGGGACCGAGCGGCCGCGGATGTGGTCGACCACGAGCCGGGCCTTGCGCGGCGACATGCGCACCCACTTGGCCACGGCCTGGACCTCCTGACGCTCGACCGTCGCCATGATCTAGCGCTTCACCTCCGCCTTGCGGTCTCCGGAGTGGCCGCGAAAGGTGCGCGTGGGCGCGAACTCCCCGAGCTTGTGGCCGACCATCTGCTCGCTGATGAAGACGGGCACGTGCTTGCGGCCGTCGTGGACGGCGATCGTGTGTCCGACCATCTCCGGGAAGATCGTCGACGAACGCGACCAGGTGCGGATCATCTGCTTCGATCCGGAGTCGTTCATCGAGCTGATGCGGCTCAACAGCCGCTGCTCGACGAACGGGCCCTTCTTGCTCGATCTGCTCACTTAACGCTTCTCCTTGCCGCGGCGGCGGCCGCGGACGATCAACTTGTCGGATTCCTTGTGCTTGCGCCGGGTGCGCTTGCCGAGCGTCGGCACACCCCACGGGGTGACCGGGTGCCGGCCGCCCTTCGACTTGCCCTCGCCGCCGCCGTGCGGGTGGTCGACCGGGTTCATCGCCGAGCCTCGCACGGTCGGGCGCTTGCCCTTCCAGCGGCTGCGCCCGGCCTTGCCGACGGTGACGTTCTCGTGATCGACGTTGCCGACCTGACCGACCGTCGCGCGGCAGGTGAGCGCGACCCTGCGCAGCTCCCCCGATGGTAGCCGAAGCACGCCCTGACCCTCGTCCTTGGCGACGAGCTGGATTCCCGAGCCCGCGCTGCGCGCCATCTGACCACCCCGGCCGGGCTTCAGCTCGACGTTGTGCACGAGCGTGCCGGTCGGGATGTTCGCGAGCGGCAGCGCGTTCCCGGGCTTGATGTCCGCGCCGGGACCGGACTCGACCGTCGCCCCCACCTGGAGCCGCGCGGGCGCGAGGATGTACGCCTTTGCACCGTCGGCGTAGTGGAGCAGCGCGATCCGCGCCGAGCGATTCGGGTCGTACTCGATCGCCGCCACCCTCGCGGGCACGCCGTCCTTGACGCGCTTGAAGTCGATCTTGCGGTACTGCCGCTTGTGGCCGCCGCCCTGGTGGCGGCGCGTGATGCGGCCGTACGAGTTGCGCCCGCCGCTCTTCTTCAGCGGCTCGACGAGGCTCTTCTCGGGCTCCGTCTTCGTGATCTCGTCGAACGTCGAGACCGACATGAAGCGGCGCCCCGGGCTCGTGGGCTTGTACTTGCGCACCGGCATCAGGCCTGGGCTCCTTCGAAGATCTCGATCGTCTCGCCCTCGCGCAGCTGCACGATGGCCTTCTTCCAGCCGGGCTTCCGACCGCGGATCATCCCGCGCCGCTTCGGCTTCGGCTGCACCTTGAGGATGTTCACGCCCTGCACGCGCACGTCGAACAGCTCCTCGACAGCCTGGCGGACCTGCGTCTTATGAGCATCGGGATGCACACGGAAGGCGTACTTGCGCTGCTCGATCAGCTCGTAACTCTTCTCGGAGACCACGGGCGCGAGCAGAACCTGGTTCGGGTGGAGGCTCAACTCGCCCTCCCCTGCACCTGCTCGAGCGCCGGCTCTGTTACGAGCAGCGAGCGCGCCCACACGACCTGCTGCACCTCGAGCTCCGACGGCACGGTGATGACCACGCGCTCGAGGTTGCGGAAGGACTTGATCAGCGACTCCTCCTCCGGCTGAGCGACGATCAGCAACGGCAGGTCCTTGCCCCACGTTCCGAGCAGCTCGAGCGCGGCCTTCGTCGACGGCGCGTCGAAGCCAGCCGGGTCGAGCACTCCGAGCGTGCCGCCATGGGCATGAGCCGTAAGGGCGCTCCGGAGGGCGGCCTTGCGAGCCTTGCGGTTCACCTTCGAGCCGAAGTTGCGGTTGTTCGGCGGGAACGCCATGCCGCCGCCCGTCCAGTGCGGCGCGCGGGTGGTGCCGGCGCGCGCGCGGCCGGTGCCCTTCTGGCGCCACGGCTTGGCCCGGCCGCCCGCCACAAGGCCACGGCTCTTGCCGCCGCGGGTCGCCGCCCGAGCCTCGTTCTGCTCGGCGCGGACGGTCTCGTGGACGAGGTGCGGCTTGACGTCGGCTCCGAAGACGTCCTCCTCGAGGGAGACGTTCTTCGACGAGCCGAGGACTGGTGCCTTAGGAGCGGCCACGGCCGCTGTCCTCCCGCACTTCGACGTACCCGTTCTTCGGCCCCGGCACGGCGCCCTTGACCAGCAGCAGGTTCCGCTGCGAATCGACCTCGTGCACGGTCAGCCCGACCTGCGTGACGCGCTTGCCGCCCATCCGTCCGGCCATACGGATCCCCTTGAACACGCGCGACGGCGTGGCCGAGGCTCCGATCGAGCCCGGCTTGCGGATGTTGTGCGACCCGTGCGTGACGGGGCCGCGGGAGAAGTTGTGCCGCTTGATCGTGCCGGCGAAGCCCTTCCCGATCCCGATCCCGGACACCTTGATCCGGTCGCCCGGCTCGAAGCTCTCGACGGTGACGCGCTCGCCTGGGGTCAGCTCGGATGCGCCGCGGAACTCAACCAGCTTGCGGTGCGGCCCGGCCTCGCCGAGCTGCCCGAGACGTGGCTTCGTCACCTTGCGCTCGGCCACCGCGTCGAACGCGAGCTGGACGGCCTCGTAGCCGTCGCTGTCCATCGTCTTCACGCGCACGACCGGGCACGGGCCGGCCTCGATGACCGTCACCGGCGTCACCTCGCCCGTCTCCGGGTCGAACGTCTGGGTCATGCCCAGCTTCTTGCCGAGGATGCCTTTCACCGCGCCCCTAGAGCTTGATCTCGATGTCGACGCCGGCCGGGAGGTCGAGCCGCATCAGCGAGTCGACCGTCTTCGGGGTCGGCGAATGGATGTCGATCAGGCGCTTGTGCGTGCGCACCTCGAAGTGCTCGCGCGAGTCCTTGTCCTTGAACGGGCTCCGGATCACGCAGTAGACGTTCTTCTCGGTAGGCAGCGGCACGGGGCCGGTGATGGTCGCGCCGGTGCGCTGGGCCGTCTCCACGATCTGGCCCGCGGACTTGTCGAGCTGCTGGTGGTCGTAGCCCTTGAGGCGAATGCGGATCTTGCTCTGCGGCACCGGCGTGTCCTATCTCTCGCTAGTCGGATGAACGGTTGTGGATTTCAGAGGCCGTAGGACTTACTTCTCGATCTCGGTCACGACGCCGGCGCCCACGGTGCGCCCACCCTCGCGGATGGCGAACCGGAGGCCCTGATCCATGGCGATCGGCTGGATCAGCTCGATCTCCATGTTCGTGTTGTCGCCCGGCATGACCATCTCCTGGCCCTCCGGGAGCTTGATCGCGCCGGTCACGTCCGTCGTGCGGAAGTAGAACTGCGGGCGGTAGTTGTTGAAGAACGGCGTGTGCCGCCCGCCCTCGTCCTTCGAGAGGACGTAGACCTCCGCCTTGAACTGCGTGTGCGGGGTGATCGAGCCCGGCTTCGCCAGCACCTGGCCGCGCTCGACCTCCTCGCGCTTGGTACCGCGCAGGAGGGCGCCCGCGTTGTCGCCAGCCTGGGCGTAGTCGAGCGTCTTCTGGAACATCTCGAGCCCGGTCACGACCGTCTTCTCGACCTTGTCGTGGATGCCGACGATCTCGACCTCGTTGCCCGACTCGATCTTGCCCTGCTCGATGCGCCCGGTCACGACCGTGCCGCGGCCCGTGATCGTGAAGACGTCCTCGATCGGCATCAGGAACGGCTTGTCGGTGTCGCGGGTCGGCTCCGGGATGTAGGAGTCGACCTGCTCCATCAGCTCGAGGATCTTGCCCGCGGCCTCCTCGTCGCCCTCGAGCGCCTTCAGCGCCGAGCCCGTGACGATCGGGATGTCGTCCCCGGGAAACTCGTACTTCGAGAGCAGCTCGCGAACCTCCATCTCGACGAGCTCGAGCAGCTCGGGGTCGTCGACCATGTCGGCCTTGTTCAGGAAGACGACGATGTACGGCACCTCGACCTGGCGCGCGAGCAGGATGTGCTCCCGCGTCTGCGGCATCGGGCCGTCGGCGGCCGAGACCACCAGGAT
>Ga0126311_10000172_pt1 | contig 32295 bp, 26 predicted proteins | sample Plot61_FD_92539 | JGI IMG/M metagenome (GOLD analysis project Ga0126311, IMG submission 92539) | Serpentine soil microbial communities from UC McLaughlin Reserve, CA, USA - Plot61 | ecosystem: Environmental > Terrestrial > Soil > Grasslands | place: USA: UC McLaughlin Reserve, Lake County... | reverse complement strand
GAATATGGCGAGCCGTGCGTGGCTGTGAGTGTTTCCGCCAGATACTTGTACGGTTCAGTCACCAGCACCACATCACCACTACGCGAAGGATAAAATCCGTGTAGTGCACGTCGCTCGATCGGATCGGTGAATGAAGTAGCGCCGCGCATGAGTTGCGTCCGTATAAAGCAGCGCGCAATCCCAGGCACGGTGAGCGCCGCCGCGCAAACAACGCTGGAAAACTCCTCGACGTTCACACCATCGCGTCGCAGCGCATCGTAGTCGAAATACAGGTTGCTGTTTATCAACCACTCGCGCGTCGTGTTCGCTTCTTTGAATCGCAGCAGATAATCAGCCGGTTGCTTGTATCGAGCGCTGAGTGCTTTTCCGATAATCGCAAACAGATCCGCCGACGGAATCCGCCCGCCACCGAGTCCCATCGCGGCCGCGTGTTCCGGAATCGGAGAGACACCATGGTCTGCCGTGAACGCGATCAAAGTGTTCGACAACCCCACACGCGCATCTACAAAATCGAGCAGCTTTGAGATGTCTCGATCGACTCGCAGCACCGCGTCCATCGCCTCCTGACTGTATGGACCATAGCGATGTCCCACGTAGTCGTTGGCTGAGAAACTCACCGTGAGCACGTCGGTGTCGTCGTCCTGGCCCAGCTTCTCATTCACGATCGCCTGCTGCGCAAACGACTCGAGCATTTCGTTTGTGAAGGGCGAGTAGTCGAGAGCCCAGTAGAAAGTGGTGCTGGGCCCCTTAGCGCCGCCGGTGATCGTGTGTGGAAAAGCGTTCGTGTCTCCGGCACTGGTCACGGTTTCCCACGGAGGCGAGTCCGGTCCAACGCGTTTCAGGTATTCACTCGCGGGCAGTAATCGTTCCCATTTCGCGCCGAAATATTTGTCGGCCATGCGACCGGCGTTGAAAGTGTTTACCCACGCGGGCAGTTCGTTGAAGTAGAAAGTCGACGACACCATGTTGCCGGTGGTGGTGCTGAACCAATAGGCGGCATTTGCATGGCGACCGGCAAGCAGGATTGCTGAACGATCCTTGACGGAGATGCCGATCACCTTCGCGCGATCGTTGGTAGCGAGTCGCAATTCATCGCCGACCGTTGAGGTCATCAGGCGCGACGGACTCGACGCTACGTCGTTTGGACCACCGCCGAGTAATTTCACGGTTTCATCCGTAACACTTGTGATTCTTTTGCCCGAGGGGCGGTCCAACCACTCGTTGCCGATGATGCCCGACTCGGCCGGATACGCACCGGTCATCATCGTTGCATGCCCGGGCGCGGTGTAGGTCGGCATGTGATCGTAGTTTGACTGAGTCCACGAGGCGCCGTCACGCAACAATCGTTTCAGACCGTTGGCGACAAAGAGGTCGCCGTAGCGCTCGAGATAGTCGTAGCGAAACTGGTCCACCACGATCAGCAGGACCAGACGCGGCCGGGTCCGTTGCTGCGCTTGAGCAATGGACCCGAAAAGAAGTGCGATTGTTAAGAGAACGACGAGGGGAACTCGATACATGCGCGCATGTTACTACTCGTAACGCAGCGCTTCAATCGGATCGAGCGCCGCTGCTTTGCGCGCCGGGTAGTAGCCGAAGAAGATTCCCACTGCGCCGGAGAAGAGCACCGAGCCGACGATGGCCATAACCGAGACCAGCGTGGGCCAACCCAGGAACGCCGGTATCGCCAACGACAGTGCGATGCCGAGAATAATACCAATCGTACCACCCGTCAGACTCAGCACGATCGACTCGATCAGAAACTGCGTGCGAACGGCGGATGAACGCGCGCCAATCGCCATACGAATACCAATCTCGCGCGTGCGTTCAGTGACCGACACAAGCATGATGTTCATGATGCCGATACCGCCGACCAGCAATGACACACCAGCAATACACGCCAGCAGGATCGTCATCGTCTTGCTCGTCTCGTTCGCGGCTTCAGCGATGTCAGTCATATTACGAACAGTGAAATCGTTCCCCTCACTTGCGGTAAGCTTGTGCCGCTGGCGTAACAACTCGCTGATCTGCTCCTGCGCAGTGTAAGTCGCATCCTGCGAGATTGCCGAAACATAAGCAATCTGAACGCGATCGCGTCCGAGAATCTTCTTCTGCACGGTGCTGTAGGGTGCGAATGCGACGTCGTCCTGGTCACGCCCTTGCGGATCCTGACCCTTCTTCGCCATTACACCGACAATTCGAAACGGTAAATTCATCACGCGAATGTCCTGGCCGATCGGATCCATACCCGGGTAAAGATTGTCAGCGAGAGTTTGTCCGATCACGATGGTGCGAGCCGCCGTGCGGACGTCAGCATCAGTAAAGAACGAGCCGCTCGCAACCGGCCACTTGCGAATCTCCGGATACTGTTCGCTCACGCCCGTCAGCGCAGTGTTCCAGTTCATGTTGCCGGCAACCATCTGTGAGCGAGCGTTGACCGAGGGAGTGACCATCGAGACGCTCGGCACTTCGCGTTTGATCGCATCGAGATCCTCGACCGTCAACGTGTTGGTGCCGGTGTCGCCTGTACCGCTGCGCACGCCGCCGACGTTCTGCGCGCCCGCGCTCACGAAGAGCAGGTTGGTGCCAATGCTCTCGATCTGAGCCTGCACTGAAGCCGATGCGCCCTGACCGATACTCACCATCGCGATCACGGCGGAGACGCCGATGATGATGCCGAGCATAGTCAACGCAGCGCGCATCTTGTTGCGAATAAGAGCACGAAAGGCGACGCGAATGATCATTAAGAGAGTCATTTTTCAATTTCCGATTGCCAATTGCCGATTGCCGATTTACTCCTCGTCGTCGTCACTATCGTCGACGATGGGCATGTGCTTCAGTTCTTCTGCCGCATCACGCGGCTTTTCAACCGGCCGATCGGATTTGATCTTGCCGTCCTTGAACACCACCACGCGGTGCGCGTACTCCGCGATGTCGGGCTCGTGCGTAACGAGCACGAGCGTGATGCCGCGCTCGCGATTCAGACGTTGAAAGATCTCCATTACTTCGACTGACGTGCGCGAGTCGAGATTGCCGGTCGGCTCGTCCGCCAGGATCAGCGCCGGATTGTTGACTAGTGAACGCGCGACTGCGACGCGCTGTTGTTGTCCGCCTGATAACTGGTTCGGGTGGTTCTGTTCGCGTCCAACGAGACCGACCGCGGCGAGTGCTTCCATCGCGCGCTCGTGACGTGTGGCTGAGTCGACGCCGAGATAAAGCATCGGCAGTTCGACGTTTTCCAGTGCGGACGTGCGCGAGAGCAGGTTGAAGCCCTGAAATACGAAGCCGATCTTCTTGCAACGAATATCGGCGCGCTCGTCCTTCGACATCTGCGACACGTCTTCGCCGTCGAGAATGTACGTGCCGCGCGTCGGGCGATCGAGACAGCCGATGATATTCATCGTCGTCGATTTGCCGGAACCCGACGCGCCCATGATGGCCACGAACTCACCCTGACGAATCTCGAGCGACACGCCGCGCAGTGCATGGACTTCAACATCACCCATCGTGTAGGTCTTGTGAATGTGGTCCAACTGGATTACCGGGCGAGGTTCGGGAACCTCTACGCCCAACGCGACGCCCGGTTGGTATTGGTGTTGAGTTTCAAACGCTGTTGACATCGTCTCTCCTGAGCTTTGAGCTTGGTGCTTTGTTCTTTGTACTCAAGCGGGAGTACAAAGTACCAAGCTCAAAGCACTAAGTTCTTACCTCCGCGGTCCGCCGGTGCGTGGTGCGCCACCGAATCCTGGCGGTGTTGAATTTGTCGTCGTGCGGCTCGCGCCCGAGATCTGCTGGCCAGTGATGACCATGTCGCCTTCCTTCAAATCCCCATCGACCACTTCAGTTGCCGATCCATCACTCAAACCAACCGTGATCCTGCGACGCTCAGGCTTGCCGTCCTGGCCCAACACCCACACAACACGAACCTGACCCGGAAGCACTGGCGCTGACGCCGGCGCGAACCGGTTCTCACCGCCGTTGCCGTTGCCCCCCGCGTTGTTGTCGCCCTGCTGCTGCTGGCGTCTGCGTCCCTGCCCCTGCCCCTGACCGGCTGCTCCTGAGGCCGAGTCAGTATTGCGCTGCGGCGTAAAGCGAAGCGCCGAATTCGGAACCTTCAACACGTTGTTTCGCTCGTCGATCGTGATCGTCAGATTCGCGGTCATACCCGGTTTCAGTTTCTGTTCCGGGTTATCAACGTCGATCACGACATTGTATGTCACGACGTTCTGCACGTTGACCGGATTCAGACGCATCTGTTCGATCTTTCCCTGAAACTCCTTGCCCGGAAACGCGTCAACCGAGAACCTCACCGACTTCGCCTGCTCAACCAGACCAATATCAGCCTGATCGATGTTTGCGATAACCTGCATCTGCGTCAGGTCGTTAGCGATCGTGAAGAGCGTCGGCGCCGAAAGACTCGCAGCCACCGTCTGTCCAACATTGACGTCACGCGAAACCACAACACCATCAATTGGCGACGCGATCGTCGTGTGACTCAAATTCACTTCGGCGAGACTAAGCGCGGCCTGTGCCTGCTGCACCTGCGCCGCAGCCTGCTGCACCTGCGCCTGTGACTGCTGTACCTGTGCCTTCGATTGCTCCACCGTTGCCTGCGACTGCGCGATACCCGCGCTCGACGACGATTGCTCCGTCAACTTCGCCTGGTTCAACTGCGCCAATGCCTGGTTGTACCTTGCTTCTGCGGTCTTATATGCAGTCACCGCAACGTCGTAATCTCTCTGCGCAATCACGCCTGCTTTGAGCAGCGACTCCTGCTGTTTCAACAGACTCATCGCGTCGTCCTGCTGTGCTTTCAACACCGCAACGTTCGCCTCGGCTCCCGACACGCCCGCCTGGTTGTTCTGCACTGTCGATCTCGCGGCGAGACCTCTGGCCTGTGCATCAGTCACGCCCGCGCGAGCATTAACGACGGCCGCCCGCGCATTAGCCAAACTCGCTTTAGCTTGTTCGAGATTCGCACGCGCCTGATCGACCTGTGCCTTGGCTTGTGACGGATCGAGTTGCGCGACTACCTGTCCTTTTTTAACTGTCGAATTGAAGTCGGCGTAGAGCGCGGAGATCGTTCCCGAAGCCTGGCTGCCGACCTGCACAGTTGTGACTGCCTGCAACGCGCCGGTTGCGGTCACGGTGTTGCGCAGATTGCCTCGCTCAACTTTGGCCGTCAGGTACTGCGGCGTGCTCGAGCTGTCGCCCCAAAAATAAATGCCGGCGAGAACGATGGCTGCCATAAAGCCGCCACCGATCAGTAATTTCATTTTGCTCGCCAGCAATCTGGTCCAAAATTGTTGTAACCAGCCTGTACTGATTCCACCCACCAACGGTTGTTTAATTGTTTGAGTCGACATCGCTTTCCTTATCAATCCTGTAATTACGCTCGTTTTGTCAGACACCTCATGTGCCTACTTAGTTACAGGCAAGCTGCGTACTCTGCGGAATATTTCTCGCGCAAAGTCGCAAAGTCGCAAAGAAAATCTTAGAAACGCGGCAGCGCTTTGCGTCTTTGCGCCTTTGCGCGAGAAATTCTGTTGTAACCGAGCGCTATCGCGAGGTGTCTTACTGTTCGGAAAGCTCCCCTGGAGTCAATTAAGAACACTTAGGAGTAAAGAAATAGTGATGAACAAAGGACGGTTTAAGACACTGGCAATAGCTACTCTCTCGGCGATTGCTTTGGCTGCCTCGATTGCCGTTGCCCAGACAGTCGCCCCGCAGGGTGACCAGCAGGGCACACGCACTGAACGGCGTGGCGCTCGAGGTGAACACAAAGGACAGGGCTGGGGAGGAATGCGCCGCGGTGGATTCTTCAAACAGCTTAATTTAACTGATGACCAGCAAGCTAAGATCAAACAGATCCGCGAAAACTTTGCCACTCAAAACAAACCCCTGCGCGAACAGCTCCACGCCAAGCGCCAGGAGTTGCGTCAGGCAAGCGAAGGCGGTACGTTCAACGAAGCACTGGCTACTCAGAAACTGACGGAAATGGCGGGCCTCGAAGCGAAGCTGATGGGTGCGCGCCAGCACGAGCATCAGGAAATGCTTTCCGTCCTGACTGCTGAGCAAAAGGCCCAGTTGGAACAGTCGAAAGCGCAGTTCAAAGCACGTCGCGGCGGAATGCGCAAACACGACAACGAGCAGTAAGGCGTTTCCCCCACGGAGTTGGCGGATTCCTTTTTGAAGAGTCCGCCATCCGTAAACCTATGAGGATCGCAACTGGCGAGTGGGCTCGAACAGGCGTTGGACTTGGACCTGGCGCGTCAGGCGCAGGATGGCGACGAGTCTGCCTTTGCGGAGATTGTCAGACGTTATAGCCCGCGCGTGTTCAGCGTGGCGAGCCGGTTTTTCCGGCAACGAAGTTTGGTTGAGGAAGCGGCGCAGGAAGTTTTTTTGAAAGCGTTTACCCAGCTCGGGAGTTTTGAAGGCCGCGGTTCCATCGAAGGCTGGTTGACTCGGATCGCGACCAACACCTGTTTGAATATGATTCGAGGTGCGAAACGGCGACCGGAGCTTACGGTTTCCGATCTCACTGACGACGAAGCGCAGTGGTTGGACCACGTTGACGGTCGCGAACAACCGTCGGTTGAAAACATTGTGGTAGCAACGGATCTCGCCGATCGAGTGTTGTCGGTGTTATCGCCGGAAGATCAGCAAGCGTTGTTGATGATTGACGGTGAAGAGGCGTCGATCAGGGAAGTTGCTGAAGCGACTGGATGGTCGGAGTCGAAAGTTAAAGTGCGGGCATTTCGGGCAAGGAAAAAGGTTCGTGAGGCGATGGAGAAGTTGTTGAATAGAGGTGACAAATGAAAGACAAGCACATCATCGACGTTCTGGATAACACTTCGATCGCGAGTCTCTCCGAGAACGAGTTGAGCGAGGTTCAGGCTCACGCGCGAGAGTGTGTGTCATGTCGTGAAGCTTACGAAGCGGCGCGACTCATAGGCGTAGTGTTGCAGAGCCGTGCTCAAACAAAGATTGAACCGTCACCATTTTTTCAAACCAGAGTAATGGCGGCGTGGCGAGAAGAGCAGGCGGTGGACAGCGTGCCGGCAATGTTGCGGTTGTGGAGATCGGCGCGGGCGGTCGTGTCATCCATGGCCGTGACCACCGCTGCACTCGCAGCTTTGACTTTCATGCTGCCTGCGCAGACGACACCGGTGATGGATCAAAGGGCGTCGATGTTGTCGGCGGAGTCAGTGATCATGGGCAGTGACGATCAGATGACTTACGAACAGGTGCTGAGCACGATTTACGAAGATGACGACGAGGCTCGATAGTCTATGAACAACGTTACTAAGAACAGGTGGCAAGTACGGATTGCGGCCCTGATCATCTTCGTGCTCGGTTTTACGGCCGGCATTCTGGCGCTCAACGTTTATCGCCGGGCTCGACCTTTCGGCGGCGCCGGTAATCGCATGGATGAGTTGTCGGAACGATTGCAACTCACGGTGGATCAGAAGACGAGAGTGCAGGAGATTTTCAGCGACACGCGCGAGCAGATCCGTGGCGTGCGTCGCGAGATGGAGCCGAAGATGAATGAGATTCGACGTCAGGCTGACGGTCGTTTGCAGACGGTGTTGACGCCGGAGCAGTGGCAGCAGTTTCAAAAATTGCGAGAGGAACGCCAGCACCGCGGCGGCCGTGGCCCACGTGGGCCTGACAGGGATTAAGGACGGATGAGTGCCTTTAGCACGCGTCCTTCTTTTACATCCTGAAGCGCCTCGTTAGCCTGATTCAATCCGTATGAAATCAGCGTCATCTGTGTCCACGCTTCGGGTCTTTGCGACACGAGCTGTGCCGCGCGATAAAAGTGGGAAAACTCAGAACCCCAACAGCCACGCACGTCGAGATGTTTCTTGTTTAGATCCAGATGCGGATTGAACGAAGTCTCACCGTGATCCGTGTATTGTCCGACAACGACGACCGTACCCGCATCGCGTGCGAAACGCATCGCTTGAACGACAGCTTCGGGCGCGCCCGTCGCTTCAATAACAACATCCGCACCGCGTTCGCCAGTATTTCCCAGCACCCAATTTAATCGCTGCGCTTCGTCGTGAGTCTCGATGTTCAGCGTTGCTGTCGCGCCTGCATTAATTGCCGCATTGAGTCGTGCCTCCGGCGCGCCGATGCAGAGCACTCGCAAAGCGCCACGCATCAACGCGAGCAGGATCGCATTGATTCCGACTGGTCCCGATCCGAGCACGAGCACCGTATCGCCGATCTTGATGTCGCCACGTTCAACTGCATGAAGCGAAGTCGGGAGAGCACAACCGCCGGCCATAAACGTTTCCGGCGCGGCATCGAGACGAATGCAGCGCGTGCCTGGCTTGATGTAGACGTGTGTGGCCCAACCGCCGCAGAGTCCGTCGTCAAGTCCGTAAGTAATTCCGTAAACTTTTCGCTGCGGGCAGCGTGTACCGGCTTTCGCGACGAGGCAATACCAACACGCGTTACACGTGCGATGAACGTCGAGGAACGTAACGCGGTCGCCTTCGCTGAAGCGCTTGCCGTCAACGTCGAGCAATTCGCCGCGAATCTTCTCTAAGCGCCCGACCGAAACGTGTCCGGGAACTAAAGGATATGGCACGCCTGCGAGTCGTCCTTGTTGGAGGTAGACGTCAGTGCCGCAAACTTCAGAGACTTCAACAGCGAGCAGCGCGGAGTCAGGTTCGAGATCGGGTTCGACAACTTCACGCACCTCGACGCGTGCGTTCGGTTTGGGAATTACTGCGACAAGTGACATGACGCGAAGAATACTGTATAACGAGTCTCCCGCTGAAACTCATGTAAGGTAGGTTCCCCTTTGTGCCTGAGAGCCGACATCGAAAAGTAAACAGAGCCAGAAAGCGACCGAGGGTTGCGCATTCAAATCCAAACGTCACTTCCAACTCGCCTGCCGTCGATAAGAAGACGAAGCTGATTGCGATCATCCTGATTGCTGCGGTCGCTGCTGTTACGGCCGTGTATGTCATATCAAGTCGCCGCAGTTCACAGGCCGGCGCCGAGGTTACGACCCCTTCCGGATTGAAGATCCAGGACGTCAAAGTCGGCGATGGACCCAGTCCGCGGCCGGGCCAGACAGTGACGGTCCATTACATCGGCTGGCTCGAGGACGGCACGGAGTTCAACAACTCTCACAAGCTGGGCGCACCGGCGCAGTTCCGGATCGGACAGCTGATCAAGGGTTGGGACGAAGGTCTCAGCACGATGAAAGTCGGCGGCAAACGCGTGCTATATGTCCCCAGTAATCTCGCCTACGGCGCTAAAGGCAGCCCGCCAAACATCCCGCCCAACGCGAATCTAAAGTTTGAGATCGAGCTACTCGGCGTCAGGTAATATTCGTTGCAATCAGGTTGTGTTTTCCACCGCCCTCTCCCCGCTTCCGGTGAAGTGGTGTAGATTTACTTCAGGATAAGGGAGAACACCGATGAACAAATTAGTACTTGTCACTCTACTCGTTTTGACGTTGGCCACAGGTGTCTTTGCGCAGGGCAGAGGCCGTGGCGGTGGTGCTGGCGGCGGTCACGGCAGTGGCGGCAGTGGTGGTCCACCGCCGGGAGTCGGTGTCGATCGCGGTTTGGGTAATGCTTCGGGTCGTTCCGGCGGTCGCTCGGATGATGGACTGAGCAATGCCTCGACGAGATCGAATGGTCGTTCTGATGCCGGACTAGAGCGCGCCCGACGTGCGAGTTCAAACTTGCGTCATGCTGATGACGATCTGCAAGACCATCCGAATTTACCGCGTGTGTTGCACACGAACGCCAACGATCTGCGCGCCGGTTACCAGACTGCGCTGGCGACTAATCCTGATCTGACATTTGGCAACTACGTCGCGGCGACGCGTCTGGGCCAGAATCTCAACCGGAGATTTCCGAACATTACACGCGACGCGATTCTCAGCGGTCTCGCTTCGGATAGAAGTCTGGGCCAGACCTTGCAGGATCTTGGTCTAAGCAGTGACAAAGCCAAGGAAGCAAAGAAGCAGGCAGAGCGCGAGATTAAAGAAGCACGTAAGAACAATTAGTTAAGCCTACATACCTTCCACAGATTACACAGATGACTTAAATGAATCTGTGTAATCTGTGGATACTTTTGTGTCGCGGTGTCTTTTATGGGAGACTTAACCCATGAGTGAAGACAGCCTTACGATCACGGATAATCGCACCGGAAAACAGTATCAACTACCAATTCAGGACGGCACGATAAAGGCCATGGATCTCCGTCAGATCAAGGTCTCGGACGATGACTTTGGTCTGATGACGTACGATCCGGCGTTCATGAATACTGCTTCCTGCAAGAGCCGCATCACGTTCATCGACGGCGACAAGGGCGTCCTTGAATACCGCGGCTATCCCATCGATCAACTGGCGGAGAAGAGCACCTATCTCGAAGTCGCTTACCTGCTGCTCAACGGCAAACTTCCAAACAGTTCGCAGCTCGCTGAGTGGACCAGAAACATCACCTATCACACGTTCATCAACGAGAACATCAAGAAGGTGATGGACGGCTTTCACTACAACGCTCATCCGATGGGAATGTTTGAAGCTACGCTCGGCGCGTTGTCCACTTTCTATCCTGATGCGAAAGATATCTTCAACATCGAGTGTCGCTGGAAACAGATTTATCGGCTGATTGCGAAAGTGCCGACGATCGCGGCTTTTGCTTTTCGTCACCGGATCGGGATGCAGTATTCGTATCCCGACAACGATCTGAGTTACGAAGGCAACTTCCTCAACATGATGTTCAAGACCACGGAGCTGAAGTACAAGCCGAATCCGGTGCTTGAACACGCGCTGACAGTGCTTTACATCCTGCACGCAGATCACGAACAGAATTGCAGCACGAATGCGATGCGGAGTATCGGCAGTGCACACACCGATCCGTTCTCATCGCTCGCCGGCGCTGCGGCTGCGCTTTATGGTCCGTTGCACGGCGGCGCGAATGAGATGGTGTTGCGCATGTTGAAAGAGATTGGTTCGATCGAGAAGGTGCCTGACTACATTAAGCGCGTGAAGGCTGGTGAGTTTCGCCTGATGGGCTTCGGACATCGCGTTTACAAGAATTACGATCCGCGTGCTCGCATAATCAAGCAAGTGGCGTATGAAGTGTTTGAAGTAACGGGCAAGGATCCGCTGCTGGATATTGCTCTTGAACTCGAACGGATTGCGTTGGAAGATGAGTACTTCGTGAAGCGCCGTCTCTATCCGAACGTCGATTTCTACTCGGGCATCATCTACCAGGCGATGCGTTTCCCGGTTGATATGTTTCCGGTGATGTTTGCGATCCCGCGAACGTCAGGTTGGCTCGCGCAGTGGGTGGAGATGCTGGAGGACACCGATCAGAAGATCGCGCGCCCGCGCCAGATCTACCTCGGCCAACGCACGCGCGACTACATCCCGATCGATAAAAGGTGATCCGCGTTAATTCGCGTTCATCTGCGGCTACTACTCGAGCATGCGGGCGGCGATCTCTTTCAGGATTTTTGCGCAGACGGTGCCGGTGATGTGAAGTGGATCCATGCGCGGATTGAACTCGACAATGTCCGCGCCAATTACTTTTCCTTTTAATCGTTGAATCAGATCAATAGCCTGTCGCGTCGACAAACCTCCCGGTTCGCGATGCGAGACACCGGGCGCGAACGCCGGATCGAGCGCGTCGACATCAAATGATATGTAGACCGGCGAGTCGAACGTGAGTTCCAGATCAGATGTAATACGGCGCATCTCGATCGACTCTACGCCAAACTTCCTCACCTGCTCGCGTTGATCTGGTGTGAACGTCCTGATTCCAACCTGGACCAAACGCTTCACCAGCCTCTGCTCCATGATGCGCGCAAACGGCGACGCGTGTGAATTACGATTGCCCTGGTAACTGTCGTAAATATCGGGATGCGCGTCGAAGTGAAGCACGCTAAGGTCTTTATACTTCCGCGCAAACGCTCTCACGATCGGATGCGTGATCGAGTGGTCCCCACCGAGCGAGATCGGCGCCAGCCCGTCGCCAATCAACGTGTGAACCGAGTTTTCGATCAGGGAACTCATGTCGCTGCCGGGCACGGGCTCGATGTCGCCGGCGTCGAAGAACGTCGAGTCGCCGGAGAGGTCAGTGCCGTTTTCACTCGTCAGGTTCCAGGCATCGGAACGCAAGGCGGCACGAATCTGCGGCGGCGCATCTGCAGCGCCTTTTGTGAATGACGAGTTCTCGTCGTAGCGAATTCCGAGAAGGGCGAGTTTGGCGCGTTGTTCGGGCATGGCAGCCTCAATCTATCACAGTTTGTGTTATCTTCTGCGCCATTGTTCTATGAATAGTGATACGGCTGAAATCGGCGGTGAAACAGTGGATGTAGTTGGGGAGGCAACCGGTAAATTTCCACCTCCAACATCGCCCGTCGCCGCCCGCGAGCAGACAAGCAAATCTGCTTTCATGGTGGGCGCCGGTATTCTCATCAGTCGAATCATCGGCGTCATTCGGCAACGGGTTTTCGCTTACTATTTCGGCGACTCTGCTGCCGGTGATGCGTTTAGCGCGGCCTTTCGAATACCGAACTTCCTCCAGAATCTTTTCGGTGAAGGTGCGTTGTCGGCATCATTTATTCCTGTATATGCAAATCTGCTCGCGCGCCACGATGAAAAAGATGCGAACCGTGTAGCCAGCGCAGTATTCAGTTTCCTGGCACTGGTTACATCGATCGTGGTTGTTGCCGGAGTCCTTGCCGCTCCACTACTCACTTCCGTGATCGCGTTTGGGTTTGAAGACGACCGCCGTGACCTCGTAATTCACCTGGTTAGAATTTTCTTCCCAGGCGCTGGTCTACTAGTGCTTTCGGCGTGGTGTTTGGGTGTACTTAACAGTCATAGAAAGTTCTTCCTTTCGTATACGGCGCCGGTAGTCTGGAATCTGGCCATTATCGTTTCGTTAGTGCTGTTCGGAGGTTTTCGTCCAGGCCAACTGAATGCGAGCGCCCTATACCAGTTTCAGTTTCATCTTGCTGAATTCGTTGCGTGGGGATCGGTGGTGGGCTGTGCACTTCAGTTTGGTGTACAGCTACCGACGGTGTTTCGGCTTGCGAAGAAACTCCGGCCAACGTTGGATATTGCCAATAAGCATGTACGTGAAGTCGTCCGAAATTTCTTTCCGGTGTTTATGAGCCGGGGCGTTATTCAGATCAGTGCCTTCATAGACGTTACGCTGGCCAGTCTCCTACCAACGGGAGCAGTGGTCGCGATAACGTACGCGCAGAGTCTTTATACTTTGCCCGTCAGCCTGTTTGGAATGTCGATATCGGCTGCGGAACTGCCGGCAATGTCGAGTGCAACCGGCACTACGGACGAGGTCGCCGCCGAATTGCGACAACGTCTTGACGATGGGCTGAGTCGCATCGCGTTTTTCATCGTGCCTTCGGCGGTAGCGATGTTGGCACTGGGAAATGTCATCACGGCCGTGCTATACCAAACGGGTCAATTCAGGCGTGATACGACTTTCTATGTCTGGGGAATCCTGGCGGGTTCAACTCTCGGCTTGTTGGCGTCAACTCTTGGCCGCTTGTATGCTTCGACGTACTACGCGCTGCACGACACTCGCACACCACTTCTCTACGCAGTCATTCGGGTGATACTGACCGGCGTCCTTGGTTACCTCTTTGCGATTCCTCTGCCTCGCTATCTTGGTATCGCTCCAAAATGGGGCGCGGCGGGACTCACGGCTTCCGCAGGCTTAGCGGGCTGGATCGAGTTTGCTCTTTTGCGGCGAACGCTCAACAACTGGATCGGACGAACCGGTCTGCGATTTGTCTATGTCGCAAAACTCTGGCTCGCAGCGGTCATGGGCGCAGCGATAGGTTTTTTGATTGAGGTTGCTATTGGTCTACAACATCCGTTAGTAGTTGCGATTTTAGTCTTAGGTCCGTACGGAGTTACGTATTTTGGTATTACGTATGCGCTGAAAGTTACGGAGTCGGCATCAGTGATCAAACGAATCCTGCGCTCATTGGGCGTGAGGAGAAGCTAGCGCTAGTTCCGCCAGATTACTTGAGCCATCTGGACATTCGTCGCTTTGCCTGCTTATGAGTGAGTGACCGGCCTTCTTCAATAGCCTTTTCCCCGCGGGCAATGCCTTCCAGCAATGTCATACGCCGTTGCAGGCTCTCGAAAGTTTCAACATCGACGAGATATGCTGAGGGAACGCCATGCTGCGTAATCAGGATCGGCTCTCGATCCTTCTCAAGCTGGTTCAGGATCTCTGTAGTCTGGCGCTTCAGTGTAGTAACAAGTTCAGTTCGCATAGGGTGCACCAAAGATATTGCTGGTGCACCCAGCAGGGCTCGAACCTGCGACCTTCTGATCCGAAGTCAGACGCTCTATCCAACTGAGCTACGGGTGCACGCGACAGATGGTGCCACAAAAAAGCACAAAAGTCACAAATGCTTTTGTGCCTCTTTGCGGCTCTATTTCCCCTGAAATTCTTTCCGAACAAACCGCACCATCTGTGCTATTTCCTGTGCGGACATTTTGTCCTTGAAGGCCGGCATGTCTTCCTCGCCGTCCGTGATCATCTTCGTGATTTGATCGTCGGTGTGCTTGATGGCGTGTTCGGCTTTCAATGATGGAACTTTGATCTGTTTGTTGTCGACCTTAACGCGTCCGCCGGTGGCCTCCGGGCCGTGGCAGCCCTCGCAATTCTTTTTGTAGTTGGCGCGCGCGGTGGCGAATTCATCCACTGAGGCCGTCGCAGCGGGCGCTGCAGGTGAACCCGCTGGACGTGAGCTCGAGGTGTTGGTTGGTGTGGCCGTTTCAGTGCAGCCCGCCGCGAACAAGGCAATGCCGACACACGTTAGAGCAAGCGAAATAAGTTTCATCTGACAGTCTCTCCGAGTTGAATTGTTCTTCCAGGGGGCCACGAGTATAGCGGTCACTTCTTCAACTTCACAATCCATTCCGCAATCTCTCGCATCTGCGGTTCCGTTAGTTTGTCTGAAAACGATCGCATCGGCGGTTGCAGACCATACGCCGCGGGATCCTTCAACAGGCCCACGATGTCATCGACGCTGCGGCGTGGTTTGGCTGCGACATCGAGCAACGGCGGGAAGTTCAACGTTCCCTGACGCGCGCCTTCGCCGTGTGGGCCATGACAGTTGACACAGAACTTCATGTACATGACCGGCGCACCACCTTCAGCCGTCTGCGATGCCGCCATGACTTCCAGCGGCGTCGCTCTGAACGGTTCACGTCGCCCTGCGTTTTCCTGTGCGGCCTGCAGCGCAAATTGTTTCGCAGTTTGCGAATTTCTGCGATCGCCGACGTACGAAACAGTCGTCATGATCAACACCAGCGCCGCGCCGGCACCGAGGATCGCTGCGCCGATCAATCTCTGATTCCTGAGCCACGGCAGGAAGATCAAAACCAGCAGCACGATCCCCGGCAACACAACCCCTGCGATTGAGCCGAGTCCGCCGGGAAGATACTTGAGCGACTCGTATAACCAGAGAAATTGTGCGCCAGGGCGAGGCAGATACTTCTCCGTCATGGTTGCGACTGATGGTCCAAGCGGCGCCGGATACTTCAAGCACCAGAGCGCCAGCGCGACAAACACGAGCCCGCCGGCTATCGCATGGCGATAATCAAAAACTCGCGCTCGATATATACGCCACATCACGACAGCAATGATCGACGCCGGAACTACCAGCACATGCAGCGCAAAAAATCGCGAGAGCGTGAGTGTCGAGATCTCGCTGCCGCCCAGTAACCACAACCGTGCCATACTTCCTGCCAGTGGCAGACCACCCACCAACCCTTCAGCCACGCGAGTGCTAAAGAAAGCGCGCGCGTCCCAGGGCAGTGAATAACCTGTGCCGCCCGCAGCCATGATCAAACCCAGCAGCAGGATCGACGCGATCCATTTAACTCTGTGTGATTCGTAAGCTCTGGTCGCAAAGAGTTGGACCACATGCAGAAAGCTAAACACGGCGAGCCACTGAGATCCGTAGTGATGCACCGAACGAAGCCACGTTCCCGACGACACGACTTTCTCGATGTACGAAACAGTCGGGTAAGCATGATCGACTGAAGGCACGTAATAGAACGCCAGCAACACGCCGGTGCAGAACTGCGTCAGCAGCAGGATGGCGACAATACCGCCCGTCGTTTGCAACCAGGCCGTGTGCCTCATGCTTGTGCCTTTGAGGTGTATTGGACTTGCACTTTTCCGTCCTGAACGCGCATCGGAAGCGGATCGAGGCCGCGTGACGCTGGACCACTGATGCGCGCGCCGTCGGCTGCAAAGTAACTCTGGTGACACGGACACGAAAAGCGATTCGCGCCACCGTCCCACGATACCTCGCAACCTTCATGAGGACAGATGGCCGACAGCACCTGATTGTTCTTCGCGGGAAGGACAAAGACGTTGTGCTCTTCGGTCGTGATGGCCCAACCCGCAATGTTTTCAGCAACGATTTTGCGAGCGAGTGGCTGTGGTCCTTTGAGTTCGGAGACCGCGCCGACGTCAAGCCAGGCATCACTGACCGCGCCGATTCGTGGCCGCAAAAAACGAAACGCAGCGCCTCCGATGGAAGCAAATACGCCCGCAAAAACGCCCAGCGGTAGTAGTTTCAAAAAGGACCGGCGCGATCTCGCCTCGTTCATCGATGTTACCTCGTTCATAGTTACAGTTTGACGCCGCAGCGCTTGACTTTCTTCCGTTGTTCATCCACAGATTACATAGATTCTACAGATCAAACCTTGTCCGGTTGCATTCAGCGTGCAGACTGGGCAGAATAACTTTGCATCGCTGAGTCAATCCGGTCAGTCATCTTTATCCGAAACAGAGGTAATCAAAATGAGTAGCGATACGGAGTCTAACAGCGCCACACGCGGTTCTCTTCGACTCGCCCCTGCCGTTGAAGAAGTCGAAAGAGCGAAAGCAAAACTTCCTCGCCAGTTCGTTAACTTCACCTTTTACCACACGCGCCCCGAATGGCGTTTGCTGTCGAGCGACGACAAGCAGCGCTGTCGCGACGAGTTTGTCAAAACAGTCGATGACTTTCGGTCCTCTCTGCTGATCCATTCTTACTCAACTGTCGGACTAAGGACCAACGTTGATTTCATGATCTGGCGCATCGGTTACGAACTAGAGCCGATCCAGGAGATGACCGCGCGCCTCAACAAGACAGAGATGGGCAAGTACATCGAACCGTCGCAATCGTTTCTCTCGATGACGAAGCGCTCGATGTACATCGACAAAGATAATCCGGAACACGTCGAGGATCGACTGCACATCGTTCCCGGCAAGTCGCGGTATCTCTTTGTTTATCCGTTTGTGAAAACACGCGAGTGGTATACGCGGCCGGCCGAGCAGCGGCAGGAGATGATGGACGAGCATATTCGCATCGGTACGAAGTATCGTTCAGTGAAACTGCACACGACCTATTCCTTCGGGCTCGACGATCAGGAGTTTGTCGTTGCATTCGAGACTGACTTTCCGGCCGACTTCCTCGACCTGGTCCAGGAACTGCGCGAGACCAAAGCCAGCTCCTACACCTTGCGCGACACGCCGATGTTCACTTGTCGCCAACGCGCGTTGGGCGAGTGTCTCGAAGCTTTAGGTTAGTCCACAGATTCCACAGATGACACAGATTAGAAAGAATCTGCGTAATCTGTGGATTGTTCTGTTTTTCGTCACCTCTCTTTACTCACAAAGCCGTACGCCCACGGAGTATCTCTGGTATGAAGCGGAGAATATGCGCGGGTTTACTACCGGCAAACTCGGCGAACCGCTACTCAATCCATCGTATCTGAATCTCTCGCGTGACAAGGCGCCCGGCTGGGGTATGAATGGACCAGGCGTGTCGGCCGAGTGGACGCAGGGCGGTGAGAGTGAGTGGAACTCAGCCGCCGCGGCCGCTGACGAAACGCGCGCGACGCTCTACCAGGATCTCGAGATTCCACGCGAGGGCCAGTATGCGGTGTGGGTGCGTTATGCCGATTGGGCCAAAAGGAGGGAGAACTTCTCGATCGCGATCGCGCAGGATGGCGCGGAAGTGTTTCGACGTGAGTTCGGAACTAAAGACGTCATCGATCCGCACGATGAAGTCAGTATGTACTGGGGCTGGGCGTTTGCATGGGACAGCGCGAATGCGACGCTGAAAAAAGGTCCAGCCCGCTTGTCGCTTCAGATTGAAAAACCTGCCGAAGCACGCAGGCACGTCGATTGTTTTCTACTAACGAACGATCTCGCGTTCAAACCATCAGGCAGACAAAAGCCCGACTTCGCGGCGATGCGTTACCTGCGCCTCTGGTCCAACGCGCGTAAGCCGTTCACTTCGCTGCTGAAAAGCGAAGGTACGGCTCCCGTCCCTGGCGCATGGATGCGACTGAAGATTGCGGGCCGCGACTTTCTGATGCCGTGGAACATCGCGAAGGAGTTCTGGCCGGTGTATGACAAGCCCGCCGCGGAGCGACCGCTGTATCCGTTCAATGCCGAGCCGATTGAGGAGTTTGTCGCGAAGTACAAGGGCGCGCGAGACGTGCCGTTGTTTCAGTCGAAGCTCGTCGTTCCCGTCGTCTACATCAACAACGTCGCGGAGTATCTGAAAGAAGGCAGTCCGTTTCTGCGCTTCATACGCGAGACTAAGACGCCGTTCGCGATACTCATTAACTACGGTGGAGCAAAGTTGGACCAGGCGGCATGGCAACTGCTCAACGGCGAATTGAAAGACCAGTTTCTGGGTTGGATCTCGGGCGAGAGTGTTGGTTATGTGTGGGACTCCGCGCCCGCGGAGTTGAAGATCACACCGTCAATGTCGAGACGCGAGTTGCTCGAAGCGCACCGGCAGTTTTACACGACTGCACTCGCCCGCAAGTGGCGCGATACGTTTCAAACTGAAACCGGACCGATGTGGGATCGATTGATTCCCGCGCAGTCAACTTCAAGCACTTCGTTTGCTCACGCGCTCAGCCAGTGGGGCGTCAATCTGCTGGGGATGGAAACAGCAGCGGTGATGCCGATGACGGGAATGCGCATCGCTTTCACCCGCGGCGCGGCGCGGCAATACGGCGGCGCGTTTCTTTATTATCACGCGCCAAACTTCGGCGACACGGCCACCACGTTCACGAAGCAACAGAACTTCGCCGGCCCCGATTTCTTCTATCACTCGCGCTATGGTCAAACCATGGGACCATCGCTCTCGTGGTATCGAAAGAGTTATTACCTCTACTACATGGCCGGTGCTTCCGCGATCTATCTCGAGCAGGGACAGGATCAGTTTTTCAAGCCGGGGCCGGGCGATCATCCTTTTCAACTCAATCCGCTTGGCCGGATCACGGATGAGTTTATGCGCTTCGCCGAGAAGCATCCCGAGCGCGGCACGCCTTACACGCCCGTAGCTTTTCTGCTTGACCCGGCGCACGGCTTCGAGATGACTGACTATCCTCACTGGCCTTTCGAAGTGTCGCAGATCGATCGCGGCGATCGCGCGTTAAGAGAACTATTCGGCGTCGCTTACTATCCGGGTTTGGTAGTTGAAGGTGAACCTGCGATTGCCGATCGACAACCGTTTGTCGCAGGCATTTTTGGCGACATCTTCGACGTGCTGACGGCGGCTGATGCGCAGGGCACGCGTTCGAAGATTGAGAGTTTGTTGCCGGCGTATCGCGCGGTGGTTGTTGGTGGCCAGATTGAATGGTCCAATGAGTGGATTCAGCGACTGAATAACTACTTGCGCAACGGCGGCACGGTGGTATTGAACGCGGCGCAGATCAAAAAACTGCCGGAGGAGCTTTTGGGAGTGCGTTTACTCAACGCCACCGGTGAGGCTCACAATGCGCGTTGTGCATCACCGGGTGATGAATCGCAGGATCTGAAGGGGCAGATATTCCGGTATGAAAAGATCGAACTCAAAGGCGCCACGGTCCTCTTTTCAACGCTGAGCGGTGAGCCGTTAGTGACTGTGAACAAGGTGGGCAAGGGAACTGTTGTTTTCGCGGGCGTGCCGGATCTGCTCGGTGAAGACGAACGCATCACGCCATTTGCGGCCCACATGCTCGCTCATGTTTTCAACGACGCTGTGCCTTTCAAGGTGACTGGTGATGTTGAGTACCTGGTCAATCGCACTGCCAATGGCTGGGTGGTCACGATGCTGAATAACAATGGCGTGTTCAAGACGCAGCAGGGAATGGCGCAGGTCGATCGCAGTGCTTACGTCACGGTGACGATTGGTAATCAAGTAAAGAGCGCCACTGATTGGATCAGTGACGCTCCGTTGAAGCCCGAGAACGGCATCGTTACAGTTCAAATTCCGCCGGGAGGCGTGTCGATCGTTGAGCTGCGTTAGACCGTGATGGTCGTGCCGTCGAATCTGGTTAAGCTGAAGCCGTTGAACACCTCGTTGTAGCAGGCGCGTTGATCTCTCAGAATGCCGATCGCGATCTGCTCGCCGAGTTTGAAAGACTCCGTCGCGTCTGAGCGCCAGTGAACGCCGGCAGTGTTTCTTCCGAGCGCAACGTTCGCTGCGATCTTGTTCAACTCGCCACCAATCGTCATATCGCCCGCGTCGGAGCCGGCATAAGGAACGAGACTGAGGCCATCGTCTGCCGGTTGCACCGGATCGAGACCGATGTCGACCAGACGCGTGCTCTCCTTGAACCACGCTTTAAGAATCGTGACGCACGCACCCGCGACCGTCGCGTGACCAGCGCCGTATGCGGGATGTGTCGGCGAGCCTTCCGGAAACGCCATCGGCAAGAGCGCGTTGCCTGCCGGCATGAAACCCTTCAGTCGAGTCGAATCTGAAAACGAGTTCAGGATCTCTTCGTGGATCGGATAACCGGCGCCGGCGAAGAGTGTGCGATGAACCCGTTCCGCCATCACCTCTGGACGCAGGCGTCGATGCACGTACCACTTCTGAAACCACACTGCCTTCAACGCGCGCGTTGCGACTTCGCACAAGAGCGTCGCGATGTGTGGTCCACCAAAAGTGCCGAAACCGGTCTGGCTCGGATTGTTGTTGTAGGGATTGCCGTCGTCAAAAGGTGCACCGGCTCCGGCGAGGATCAGAAACGCTTGAAAGTACGCCTGGAACAACACGTCCACATGCACCCACTGACCGAGGTCACGACCGTTGCGCATGTAACGTGGCACTGGATCGAAAGCATCGGGCGGCTGAGCAATGCCGCGTTGCACTGCGAGCCACGTGTCGAAGTCGGTCATATAGTTAACGCCGGCCACAGTGGTGGTGATCTTCTGTTCGACCTTGTTCGCACCGAAGTTGCAGTCCTGATAGAAAAACTGAGACAGGTATGGACCAACGCGATCGCCGGGAGTCAGCCCGCGAAACAACGTCGCAGTTGTAACTGCGCCGCCGCTCTTCGGACCGGTAAAGTCAGAGCCGTACAACGTCAAATCTGCTGCTGCTGCGTTTGCGATCGGATTGCCTGCATACTGCGAGCAAGGAACATCTCGCAGCAGCGCCATCCAGTAGTTCTCGGAAATCTCAGCGGCTTGTGCGCGGCTTGCGAATGCAGGCGCCGGTGGTTGAACGAGCGCATGAGCGTCCGGGCCTTGCATGTCGAAAGCCAGGCCTGACTGTGGATTCGTCAGACGCGTGCTGCCGCCGAGTGGAATCGCGTCGAAGTCAGCCGGCCGACCGCTGTTCAGCGCTTGTACCATCGCGTTGTAAGCACTCAGAACTACGGTGCCGTCGTTGTTGTGGGGCAGACCTTTGGAAAAGTTGCCGATCTTGTTTGGGTAGAGAAGTTCGTCCTGGTTGTTTGGGTGTTGCAGGTTCTGCGGAGTTGCTTGCAGACCCGCGTTGGCTGCGTCGCGGCGAAGTTTCGCGCACTCATTCGCGCGTTGATTCGGTCCGGTAGCAGCGTTGATTTGGGAGGGTAAAACGGTCGCGGCGATAGTTGCGGCGCCGGCCGTAGTTAAGAACGTACGTCTGGTTGTTTGCATAGAAGAGGGCCCTTTCAAGGAGGTTTGGGGCCGCGTATTCTATACGGGTTAGGGGTGGGAAGGAAGGATTTTCGCCACGGATCTCGCGGATGAACGCTGATCTGCGTTAATCCGCGAGAATCCGCGTTTGAATTATGGTTTCTTGCCTTTGCCCTTACCGCCACCTTGTGAAGGCGGTCCGGCTGGGCGTTCTTGTTTTTGCGGTTTTGGTTGCGGCTGCGCGTGTGGCGCGGGCGCTACCGGTCGCGGCTGCGGTTGAGCACGCGGTGGTTGCAGGCGCTGTGGTGCTGCAACGCGTTCGCCGCGCGGCTGTTGTTGCGCTGGTCGCACCGGACGTTCAGCTTGTGCTGCACGAGCCGGACGTTCGACTCGCTCAACGCGCTGCTGCTGGCGTTGCGGTTGCTCAACCGCGCGAGGCTGTCGACGCTGTTCGACTACACGCGGTTGTTCCACGGCTCGCGGCTGTTCCGCTTTTCGTGCTGCCTTGGAGGGTGGTGCTGCCGGCGTCGTGCTGGTAACCACTGTCGTGTCGCGCAGCTTGCGCGCGATTCCCGGCGGAACGTCGATCTTGCCGCGGCCCCACGCTGAGTTCACCACCGCGTTTCGCAACGGCGTCAACAGCAACGGATCCAAAACAGGATTCACGGAAGCCAGCGCGTTTCGATCGGCTTTTCGCGCTCGTCTTCCATCGATGTTGCCGCGCGTGAAATCGTCAACGCTCACCACTGTCACTGCATTAGGCACGTTGAGATTCGCAGTGCGCAGATATAGATCATCGCGAGTCAGGTACTGCGGCTGCCAACTCGTGTTGTAATAGTGCGGCACGTAGGCGTCGCCTGGTGCAAGTGGCACCCAACCGATCTCATTCTGACCAAACGGAATGAACGAGACGAGTGCCGGCGAGTAAACCGGTGTCACATTCGTTGCTTCAGGCACCCAGTACCAGCGATCACCGGCAAACGCCCAACGCCCGTAGTGATAAGGAGCATAGCCCCACGGCTCGTTGGAAACCCACGTTGGACCATACGGATAATCCGTGTACCAGTAACCTGTTTGATAAGGCGACCAGCCCGCATCGACTCGCGGCGCCCATGCATATCCATAGCCATCGATGTTCTGCCAGTCGCCATAGTAATCGAGATCATAGAGGCCGGGAATGTATGAATTGGCGTACTGGTAACTGACGTTGCGACGATACGGATCGAAGTAATAAGGGTCGTTTAGATATGCGTTGTAGTCGCGATAGCGACCATCGTAGTAACGCGGATATTGATAGGCGTAATAGTCGTCGACCTGGTAACCGGCATCGCGCCCATCGAGTCGTGAAAGGACGACGTCGGCCGCAGTCGTACCGGCGAGCCTGAGCAATTCACCTTTGCTGATCTGTCCATTGCCACCAAGACCGACGACCTGGGCCAGACCGCTGAGAACCGAGACCAGCACCTGGCCGTTGTCGATGCCAACGTTGTACAGACCCGGTTGTTGGAAATCGACTGCGCCATAAGGCGTCGCCACTTCGAATAGATCACCCGAATCCAGGTAGCCAACGTCGAACATTGCCGAGCCGTCGCGCAGTGCTAGCTGCGTGCGTTCGTCGTTGAGTGCGAGCACGTCCAGCGACGTGTTTGAGTTAAGCCGGGCGAAATTGCGACCGGTAAAAGCCAAACTCGCGCGTCCGTTGTCACGCGTGTAGATGCGATCGCCGACTGAGAACGGTTGGTTCTCGGTAGCCGCGATCCACTGCTCGTTCTCCGCGTTCTGTGCGTTCGTGTTGTCGAGTGCAACCTCGCCTTCAACGCGTTGAATGCGAGCGGCGTTCGGCAGTGCATTAGCCGACGCGGTTTGCTCGTGCTTCATCCACAACGCCACGCCGGCGCCTGCCAACACGGCACACACCACCGCGACAATGGTGAGGTGTGGCCACACTTTCAGATTGTTCATAACAGCCCCCCTCTTTTGTTTATTCATTAGGAATTTGGCAAGCACCATGCCTCACCGCGAACCAGCGTTTATCGGCGTTTAATGTAAGTTTCTTAACCCATATCGTGGATAGGTGAATCAAAACGTCTCGTAAACCTACAGTGTTGTTCTACATTCGGCTCCGATCAATGTGGAATGATGCTTGCCGTATTTCCGAACGTCGACTCTCTCTCCGCCGGCATATAGAAAGGGACCTTTGATGAACACGAATTATTTGAAAAAACTGGGATTGTCTCTGACGATATCCGCCGCCCTGTTGGGAGCGAGTGACCTTGCCAGTGCGCAGGGAAGACGCGGCCGCGGTGAGGAGCGGAGTCAGGAAAATCAGGCGGCGCGCGAACAGCGCCAGCAGCAACGTCAACAAGAACAAGATAACCGCCGGCAGGCCCAACAAGCCCAACAAGATCGCCAGGCGACACAGCAGCAACGCCAGGGCGAACAGCAGCAACGGTGGGAACAGCGGCGTCAGCAACAGCAAGTTGATAGTCAACAGCGCCAACAGCGTTACGAGCAGCAGCGACAGCAGCAGGTTCAGCAGTCGCAGGAACGCCAGCAACGTTGGGAACAGCAGCGACAACAACAGCGCAACAACGACCAGCGACAGGATCAGATCCGCCGGTCGCAGGAAAACCAGCAGCGTTACGAGCAGCAGCGACAGGAGCAGATTCGCCAGTCGCAGGAACGCCAGCAACGTTGGGAACAACAGCGCCAGCAACAGCAGCAGAATCGTGATTGGGAGTCGCAGCGACAACGGCAACAGCAGTCGGAACGCGATCGCGATCGAAACTGGGAAGGCCGTCGTGACAACGACCGCCGCGACAACGACAACTGGCGCCAACGCGATTGGCGGCAGGAACAACAGCAGCGTGCCGAACGCTATCGCCTGGATTCGCAGCGCCGGCAGAGCTACCTGTACCAGCGACAGCGTGTGCTCGAGCAGCAACGACGTCTAAACCAGTTGCGCTACCAGCAACGTTACCTGGACCAACTGCGTCGCGATCAGTTGCGCTTGCAGCAGTGGCGCTACAACGACTATGGACCATACAACTACCGTTATCGTCGCGGCAGCAGCTATTACGAAACCAACCGCTATGGTGCGGAGATGCTGCAACGTGCGATCAGAGATGGTTATGAAGAAGGCTTCTATGCCGGGCAAGCCGATCGCCAGGACGGTTATGGCTACAATGCTGAAGAGGCTTATGGCTATCAGGATGCGAGCTACGGCTACGATGCTTACTACGTTGATCTGAACGAGTATCAGTACTACTTCCGTGAAGGTTTCAGGCGTGGTTATGAAGACGGTTACTACAGCCGTTCACGCTACGGTCGTTACTCGAACGGAACCGCCAGCATTCTCGGCGCAATCCTCGAGGGCATTCTTGGATTGCAGTCGTTGAACTAACTACAGGCCGCGGATTCACGCGAAAAACACGGATTAAGAAATTCGCGTTTATCTGCGTGAATCCGCGGCTCTGCTAAAAGACCACTGGTAAGTTATTCCTAATGATTCGCCGGTTGGATCTTTGCCGGTGCCGCTGATTTTTTTGCCATCATCCGAAACCTTGCCGACGTCTTCGCCGAGAGCCCAGCCTTCGCCGCTCAACACTTCAGTTTGCTTCATCGTCAACGTTCGTGAAGCGGAATCGTAAGTGCCTTCGAAGGCCACGCGAGTCGTGTTCTGTTCCAACTGTCCATCCAACGAGTTGCCATTTTGATTATTGATCACGAGTTTCGTGGCGGAACCCATTGGACCATAAGTGCCGGCCCACGTGCCTCTGAGATCTACATCCGAAGTCGGAACCACCACAGGCGGCGCGCTGTCGCGACTTGTCTTCAAACGCCCGACTACATAATTGACGCCAATCGCAACTCCGACGAGAAGAACGAGTGCGACAAACACTCCCGACGCGGCTGCGATCCACTTCCACGGCGCGCGTCGCGACGAAGACGAAGCCGGACTGATTACAGGCGCCGCCAGTGCTTTTTGCAATTCGCTTCCAAAGGCGATCGCATCCGGTGGGCGCTGGTTGCGATCCTTCGCAAGCGCGCGCATGCACGCTGATTCAAGCGCGGGAGAGATTTCAAACGATTGCGGAAAGAGTGGCGGCGGCTCGTGCAGGTGTTTCGAGATCAGTCCGGCGAGGTTATTGGCGCGAAACGGCGGATTGCCTGTCAACGTCTCATAGAACATTGCGCCGAGACTGTACACGTCAGCACGCGCATCCAATTCCTCGCCGCTGCACTGTTCCGGCGACATGTAATACAACGTGCCGAGCACCGCGCCCGTTTGCGTCAACGCTGTCCCTGCGACGTCACGCACTTTGGCGAGTCCGAAGTCTACGACCTTCGCCGTTTCGTCATCACTTTCATGACTCGGCGGCACAACGATCACGTTGTCAGGCTTGAGATCGCGATGCAACAGACCACGACGATGAGCGACGCCCACGCCGGCGCAGATGTCGTGCATCAGGTGCACCGCACGGGCAGGCCGCATGCGTCCGTCGCGTCGCAGCAGCTTGCCGAGCGACACACCCTGGACCAGCTCCATCACTATGTAAGCTTCAGTTCCGCTGCTCGTACCGTCGTTGAAATCGTGAATCGTGACGACGTTCGGGTGCCGGATCATCGCGGCCGTGCGAGCCTCGCGACGAAAGCGCTCGAGTGCTTGTTTCTCACGCACGAGATCGCGATGCAGGAGTTTGACCGCCACTTCGTCGCCGATGTGAAGACGTTCGGCACGAAAGACTGAGCCCATGCCGCCTTCGCCGAGACTTTCGATCAGCTTGTATTTGGAGTCGAGAACCAGACCGACGCGTGGATCCTGATGATCGTCCGTCGATCGCGGCGCGTTAGGGTTTGTTTGTTTCGGCAAATCGATCTGAGTCGGCAGACCGCAACGTGCACAGAATTGCGCGTCGTCGGGTAATTCATGCTGGCAACTGTCGCACCTCATTGAAACTTCATCGCAAAACCTTTGCGCCGAATGTTCTTAACGCAATTCGTGTCGATGTCTTTAGTGGTCCCACTCTCAACAAATTTGTTGATGATGTTGTCGATACAATCCGTACCTTCGAGCCCACCAAGACCATGCGCGCCGTGTGGCACGATGATGTGAAGACTATTCTTCAGTACCTTCGCGGTCGCTTCGCCGTACAACGGAGGAGTCACTGGATCCCACTCGCCAGTCAAAATCAAAACCGGAACATCCGATCGAACGGGTTGCAAGTAGTCACGTTCGATCGTTGCGCGCGGCCAGAGTTCGCAAGCCTCTCGCTGTTGACGTAGTCGATAATCACCGAGGAAAGTGTTCGCTGCGTTTCGTTCGCCTTCACCGGGTTTGATCCACGGCAGGTCCTCGGCACACGTGACCGAGAGATACATGCCATTGCTGCCGGTAGCAACGAGGTTCATGCGATATTGGAGCGCCGCGCGGGTCATAGGAGCAAAATTGCCTTGCGACGCGAGATGGACCATGAGTGGAATACGGCTCGCCGCGACTGGATTATAAAGCATGTAACGAATCGTCTCCGCGGCGAGATCGCGCGACAGTTTAACTTTGACACGCTCAGATGAGCGCGGCTTTTGAACTTCAACTTCGACTGGTCCCTTGATGAGTTGTGCCAGCACCGCCTGCGCTTCGGCTTTCACGTTTGGAAACGCGCTGTTGCACTGCTGATCCGCGACGCATTCGGAGAGAACCCCTTGCAGTGCACGTTCTGTGTGCTGCGGGAAGTCACGCGGCATTAATTGGTTTGTCGGCGAGACGCCTTGCAGTATTGCGGCGCGCACGTGGCGCGGATGACGTTTCAGGTAGGTCAACGCTGCGCGCGTTCCGTAAGAGCCGCCGAAGAGGTTGATCCGTTCGTAACCGAGCGCGGCGCGAGCGTCGTCGATATCGTCCATCGCGATCGTGGTGGTATAGAGCTTTAGATCCGCTTTGGGTTCGAGTTGCGTGCGGCATTTGCGGATGTTTTCGAGTGGAAAGAAGTAGCCGAGATACGACTGTAGATCGTTCGCGTCATAGAAATCGCAGTTGAGCGGATTCGAGCCGCCGGTGCCGCGCTGGTCCACGAATACGAGATCGCGATGCTCGCGAATCTTGGCGAAGATTTGCGCGATGCCAGCCGCGTCTTCAGTGGCGGCCGAACCTGGACCACCGGCGAAATAGAAGAGTGGATCGGGTTCGCGTTGCGCGCCCGTGGCAGGAAGAACGACGATGTTCAGATTGATCTTGCGGCCTTTTCGCGCGGCGCGGTCTTCGTAGACTTCGAGCGCGCCGCACTTTGCTTTGCCCTGAACTCCCTGGACATCGCAGTCCTTCAAAACGAGCGGTTTCGCGCCGTCCTGCCTCACTGCACTCGCGGCCTGCGGAATTAAGATGAGCGCAAGTATTGTAATGCGAAGTGTTCTCATGCACGCTCCTTCATACGAAAGAGATTATGCGTGAAACTTTACCATGATGTGGCCTGAATCGGTTTTACTTTGCGCGTGCGTCTGAGCACGGACGAAATCGATCGCGAAGCCTTAACGCTTGCCGCAAACCTGACCGGACCGGAATCGTGCTCGGCACCGCCGCCTACATGTCGCCCGAACAAACACGCGGTGAGACTCTCGATCAGCGTTCGGAGATCTTTTCACTCGGCAGTCTGGGCCGCATCGTTTCATCACCGGTGAGCCGGGCATCGGCAAGACTTCGCTTCTAAACGCGGCATCCACAGACTACACAAAATCTGCGTAATCTGTGGATGTTTGCGAGGCGTGAGAGACTAGAATTCGCGGAACCCCGAGACGTTTTGACCGGAGCCGATGCCGTTCTTCAACGCGGCGGAATCGTATTGAATAGTTGAGTTACCACCGCCGTTTGTGTTGAACGTCGGTGCCGTGAAGTCTCCCGCAGTGCGACCAAATGCGGCTACCGTGATACCGCCGTAGATGTCGCCATTACCACCACCGTTGCGGATCAACACCCCCGTGCCGAGCACGAGTATCGCGCCTTTGAAGTTTGGATTTCCATTCAGCGTCAACGTTCCCGTCACCACCAGAAATCCCGAACCGCCGTCCAACGTGCAATCACCATCGACGAACGTGAACATCGGAGCGTTAACCGAATCATTAACCGTCGTACCAGATTTGAAGTAGCGGCCGGTTGACTGTGCCTTGGCTTGCAAATTGTTGAGATATGCGCGCGCGCGATCCGCACTTTGCAGGAACGAAGGAGTTTCGACTGTTCCCGGTGTCGTGTCGTCATCTCCGAGTAGACCAATCTCAGGATCGACCACCGTGTCCGGCTTCTTGATGCCGGCCTTCGCATCGTCCTCGTCGCAAGGCGTAACTGCAAATGCCGGTCGCTGTGCTTCGACACCGGCGAGATCGAGACCGGAATACGTCTTCGCGCCGCTGCTTCCCGTGTCGAGCGTCAAAGGCGTGCAGTCGTCGGCGCCGCGGAAGGTCACGCCGGCCGGCGCTTCGAAATCGAGATTGGCTTTGGTGACCATTAATTCCAAACGCTTCTGTGCTCCCTGTGGTCCAAACCCGTATGACTTGAGCAGCAAACGTTTTGGATCGGGAGACGTAACTTTAGCGGGAATCAACGTTGTGCTTGGTGACGAAGTGTAAGAAAGATTGAGCACCTGAGTGCCGCCGAGATTCAATGCGTAGGTCGTGCCATCTGCTTTTACCGATGCTTTGTCGAATGTGACTTTGATGGTCGTGCTCGCCGCATCAACCTCACCTTCGAATGTTCCTTCGAGATATGCAGTCGCTGCCCACGGCAGAGACTGTGTGATCGTGATCTCGAAACCTGTCTTCGGAATCACAACGTTGTCAGCCGTGCTTGCCACCGGTCGCGTAATGACGAAACTGCCGAGCGCTGAGTCGACCGTGAGTGGAAAGGTGTTTTGATCGGGCGTCAAGCTGGTGGCTGGCTGACCCGAGTAACTGATCGTAACTTCATCCGAGCCACCAACAGTGCCGAAAGTCTTTTTATAAGTGGCGCCTGTATCGCCGTTATCGATGCTTGCCGAAGCCTGAAACTCAACGATGTGACTGTTGGGATCCATGTTTTCAACTGTGACGCGGTAGCCGCCCGTCACTGTCCCGATCGTAACCGGCACCAGGCTCGTTTCACTTGAAGGATCGTTGTAGGCAAGCCAACCAGCGAGACGCGTTGTTCCCGCGTTGCCGCCATTCGAGATGCTCGGAATCACCGCGGTACGGAAACTCATCCGATCGGTCGGGACGATCAAAGGCTGCGTGTTGCCGCGCAAAGCGTTGAGCGCTGATTGCATTCCCGCTTCGGCTACGTAATAAGCCTGCATCTCTGCGGTTGAGCCGATTGAATTATTGGCCGACATCGTCGTCGTCATGATCAATGCGCCGCCCGCGCCGAGAATGAGCACTGAAGCCAGCAACATCGTTACGAGCGCCGCGCCTCGTTCGCCAGCGCGCTTGTGGTTTGTTTTCACGTTTGTATTCATCGCTGCTGCGAGCTCCTTAGTAAACAATTGAATTACGGAGAACGATGTCAGATGTGAGTTGCACTTGAGCGGGCGGTTGGTAACCTGGTGAATCGACGGTGCCGACCGCCGGCAATGTTACGCCAACTGCGATCACTACAAACTTCGCCGAACCCGGAGACACTTCACTCTTCGCCACTCCGGATGCGTTTACAACGTTCGTGATATCGCAATTACCATCGCTATCGATGGTCGTCGAGTAAGTAACCTTCTCGTCGTAGTAACGGAAGATGAGCGAGTCAACGCGGTTTGCGAGCACTGTCGTTTGATCGGAACTGTTCTTTTCGTAACGCACGATGTAACGCTGGCCGCGAGTAGCATCCACGTACATCAAAAACTTAATGTCCTCATCGGTGTCGTCAACGTCCGAATCTTCGAAGTAGCTGTTGGCCGAGTCAGGCATGCCATTGAGATTGGAGACGACGCGAATCGACGTGCTGTCACTATCGCCTGCGACGACGCCGTTGCTTGAGAGAAAAGGAAGTCCACCCGGTAGCTTCATCCCCGCATTGCTGATCTCGCGCGTCATGATGTTCAGCGCGCGCTGAACGTCGGCGATTGCGTCTGACTTGCGATCTTCTCGCGAGCGCACGTGAAAGGCGCCGGCCAGCAGGGAACTCGATAGCCCCATGATGGTGACCGTAATACCCATCGCAATGATCAGTTCGAACAGCGAGAAGCCAGACTGGTGGTTTAAACGTCGAGTGTGCATCGGACTTTCCTTTGGAATTGAATTACTTGTCGACTGCGTAGCTTCCGGTCGTGAGTGTGGAGCGTTGAGAGACGAGCACAACAGGTGTGCGCATCCAGTCTGCGCCGGCTGTTTGCGGCGTAACGGTGATGGTGATTCGTTTCAACTGTTTGGGGCTGCCGCCGGGGTTGGTGTCATCGGTGACGGTACGCTGGACTGTGTAGTTTCGTTCACCGTTGCGAACTGTTGACGTGGTGGTACCGGCGGTCAGCGTCGCGTCTTCGTAGCTGACGCTTCTGATCTGTTCCAACTGTTGTTGGGCCACTGCCATCGCGAGGGCGCGCTCGCTGCCACCTACATTGTTTTGAAGGGAGAAGACAAACAACGAGGCGCAGGCGAGAGCGCCAACCATCATCACGAGGAGCGCGATGGTCGTTTCCACGAGCGAGAAGCCGCTCTGGCCATTGGGAGTTTCGTTTTTGGGGCGCGGGAGCTTCATGGCTTTGATGTTTTTCATTTTAGAGAATTACGGTGACGGGTATTGTCTTCGAACCACAGCCCGTGCTGAAAGTTACTGAATAAATGCCAATCGATCTCTTCGCTTTAAGTGTGAATGTCGATGAGCCGCCGGCCGACACTGACTGAGCGGCGGGAGTGACCTGAAGATTCGAAGACTTGCTTGAAGTTGCGGTAACGGTCTGGGTTGATGAAGAGCTATGACTGATCTTGATCGTTGCCGATCCATTCAGGTGCATGATCACCACAGTCTGATCCGCCGTCACTGTGCAGACTTCGGGCGTTGGCGTCGGAGTCGGCGTAGCCTTCGGCTTCGGAGTTGGAGTCGGTGTCGGTGTCGGAGTTGACGACGGCGTCGGTGTCGCGTCACCAACTACGCCACCAGCATCCGGTGTCGGCGTTGGCGACGGGTTAGTGCTGCTGCTGTCGGGTGTAGCACTCGGATCCGGCGTTGGGGTCGACGTCGCTGTTGAAGGGGACGTCGAGGTAGATGTTGCACCGGAGGCGAGATCAGTAACGTTAAGACTGACCTCAGGCACCTCGTCGTCAAAAACTGCGCTGTCGATCGTGACGTCGCCTGAGCCGGTAACGTCGACCGAGGCTGTGCCAATCTCGTTCTCCAATACAATCGAGACTTGAGCG
>Ga0126311_10000171_pt1 | contig 32405 bp, 26 predicted proteins | sample Plot61_FD_92539 | JGI IMG/M metagenome (GOLD analysis project Ga0126311, IMG submission 92539) | Serpentine soil microbial communities from UC McLaughlin Reserve, CA, USA - Plot61 | ecosystem: Environmental > Terrestrial > Soil > Grasslands | place: USA: UC McLaughlin Reserve, Lake County... | reverse complement strand
GTAACGATTGAACAGATGCTTTCGCACACCGGGGGCACGGGCGACATCTTTGGTCCGGAGTTCGATAAGAATCGACTTGAGCTAAAGACGCTACAGGACTATGTGAAGCTGTACGGCAATCGCGGGCCGGAGTTTGAACCAGGCAGTCGCTGGCAGTACAGCAACTACGGTTTTCTTTTGTTGGGTGTGATAGTTGAGAAAGTTAGTGGTCAGAACTACTACGACTATGTTCGAGATCACATTTTCAAGCCGGCAGGAATGATCGCTACTGCTTCGGAGCCGGAAGACCAGGTGGTTGCCGATCGCAGCGTTGGTTACATGCGATCAGATGGCGCCGGTTGGCAGCGCAACACTGACACGCTTCGCTATCGTGGGACTTCTGCGGGTGGCGGTTATTCGACGGTTGAGGATCTATTGAAGTTTGCGACGGCACTCCAAACAAACAAGCTACTCAAGCCGCAGTACACTGAGATGCTCACGATGGGGAAAGTCGAGACACCGAACGGCGGTAAGTATGCTTATGGATTTCAAGAGGCGACGGTTAATGGGACCCGATGCTTCGGCCATGGCGGTGGCGCGCCGGGGATGAATGGCGAGTTGAAGATCTGCCCTGGCCCAGGTTATGTGGTTGCTGTGTTGGCGAACCTGGATCCACCGGCGGCGAGTCGAGTTGCTGACTTCATTACTAATCGACTGCCAATCAAGTAGGCTTAGGCTGGCAGTCGTTGCGGACAGAAGCATCGGGACATCTTGTAAGTGTTGAAAGTATTGCGTCCCGTACGGAATCGTGTCGCCGCCGTAAACTGAAGCGATTTATAGGATTCAAAGGAAACCTGCGGCATTGATAGCACCGTGAGGCAGTCAAAGGTACTCTAAAGAATTGTTATTGGACGCTTAATGGACGCGCGTTAGGTTCAAGTGAATGGGTTTATACTTTGACAATTCGAAGTTTCGGGAAAGCGGCCCGATAAATACCATCGTCGAGCGTGAGTAGCGCAAAACCGTTCTCAACTGCGTGCGCCCCGATTAAGAAATCGGCCAACAGTCGCCGGGGTTCGCCCGTCCTTTGTTTGCGACGACGATTTGCGTAAGCCTGAAAAGCTGTCCCCGCTACTCGCCACATTGCCTCGTCTGTTATCCAGTCCACGCCGATGCCGGTCTCTCTTAGAAATTCTTCAATAAACGCTTCCGTTCGGCGAGGCAGCGCTAACAATTCGGCAAAGACTGCACCGCTGATAACCAGCTTACCGCGCGCAAACGCCGCGTCCAAGGCCCCTTGTGCGGTTGAATTCAATGAGTCATCGCGATCCCAAAGCGCCACCAGAACGTTTGTATCGACTGCGGTTATCATGCGCGTTCGGTGTCATGGATCTCGGAGCTCGCGAATTTTTCGCAACACGGCCTTTCGACCAGAAGCCAGCCCTGGGTTTCCGATACCTCGATATTTGGCGAACATGCTCTGCGCCCTCACCGGTCGGACACAGATCTCTTTGCCCTCTTGCTCAAACACGACCTTATCTCCGGGTTTAAGGCCCAGAGCATGACGCACGGCTTTAGGCACTGTGATTTGTCCCTTGCTGGTTATCCTTGCCTCTCGTTGCATCGGTAATCTCCGATTCCTTACCATACCATATCGCTCCTTACTTCCAAAGAACCTTATTGTGCTTAGAAACCCAGTTTTAATGGATGGATTTAACGGAGGGTTACAAAGTATTTAAGGTTCTGGCGTGGGCTGCAGGCGATGGACCAGCTTTGAGGCTCCCTCAATAATCGCCACGGCGACGAGGTACCTTCCCCGGACTGGCATCAAGACGTTTGGCTTACAGGAGGCGCGAGCTCAGCGCGGAGAAGCAAGGTTCCTGACTCTGGACCAACTCAGATCCCGTTTACGAAGTTCTGAACCATGACCGCTCAGCAATTTGTTCGCTGCAAAGTGTCTTAGAAATCACGCCGCCTGAAATCAATTCATTCCCAAAACTCACCGGAGCTCCATCAAGTAGATGTTGCCCCGACTCTCGGAATACTCGCTCACGATTTGGTTAGCGAGTGGTGACCAGGCAGGGTAGCGGAAATAGACGTTCAACTTCGTATTGTGCGTCAACTGCCTAACGCTTCTATCGGAACGTGACACCCACCAAAGATTCCATACCCCGTCGCGTGCCCCGGCAAAAACGATCTTGTCCCCATCAGGAGACCAACTGTAGGGCCAGCTCTGGCCGCGCGCGAACGTCAACTGTACCGGCTCGCCGCCCTGACTCGAAATGATCGCGATATGAGTATCGTCTCCACGCTCTATTTCCAAAGCCAGGAATTGTCCGTCGGGTGACCAGCAAGGCCAACCAGCGAGTTCACGGTCATAGGTCAATTGCTTTAGTTCGCCGCCCATCACTGGCATCGTAGCCACATTGATGATCCCGTCTTTAGTAAAGTTGAATGCCACCTGACTGGCGTCTGGCGACATCCGCGAATTCTCGATGCCGTCGATTTCAAAAAGCACTGTCTCATTACCGCCAGCAGCTGCGATCGACCAAAACTTTCGCTGGCCCTGGCGGTCAGACAAGAAAGCCAGTTGCTTGCCGTCAGGATACCAACTGGGAAATCTGCCGCCTTCAGTTGTGATCCGCGATGGCGTTAGGCGGAGGTTTCGATATTCGCGGCACCAAGCGAGTGAGCTTCCGGGCCACTATGGATTACAACCCGGTGTTCATTAACGACTCAAGCACCGGCACACGCGACCTGGTGCGAATTTCTCTAGGCCTGTTGATACACTAAAGATTGACTTGTTTCCCGACTGTAGGCTTACCATCAAAGCCAAAGCAACATAGAGTCCTTAGTTCTACAAAATCGTTCTTCGCTCGAGCCGCTCAGAGACATTGTCACGGAGGCCAGCACGATAAGATGAGGCGAGGAATAAATGGTAGCTGTTTGTTCCTTCACTATTCTGATCTTAAGGTCACGATGGATCTTGGCGTGCCACAATAGCGTGGATTAAATTTATTGCGAAGACTCTATCCGCAGAACTGCGAAGTGATTGTTGGCGTCCCGTACGGGAATCGAACCTGTGTCGCCGCCGTGAAAGAGAAGCGATTTACAGGAATTCAAAGGAAACCTGCGGCATGGATAGCCCCGTAAGGTAGTCAAAGGTACTCTCAGGACAAGTTATTGTACGCTTAATGGACGCGCGTTGAGCGTCTCTTTCCATTCAAGACCGACTCACTTTTTCCCACACAAGTAAACAGCCATTCACGAAAGCGAGTAGCGGAAAGTGCTACTTGTTTCTATTCGTGTGCAAACAGGAGTCTGACAATGCGATTCTTACTAGGTCTACTTTTAGGTTATAGCATACGCGGTAAAAAGCCGTTCCTAATAGCTACTCTAACTGCGACTGCCTTTGTTGTCTTTGTCTGTTTCATAGTGCTGCCCGCGATCGCTCTTATACCACTTGCAATATCGGTTAGGCGCGAACGACTCTCACGGCCTCCACAAACAACGGTCCCGGTGGTCGTAGGGTTGAAGTACAAGACAGCGCAAATCAAGTTACGCGAAGCGAATCTCAATATCCGTATTTTGGCGGAACGCCGTGATCTTCCGCTTGAACCTGGAATGATCATTGCTCAGACGCCGCAAGGCGGCGAGCGTGTAGATTGTGGCACTGTGATCGGAGTAACAGTGAGCGGCGAAGATATTGGGACGAAACAGTTCTCTCATTAGTCCTTATAGTTTCAAATATCTGTCTCGGCATCACAAAGAACACTGTCTCTCCTCGAAAATGGCATAATGAAGTTTATCCAGTAACTTTGCCTTTGGTTTTGGACGGAAGTGGTAAGGTCAGCTGTATGCGGAAAGCAGATAATCAATAGTTAGGCATCACTTATGGATACCGAAAGCGATGATATCAAGGAAGTCTACGCGCGGTTTGGTTTGGCCCTCTATTGTGCCCAGGTTCTTGAGCACGGTATCGTTAACGCGCTCGTTGTCGTTGACTTAATTCCATCGCGACGCCATCTCGCCCGCTCAAAGGCGGAATGGGAAGCAGCAGTCGACGCATTCATGGGACTTCATTTCGAGCACACGATGGGAAAACTCATGTACGACTTGCGTTCGGTATCGAGGATTCCCACTGATTTGGATGATTTACTTAAACGCGCGTTGAAAAAAAGAAATTGGCTCGCTCATGAATTTTTTCGCGAACGCGCTACGGAGTTCTTGACCTCAACTGGGCGCGACCAAATGCTCACGGAGGTCGATAAGTGTCGCGACCTCTTCAAGGCCGCCGACGAAGCTCTTGAGAATGTCGTCAAACCACTCCTTTCAGCAGCAGGAATCACCGACGAAATCCTTGAACGCGAGTATGAAGCTATGCGGGCTAATCTGTAACTGACCAATCTGTAACCGTGTGCCCAATAAATCGTTGGACATAAGCGCTGCGAGTGTGTTCGTAACTTAATTTATCTAGCGACGTTTGATTGATTTCGCGCCGCCGCGTTAACTCAGACCGTTAGGTTCGCAATATGGAAATAGAGATATGAGAACAATTAAAGGACAAACGATAGCTTCCACTACTCTTGATCTTCATGGAGATAAGATTACAAAAGAGGAATTGCTGTCTTTATTTAATCAAATGCCCGCTGAACAAGCGGTGAACCTAGATCACGATCTTAGCAAGCCAATTGTGGGACGGATGTACAACAAACAATTTGTAGAAATTGAAGGAGAGTTTTCAATCAAGATTGATGTTGACGTCTTTAACGAAGACGAATTTGCAAAAAGAGGCGGATTTAGTATCGCGTTCTTTAGACGGCGATTAACCATTAACTCAAGTCGTGAAGGTGACATAACAATTTTATTTAATCCTGTAGTGATAGATTCTGACGATGTAAAATCCTTAGTAAGCATTTCCAACAAATCAGTTCAGATTGACGCTCAAGAGCTAGTACAAAAGAGCCTTGAGGTCACTACAGTTATTGTAATAGTGTTCGTATCATCCTCAATCGCCAGTGGTTTTTTTAAAAAGGCAGGAGCTGATGTATATGACCTGCTCAAATCAAAGTTGCGAGAGCTTGCAGAGAAATACAGGGCTAACGGCAAAGGCCAAGTGCGGTTTCACTTCAAGTTTACGGCACGCATCGGTACTAGTAGTGTGGAGGTCATTGTAGAGTCGGATACCGATGAACTTTCAATCATTTCTCGGCAGAGTCTTTTAATTGAACCACTCTTGAAGCAGATTTCTGCTTATACTGAGAGCACAAACATTCGAAGGATAAGTATTTGCGTGCGTGAAAACGCACCTTATTTAGAAGTTACTCAAATTGTTGATGAAGGTGGTAAGGCCGTTAAACTGTTGAAATAAATCGTCATTTTAGTTCACACAGTGACTCACATCTTCACGCCGAGATCGCAACTTTATATCCTCAGTTTGAACGGGAACAATCATCGCTCAGATTATCCCAAGCCGCGGCCTTTCCCTAAGTCAATAGTTCAATTACAGAGTCTGCCTCTGCGTCGAAGTACAGGACCTTTTCGAATTCACTTTCGAACTTCATCTGCCGCACTCTGTTATTGAGTTCTCCGCTTGAGGAGATGCGCTTACCATCGGCCACAATGATTAACCACACCTCGGCACACTTCTTCAAATATGTGTACACTTTTACGTTCTTCATGAAATAAGATGTTGTAATTCACTCGCGTCTGCTTCTGCTGGTCCTACTTCTACATTCGACCAGGCGATTCTACCAGAGCTTCTTCGCCGGAGCGAAACTCGAGTAATAAAGTCGTTAATTTGCGCCCGGTAATCGGGCTCGATAGCGATGCTTTCATTAATCTTCAATGACTCGTGTTCGCTAACTAACTTTGAAAGGTCATCAGATACCCACTCAACATCGCTGCCCCGCAGTTCTCTGTGATGAAACCAGTGCACATGAACTGAAAGCGCAATAGGTGATCGCGCTTCATGTTTTAACTGAGCGCTGGCAACGATCTGATCGTGCAATTCTTCGCGCCACCGAAGTCGTGATCCGCCTTTATTTTGACCACGTACATACTGAACAAGCTCGATCCCCCAATTCTTCTCTCCGTTCCAAACAAGAAAGTCTGGCTCCTCATCCGCAATTACCGCTCCTGAAGGCAAGCCTTCATAAAGGGACGTTACCCTCTCCAGATACCGCCTTTCCCATTCCTTTTTTTTCTCGTAACTCATTCCAAGGTATTCGCAGTCCCGTTATTGATCGCCGCCAGCACTCTCCCCACATAACGTACTAATGCCATTGGACAGAAGCTGCGTCTCGCAAGACGAATCCTCAATATGCAATCTCAGCTAAACATGCCAGACGTGAAACGACCGTGCGAATCTCGCCAACGACCAAGATTGTCATCATAGTCATTTGCATTCGCGGCGATTATCGCTAGTGCCGCAAGAGCTGTCAGAATCGCCCCTCCTAAGCCGGACCCTTGCGGCGCTTGAGACATGATTTGATGTGGCGCAGGTTTATTCAGATATGCCTCAAGCTTTTGAAAGACGTATTGGGTGTTAGGACGTTTAAGTGGGTCCAGCGAAGTCATTTCACTAATCAGTTCCGAAAGTTCAGTCGGGGGACGCAGGATACTAAATCGGTTCTCTGCTTTGCTTCCTGTCAAGAGTTCTCTAAAGACTAGGCCGAGCGAGAAGATGTCAGCACGCCAAGTGTAATCATCTCCAGCCTCAATTTCGGGAGCTATGTAACCGCGTGTTCCGCCGTAAGTTCGCGTCATATCTCCAGAGAGCGGATTCGGTGTTTGGCCCAGTCCGAGATCGATCAGTTTAATTCGCCACCGTCCATCTGGATCGAACGAGACTTGCATATTCCGAGGCGTAATGTCCCGGTGAAATCCGCCTCTTACATGAATGCCTTGGAGTCCGAGTAAGACGTGTTGGATTGCTAATACAACGTCACGTGTGTTCCGCCGCGACCTGATCCATGTTTCAAGTGAACCCCCTGAGCAATATTCTATGACAATGAACGGAGGATCTAGGTCGGAGTAATCTGCTTCGAGGTTCACAACAAAGTTGTTAGAGGCTTGCTCTCGTAATAGTCGTGCCTCGCGCTTCAATCGACGGCGGCTGCCAGGATTGTTGTGCTTTACGGTTTTGAGAATTACCTTCTTGTCAGCAAGGACGTCGTCGGCTAAATAAATCTTAGCCTGTCCACCGGTAGCGATTTCTTTTGCGTTCTGATATCGATTCATGTTCGTTGGACCTCATCGTTGCCAGAATACCACGAAGCGAAGGCACTCAATACGGAAAACCTCCTGTGGGTATTGCCTGTCGATCTGAGAACGCGAGGTGATTGCAGGATATTGAAAACTGCGGGCGCGCGCTGGCGATTTGTCGCGATCTAATGACCCCGCCTAAGATTCAGAAATGGTTTCTTGTTGGGCCGCAGGAATAGGAGGCTGTAGCGCAAAACAGACAGCCGAGCATTATGTTACTCGAGGACTTTGGTCTGCCTCTGAGATCACGATCAGCGGCTTCGATTGGCAGGGCGGGGAGGCAAAGAGTTTGCCGGTCGCTACTTTGGAGACTAAGATCCTCTGCCAAACTCACAATGAGGCACTCAGTGAGATCGATGCCGAGGCGATAAGGATCTTCAAGTTTATCGGCGATGCACTTACGACAGCTCAGAATTGGCAGAAGGAGCCACCTGCCAAAAAACCACTATTCCCGAATCGTTACTACGCTGACGGAAAACTCTTCGAGAGATGGTGTGCAAAGACGCTTATAGATTTTATGTGTGTTGAGAAGAGCGATACGATTTGGCATGACACGCGTACACCTATAATGGAGCCACCGATCGATGTCGTTCGTGCTATTTACGGAATAAGTTGCTTTACCCGTCCCCTTGGCCTCTACTTAGCTCAGGAGAGCACTGATACACAGCAAGAGGTTTTACGTGAAGCTCTCACCGTCGATCCGCGCTTTCATCCAGAAAGCGGGGGGTCGATGGGTGGTTTTATAGGATTTCGAGACTATCGGTTTTTGACTTGGCTTAGCACAGAACCGTTTGACCTGTTCACTACGGAGGTCCGTAATGGCGCGAGTGGTTTACGCGTCGGCGAGTTGTTAGGTCTGAAGTGGGAAGATGTAGATTTTGAGCGCAACTTGATCCATATCAAACGCTCGATCGTCAAACAGAGGATTGGTCCACCTAAAACCGAAGCCTCACAAAAGCCGATTCCACTGAATACGGAATTGGCAAAGTCGCTTCGGCTCTGGAAGATGAAAACAAACTACAATCGACCCGACGATTGGGTGTATGCCAGTCCTACGATGAACGGTACGCAACCCTATTGGCCTAATTCAATCTTCCGCGTCTATATCAAACCAGCCGCGAAGAAGATTGGACTAACAAAGCGTATCGGGTGGCATACGTTTCGCCACACGTTCGGCACGATCTTGAACGCCAACGGCGAGAACCCGAAAGTGATTCAGGAATTGCTGCGTCATGCAACGCTCAAAGTCACGATGGACACATACGTTCAAGCGATGAGCGATGAGAAGCGCAAAGCGCAGAGCAAGGTTGTCGAGATGATTATGCCTGGTATTCGCAAAAAGGCAGGGCGTTAATGGACGCTTATTGGACGCACGGTGAAAACGGGATTTCTTGTAAGTGATTGATAGCTTTGGCGTCCCGTACGGGAATCGAACCCGTGTCGCCGCCGTGAAAGGGCGGTGTCCTAGGCCGCTAGACGAACGGGACGCATGGTGAAGGGGCACTAGTAAGCGGGTTACGTTAACGTATGGGATTTAGGACTGTCAAACGAAGGCAGCGCCGCCTCAAAACAAAAGCCAGGAGGCTGAACTCAGACTCACAAACAAACGTTCCCACGCACCGCCATTCTTAATTATAATGCCCGGCGCGGTCGTCGCCGTTCATCTCGGGTTTCTACGCAGGAGAAAATACAATGTCGTTCACGCCCCCTTGGTCAATTTGTCTGTCCGCTGTCCTATTAATAATGACAAGCAGCGTCGCGGTCGCGCAGCACGATGCGGGTGGCGTCACCGGCGGCGGGATGATTGGTGGCAGCACCAGCCGTCCCTCAACCAAACCTGCGACCAAACCCGTCACCAAACCCGCCTCGACTACAACAACGACGCCGCGTAAAAAGCTAACCACAACTCCGGTCAAGCGGCCCACAACGACCACAACTCCCACAACCACAACGGCCGCCGAATCCTACTACCAGCAAGGCGAAGCACTCTACAACCAGAAAAAATATCGCGAAGCCCTCGACCTCTATTTAAAGGCCGCGGAAATCAATTCTTCCATGTCTTCGTCGCTCTACCGTATCGGTTGGATCTATAACGATCTGGAGGACTACAGCTCCGCGGTCGATGCTCTCCAGCGCGTCGTCTCGCTGCAGCCAAACAACGCGGCCGCACAGTTTGAGCTCGGCTACTCTTACAAGAAACTCGAACGATACACCGACGCTTTTACAGCCTTCACTCGAACAATCAGCATCAAGCCCGACTACGCTGCCGCACACTACGAGATGGGTTGGATTCAGAACGAGGAGAAACATTACAACGATGCCAGCAAGAGTCTGCGAACGGCAATCTCGTACCGCTCCAATTACCCTGAAGCACAAAACGAGCTCGGTTACGCACTGCGCAACCTCGGACGTAACCAGGAAGCTGTCCTCGCGTATCAGGAAGCAATTCGCTTGAACCCAAACATGGGCCTCGCGCACCTCGGCCTGGCCGACGTCTATTACTACAACATAAAGAGCTACACCGAAGCTGCGAACTCTTATAAGCGCGGGCTCGAGCTGCGCCCCGGCAACGCCACTGCTCAATACAACCTCGGCTGGTCTTACAATGATCTCGAGCGTTACACGGAAGCCGTCGACGAGCTGCGTAAAGCGGTTCAGATCAGACCCAACTATCCCGAAGCGCACAACGAGCTTGGCTACGCCCTGCACCAGTTGCGGCGTTACCAGGAGGCGATTCAGCAGTATCTGATCGCGATTCAGCAAAAGACCGATTACGCCTCGGCCCATTACAATCTCGGCATGTCGTACCTTGCTCTGAACAATCGAAGCCTGGCGCTCCAGCAGTATCGAATTCTGCAACGCATCGACAGCGCGCGCGCGACAAAACTTTTCAATCAAATCAAGTAAGAATCCAAACGACTGGATGCCTCATCACAATTCCCGCACAGAGACGTCTCCTCAGAGCGTCACCTTTTCACTGGTTTTGGTAACAAAGCAATAGAGGCTCCCCGCGCCGGCAAGCGATCGGCTTGGCGGCTTAACGCTACCCGTGTCTAAACGAGGTTCTGCGATGCACCAATACCAACCCACCATCATCGAAACACGATCTTTACCAGCAAGACTCCTGATCCAGATTGCGTTTCTACGCGACGAGCTCGGACGAAGCTGGATTGAATTCAAAAACAGCCCCGCAATGTTCAGCAGAACGATGAGTCGAGACATCGCTCATCGCCTGCGAACGTTTTTATCAACTCCAAATGTAATACCCGCAACCTTGACTGCAGTTGCTGCGATCACGTGCGTAATGCTTGTTGTAGTTTTATTCGACAAAACCGCTGCGAGATCTCCAGACCTCGCTGCAAACCCCGGAGACGAGGAATTAGTCTTCGTCGACACGTCAAAACCGCTCGACTCAACAAACAAACCGAGCACAGGCAAAGATGGACCAGGACGAGTGGGGTTTCAGGATAAGAAAGGCGAAGGCTCGGGCCCGTCACGAAAACTCGCTAAAGGTGGTGGCGGCGGTGGCAATCACAACCCCAACCCCGCGCAAACCGGAAAGTTACCGCCGCCGTCAACGATTCTCGCGGCGATACCAACGAGGCCTCCACTCAATCCACCAGCACTTCCCGTTGCGGGAATCGATATCGATCCCGCGTTGTGGAAAGATCTCAAAGCACCTGTTTACGGCGATCCCAGATCGAAGTCTGATATCGAATCCAAAGGGCCGGGCGACGGCGAAGGAATCGGAGACGGTCAGGGCACGGGTGTCGGTAAAGGTCGTGGACCAGGTGTTGGACCGGGAGAAAAGGGAAATATGGGCGGCGGTCCCAAAGAGCCTGGTTGTTGTGGTCCGGGAGGCGGATCTGATCGCGATGGAAATGAGCAACCGTTGGCCGGATCTCAAGTCGAGCAACGCGCGCGCGTTCTATCGAAACCGGAGCCGACGTACACGGAAGACGCGCGCCGGAATCAGGTCACGGGCACAGTTATGCTGCGCGTTGTGTTTGCGAGTAATGGTGACGTGGTCCAGATACACGCGGTACACTCGCTGCCGCATGGTCTGACGGAACGGGCGATTGCTGCTGCACGACAGATCAAATTTGTGCCGGCCGTCAAAGGCGGGCGTCCGGTTTCGGTTTTTATGCAGTTGGAGTACAACTTCAATCTGTATTAGCCGCAAAAAGGCACAAACAAAAAAGAACGAGTTCAGAGTTCAGCCATTAGGCTGCAATCTCGGACGTCAGGAGAGCAAGCTGAAAGCTTGAACTCTGAACTTTCTTTAATTTTATGCAAGGCCTTGATGGTCCCGACGTTCCAGGGAACAGAGGCGTACATTCGGGTTCTAAACTGCGTCCATACTCTGCGTCGGAGGAAACCATGCTTAGAGAACTCCAGCCGAAATCCTTGCTTGTTCTCATTCTCAGCGTACTCGCACTGCCGGTGATCATCGCGGTTTACGCGCCGGAAAACGTCTCAGCACAAACAGCCGACACACCCGGCGCGCTTACGGCCGTCGACGGAAAGGGAAAACTGAAAGCGGTGTGTCCACTCAAACATACTGACGTGAAGGCCGAGATCAGCGGCTTCATCTCGCGCGTGGTCGTGACGCAGCATTTTGAAAACCCCTTCCCGGAGAAGATCGAAGCTGTCTACACGTTTCCCCTCCCGCAAAACGCCGCGGTGGACGACATGACGATGATCGTCGGTAATCGAACGGTGCGTGGAAAGATTCTGCCACGCGAACAAGCACAGGCGGTTTACGCGGCGGCGAAGGAAGACGGGCAGGTTGCGAGTTTGCTGGACCAAGAACGTCCAAACATCTTCACGCAGTCAGTCGCAAACATCCTTCCCGGCGAGCAAGTGAAGATCACGATCAGCTACGTCGAAACGTTGAGCTACGTTAACGGCGCCTATGAATTCGTGTTTCCGATGGTTGTTGGACCACGTTACATTCCGGGCGCAGCGAAGCCAGAGTCGCAGGGCACGGGCTTCGCTCCTGATACGACTCAGGTCCCTGACGCATCACGTATTACTCCCAGGGCTGCTCCCGCCGGCGTGAGAAGCGGTCACGACATCTCACTCGAAGTCGCGCTGGATGCCGGTTTGATTATCGATAACATTGATTCGAAAACTCACCCCACAGACATTCAACGTCCGGACGCTCACAGCGCGCGACTTCGTCTCAAGAACGAGGAAACGATTCCAAACAAAGATTTCATTCTTCGTTACGACGTCGCGGGCCAGGCGATTCAGGACGCATTGCTCACACATCGCTCCGAAAAAGGAGGCTTCTTCACCGTCATCATGCAACCGCCCGACCGCGTGACCGCGCAGGACGTGACGCCAAAAGAGCTCGTGTTTGTGCTTGACACGTCAGGTTCCATGTCAGGCTTTCCGATTGAGAAGGCAAAGGAAACAATTAAGCTCGCGCTCGACGGTCTCTATCCGTCTGACACGTTCAACCTGATTACATTCGCAGGCGACACGCGCATATTGTTTCCGCAGCCCGTGCCCGCAACTCCCGCGAACCTCGGCAAAGCAGAGGCATTTCTCAATGCGAGCGCGGGCTTTGGCGGCACCGAGATGATGAAGGCGATCAAGGCAGCCCTTGAGCCGTCCGACGATCAATCATACGTTCGCATCGTTTGCTTCATGACGGATGGTTATGTCGGCAACGACATGGAGATCATCTCGGAAGTGCAGAAGCATCCGAATGCGCGCGTGTTTTCATTCGGCATCGGCAGCTCGGTCAATCGTTTTCTGCTCGACAAGATGGCCGAGGCAGGACGAGGCGAAGTGGAGTACGTCGATCTTAAGGACGACGGCTCCGCGGCGGCTCGGCGCTTTCACGAACGTGTACGCGATCCGTTACTGACGGACATCTCGATCGAATGGAATAACCTGCCCGTTGCCGACGTTTATCCGCAACGCATTCCGGATCTTTTCAGCGCGAAGCCTCTCGTTATTAAAGGACGATATACAGCCGCAGGCCGCGGCACGATTCGCCTGAAAGGAAAGATGGCGGGTGTTGATTATGTCCGCGACATTGCGGTTGAGTTTCCGGAAACGATGGCTTCGCACGACGTGCTGGCGCCGCTTTGGGCGCGTGCTCGAATCGACGATCTGATGGGCCAGGATTTCAACGGCGCACAATCCGGGACCATGCGCGCTGATTTGAAAAAGACGATTACACAACTCGGCATCGAATATCGATTAATGACGCAGTTTACTTCGTTTGTCGCCGTCGAAGAGAGAGTGGTGACTGACCGTGGCAAGCCGCGACGGATCGATGTGCCTGTCGAGGTTCCGAAAGGTGTGCAGCGAGCGATGGTTCAGGAAAATGCACTTCCTCAAGGTACGCCGATAAACGTTCAGGCGAACGGTGGGTACTTGATAAGTGGAAGCGCTACTCCACAATCGCTCAATGGTTTTGTTTTGCTTGGTGGGGGTAGTGGTTCTCGAAAGGCGCGGGTGGCGCCGCCGCCTAACAATGCGCCAACGATCTCCTCGGTAACTGCGAACATCGGCGCCGACATCGACCCAGGTGCTCCCATTGTGCCGCCGGTCCCGCAAAGCAATGAACTGGAAGAGAAACTTCATCGTGCAGTTTTTGCGATTGTCCAAAAATTGAAAAACAAACAAGCGCTTTCGGCTGATGAAAACGGACTCATTCGCGACGGCAAAGCCGAGGTGCAAGTCTGGTTGACGGAGAAAACGGACGAGACTATGGCGCAGCTCAAGGAGCTTGGATTCGAAGTCGTGTCTGATGCGAAGAATGCAAAGATCGTCATCGGACGCCTGCCCGTTGAAAAGCTCGAGGCGTTGGCGAGATTTAAGTTTGTGAAATACGTAGCGCCGCAGCGATAAATATTTAAGCCACAGAGTTCCCGGACAACTCGGATCCGTGTAATCTGTGGCGAATGCCAATCGTAATGAAATTTGGCGGGACGTCTGTAGCCGACGCCGCTGCCATCGAGAACGTCGCACGCATTGTTTTAGCAGAGCGTGCGGCGTTTCCCGTTGTCGTCGTTTCGGCGCTGAGTGGAGTGACCGATGCATTGTTGGCGGTAACGCCTTCGTCAGTTGAACCAATCTTTAATCGACACTTAGTAACTGCAGAACAACTTCTTAAAGGATCCGAGTCGGAGCGTTTTGCTGAACTGGTGAAAAGCGCTGAGGCTCAGGTGCGCGAATTACTGAAAGCGCAGACTTCTTCCAATCGCAAAGCTATTCAGGATTCGATTGTTTCGTTTGGCGAGATCCTCTCCAGCCATTTGATGGCCACGGTGTTGAATCAACACGGAGTGAAAGCGCGGCAGGTTGATGCGCGCCATTGCATTATCACGGATGAAGAGCATACGTGCGCCCAGCCTTTGATGCGACTGACTATTACGCGCACCGAGGATGCGTTGCGCTCGTTGCTCGATAGTGGCGTGGTTCCGGTGCTGGGTGGATTCATCGGCGCCACGTTGCAAGGTGCGACGACAACACTCGGACGCGGCGGCTCTGATTACACGGCAGCGCTGATCGGCGCCGCACTCAAAGTTGATGAGATACAGATCTGGACCGACGTTACGGGTGTGTTGACCGCGGACCCACGCGTGGTCCCTGAGGCGCAGACAATCGATCGTTTGTCCTACAGCGAAGCCGCCGAGCTTGCCTACTTCGGTGCGAAAGTCCTGCATCCGAAAACAATCCAGCCTGCGATTGAGAATTCTATTCCGGTGCGCATCTGTAATTCACGCCTGCCGCAGGAACGAGGCACGCTTGTTGGTCCATATAGTGAAACGTCGCCGCGAACAATCAAGGCAATCGCGCATAAAACGGGTGTCACGATCGTGCAGATTACGTCCGCGCGTATGCTTGGCGCGTATGGTTTTCTGCGCGCGCTGTTTGAAGTTTTTGAGCGCTACCGGACGGTGGTCGATGTGGTTACGACGTCTGAAGTGAGTGTGTCGCTTTCATTGGATGAGGTTGGTGCGCTGCCTTCGATAGTTGAGGAGTTACAACAACTGGGCACGGTTCGGATCGAGAAGGGACGAGCGATCATCTGTGTTGTTGGTGAAGGCTTGAGAGGGACGGCGGGTATTGAAGGTCGAGTGTTCAGCACGATCAGCGATATCAACGTGTCGCTGATCTCGCAGGGAGCGTCGAGTATCAATTTCACGTTTGCGGTCGAAGAAGAGCGTGTTAAGGAAGCGGTCACGAGATTGCACGAAGAGTTTTTTACTTGTGACAATGCACAGAACCGAGCGCAGTAGCGCCGGGTCAACTGTGCCATAGAGATATGCAAATTACGTTGACCCGGCGCTACCGCGCTCGGGTTCTTGTGAGGCGAGAGCAGAGATTAAATGGACGTTTTTGAGTTAACACGGGCCCTGATTGATATTCCGTCGGTGACCGGGGAAGAGTTGGCAGTGGGCCGGTTTGTTTCAAACTATCTGCAGCAGCTTGGTTACGGCGTTGAGAGACAGGACGCCGCGACCGATCGGTTCAATGTGATCGCTACGACTAAGGTGCCGCCGCGCGTTGTGTTCTCGACGCACATGGATACGGTGCCGCCGTTCATTGCATCGAGTGAGGATGAGGAATTTATTTATGGTCGCGGGTCGTGCGACGCCAAAGGCATCATGGCCGCGCAGATCTTTGCCGCGCAGCGTCTGCGTGCTGAGGGTGTGAACGATGTGGGACTGCTGTTTACGGTTGATGAAGAGATGGCCAGTTTGGGTGCGCAGGTGGCGAATAAGCATCCGCTCGCCGCGTCGTGTCGTTTCCTCATCAATGGCGAGCCGACAGACAGTCGTTTAGCAACCGGCACGAAGGGTTCTGTGCGTGTGATCGTTACGACTGAGGGCAGGGCCGCGCATTCTGCGTATCCGGAAGCGGGCGAGTCCGCAATCGAGAAGCTGCTCGATATTCTTGATGACATTCGTGCGTGTGAGTGGCCGCAAGACAGTTTCTTTGGCACGACAACGTGTAATATCGGCGTGCTCAACGGTGGCACGCGGCCAAACGTGATCGCAGATAAAGCACGCGCGGAATTGCAAATTCGGCTGGGGATCGATATAGAGCACGTCAAAAGTGTGCTGGCAGATGCGGTTGGCACGCGCGGGCGGCTTGAATACAGCTCGGCTCACAATCCGGTGCGATTATTTTCTGTTCCGGGGTTTGAGGAATGTGTGGTGCGTTTTACGACAGACGTGCCGTATTTGTCTGAATGGGGCAAGCCGTTGCTGCTTGGACCAGGATCGATTCTCGACGCGCACACTGATCACGAGCGGATCTCAAAACGTGAATTGGCGGACGCTGTCGATCTTTATGTAAACCTCGTGAAGAAGCTGTAAAAGATGAAAATCGCTTTATTCGGAAACGGAGCGATGGGCCAGTTGGTCGCTGCCGGCGCGCGCAACGCCGGCGACGAGATCGGTGTTGTCTTAACAAGCAAAGACAGCGAGCTGCCCGTGGATCAGCTTGCAGAAAAACTTCGCGGTCACGACGTCGCGATCGATTTCTCAATCGGCGACGCGGTCATCAAAAACATCGAAGCATGCGCGCTCGCACCGGTAGCTCTCGTCGAAGGCACAACCGGTTGGAAACAACACGAAACCACTGCAAAGCAACTCATGTCCGAACACTCCGGCGCGATGGTCTACGGTGCAAACTTCTCCACCGGCGTTAATCTTTTCTACCGCATCGCGAAACAAGCGGCCGCGTTGTTTTCCGCCGTCGACGGCTATGCACCATTCATCGAAGAAGCTCATCACAACCGCAAGCGCGACGCGCCGTCAGGCACGGCTTTGAAGCTGCGCGACATAATGTCAGAACATCTCGGGCTTGACATCCCGACTTCCTCGACGCGCGCAGGCTACATTCCGGGCACGCATCGAGTCGGTTTCGATTCCGAGGCCGATCAGATTTTGTTAACTCACACAGCACGCTCGCGCCAGGGGTTCGCTAACGGCGCGTTGCTGGCTGCGCATTGGATCGTCGGACGAACAGGAGTATTCGAATTCTCGGAAGTGATAGAAGAACTCATCGCCACAAAAACACACAAAGATTTTCTCTGATTTCTTTTGTGCTTTTTGTGCTTTTTTGTGGCTAAAAGGAGATCGTTATGACAATACAACTCGACTGGCTTCGCGGCTGCGCAACGGCTCTCGTTACACCCTTCACGGCCAGCGGTGCGGTTGACGAGCCACGTCTGCGCGACTTGATCGAATATCAAATTGCAGGCGGCGTCCGCATCCTCGTCCCGTGCGGCACAACCGGCGAAAGCGTGACGATGACTGACGAAGAAAATCGTCTCGTCATTCGGACCGCCGTCGAACTCGCTCGCGGTCGCGCTAAAGTGATTGCCGGCACCGGCAGTAACTCAACCGCCGTCACGATTCAACGCTCGCAAATCGCGCGCGAGATCGGAGTCGACGGCGTGCTGACAGTAGCGCCTTATTACAACAAGCCAACCCAGGAAGGACTGTACGCGCACTTCAGCGCCATCGCCGATGCGGTCAGCGGTCTGCCGGTCGTGATCTACAACGTTCCGGGACGCACCTCGTCGAACATCTCAGCGGATACAACACTGCGCCTTGCACGCGACGTCGAAAACATCGTCGCCGTGAAAGAAGCCTCAGGCAATCTCTCGCAGATCATGGAGATCCTGCGCGGGCGGCCCGAAGGTTTTCGAGTCATCTCCGGCGATGATTCACTCGCGCTCGCCCTGATCGCACTCGGCGGCGAAGGTCTGATCTCAGTGGCGTCGAATCAAGCTCCGGAAATGATGTCGCGTCTCAACGATCTGGCACTCGCAGGCAAGTGGGACGAAGCACGCGCGCTGCACTATCGCCTGCTGCCGTTGATGGAAGGCAACTTCATTGAGTCGAGCCCTGGTCCAGTTAAGGCAGGATTGGCGCTGATGGGCATGATCGAAGAGAACCTGCGTCTGCCGCTCGTGCCGGTGCAGGAAAAGACGCGCAATCGCATGCGCGAGATTTTGACCGAAGTCGGGCTACTGAAGGAACCTTCGCATGCTGTTGCGTGAAGAGATCGAGGCCCTCGCGGCGCGCGAAGACAACCAGTTTTATCGCAAAGACAGGGCCGTATTCGACGAGCTGAAGCGCGCACTCAACTACGGCGAAGTGCGCGCTGCTGAAAAAAGCGATGACGGAAAGTGGATCGTAAACTCGTGGGTCAAGCAGGGGCTGCTCGTCGGCTTTCGCATGGGGTTGATCACTGACATGTCCCTTGGCGAGAGCTTCAAATTTTTCGATAAAGACACTTACCCCGCTCGCCCGACTGAGATCGAAGACAACGTGCGCATCGTTCCTGGCGGCTCGACTATCAGAGACGGCGTTTACATCGCGCCCGGCGTTGTTTGTATGCCGCCGATGTTTGTGAACGCGGGCGCTTACGTCGACGCCGGAACGATGATCGATAGCCACGCGCTCGTCGGTTCCTGCGCACAGATCGGAAAGCGCGTACACATCTCAGCGGCGGCGCAGATTGGCGGCGTGCTTGAGCCCGTTGGTGCAATGCCGGTGATCATCGAGGACGATGTGCTCGTCGGTGGCAATTGCGGAGTTTATGAAGGAACGATCGTGCGTGAGCGTGCGGTGCTGGCGTCGGGCACGATCCTCACCGGCTCGACTCCGGTTTACGATCTTGTTCGCGGCGAGATCTACCAGCGCGCCTCGGATGGACCACTCGAGATTCCAGCGGGCGCCGTGGTTGTTCCCGGTGCACGCGCAGTGACAAGCGAGCGTGGACGCGAGTGGGGACTCTCGCTCTACGCGGCAGTGATCGTGAAGTATCGCGATGAGAAGACTGACACGGCGGTGCGATTAGAGGATTACCTGCGTTGAATAAGTTTGCACCACCGAAGCGCTTGCAGGGGATCGAGAAGAGCGTCATCCGCCAGGTCTTCGATCGCGCGCGGCCCGGCAGCCTTAATCTCGGGTTGGGTGAACCCGATTTACCCACGCCGGACGTGATTCGTAGAGCGGCAGTCCGGGCGATTGTCGAAGAGCAGAACGGGTACACGTCACACGCTGGTCTGCCTGCGCTCCGTGAGAAGGTCGCGAGTGAGTATCCGTATCTCGAAGGACGGCCGGAGCGCGTCGTGATCACGGCGGGTTCGCAGGAAGCGTTGTATCTCGCGCTGCTGACGCTTGTTGATGAGGGCGATGAAGTGTTGCTGCCCAATCCCGGGTTCGTTGCGTATCCGACGATCGTGCGGATGGCGGGCGGAACGTCGCGCTTTTACCGGTTGCCGCGTGAGAATGGATTTGCGTTTGATGTTGATGAGTTTCAACGCGCGCTGACGCCGCGTACGAAGGTTGTCGTTTGTATCAGTCCTTCGAATCCAACTGGACGCATTTTGACAACTGAAGATCTGGCGGCGATAACAAACGTGCTGCGCGATCATGGTGCTTACCTGATCAGCGATGAGATCTATCGAGATCTTTACTACACGACTGAGAGGCCGGGATCGTTGTCATCGGTTTACGATCGCACGATCGTGATTAGCGGATTATCGAAGTCGATGAGCATGACGGGTTGGCGACTGGGTTGGGTGTGTGGTGATGAAGATTTGATCAAGGCGATGCTTGTGCTTCACGGGTATGTGACGACGTGTGCATCAACGGTGTCGCAGAAGGCCTCGCTGGTAGCGTGGAGTGACGAAGCCGAAGCGGCGCGTGCGGGTTTTCGAGAGACGTTCCGTGCGCGTCGAGATCATTTGTTGGGATTGATTGAGAGTGAGTTGGGGTTGCGAGCGGTAACGCCTGAGGGCGCGTTTTATACGATGCTCGACGTTAGTGAACATGGATCGTCGATGAAGGTTGCGGAGGCGTTACTCGACGAGAAGGTGATCACCGTGCCCGGTTCTGCGTTCGGGAGTGAAGCTGAGGGATTCTTGCGTGTTTCGTTCTGTGCAGAGTTGGAGATGCTGGACGAAGGCGTTCGGCGAATCAAGAAAGCCATCCACAGATTACACAGAAAAAATCTGTGAAATCTGTGGATAAGATATAGGTTATGAAAAAGTACCATGTAGGAATTTTAGGCGCGACGGGTATGGTGGGCCAGCGGTTTATTCAACTGCTGGAGAGTCATCCGCAGTTTGAGGTCACGGCGGTTGCCGCTTCCGATCGTTCACAAGGTAAAACTTACGGAGAGGCGTGTACGTGGCGGCTCAACGGTGAAATGCCGCCAGCCGTTCGCTCCTTAGCCGTTCACCCGCCGAAGCCGCCACTCGACTGCGATCTCGTGTTCTCGAGCCTGCCCGGCGACATCGCGCGCGAGACAGAAGGCAGCTTTGCGAGTGCAGGTTATCCCGTCATCAGCAATTCATCCGCGTTCCGCATGGATGAAGATGTGCCGCTGTTGATTCCCGAAGTGAATCATCAGCACTTGGACCTGCTCACTCGCCAGCGACGGACCTACACATCGGGCGGCTTCATCGTCACCAACCCGAATTGCTCGACGATCATGTTGGCGCTCGCGCTCGCTCCGCTCCATGCGGCGTTTGGTATCACAGCAACTGTCGCGACAACGTTGCAAGCGCTCTCCGGCGCCGGTTATCCGGGCGTCGCTTCACTCGACATCATCGACAACGTGCTCCCGCACATCGGCGGTGAGGAAGAGAAGATCGAAACCGAGACGACGAAGATTCTCGGGCGCTTTGTGAACGACGCAATCGAACCTGCGCCGATGGCTGTTAGCGCGCAGTGTCATCGCGTGAATGTTGCAGACGGTCACATGGCCGCGGTGCGCGTGAACTTCACACGCAAACCCGGCTTGACCGAGCTGCGCACAGCGTTGAGCTCGTTTCGCTCGTTGCCGCAGGAGCTTAGGCTTTATTCCGCGCCAGCGAATCCGATCGTTGTTCGTGATGAAGTGGACCGTCCGCAACCGAAACTGGATCGTGACGCCGGCAAGGGGATGACGATCACCGTTGGGAAATTGAGAGAAGATACAGTGCTGGATTACCGGTTTGTGGTGTTGAGTCACAATACGATTCGCGGCGCGGCCGGTGCGGCGATACTCAATGCGGAGTTGTTGATTGCGTTAAATCATTTGTAGACAGGATGACAGGATTTTCAGGATGAACAAGATTAAAATTCTGACGGCATTAACCCTCCTACTCCTATTCAGTTTTACAGCCCACTCGCAAACAACTCTCGACGATCAAGTAAAGCCCCTCGTCGCATCCTTCAAAGGAAAGGTGAGTCTCTTCGCTAAGAACCTCGACACCGGCGAGACGTACGGACTGAATCCCGACGAGCGTGTGCGCACGGCGAGCACGATCAAGATTGCCGTGATGATCGAGGCATTCGCGCGCGTAGCGGAAGGAAAAGCGAAGTGGACCGACGAAGTCAGACTCACAAAAGAAAAGAAAGTCTCCGGTTCCGGTATTCTCAATGAGCTCTCAGACGGACTGAAGCTCACCCTCCGCGATGCAGTCAACCTGATGATGATCCTCAGCGACAACACCGCGACAAACCTCGTGCTCGACGTGTTGACGACCGATGCGGTGAATGCGCGCATGGAGTCGCTCGGACTCAAGCAGATCAAGATCATGCGCAAGGTCGGCAGCGGCGGTGAGAGCACTGCCGGCAAAGATCCGGAAAACAAGAAGTACGGACTCGGCATGGCGACGCCGCGCGAGATGGTGCTCGTAATGGAGAAACTCGAGCGTGGTGAAGTGATCAGTGCCGCTGCTTCAAAAGAAATGATCGACTTGATGAAGCGCGAGCAGGATCGCAACGCGGTCGGGCGATCGCTTTGGAACGTGCCGATGGCGAGCAAATACGGCGCGCTCGATCGCCTTCGCAGCGCGATCGGAATTCTTTACACGAAGAACGGAAAGATCGCGATGGCGATCTCGTGTGACGATATGCCGGAGACAATGTGGTCAGTCGACAATCCCGCATACCTCTTGATGTCACGATTATCAGAACTACTGGCTGAAGGATTAGGCAAATAGTAAAAGACGTCTTTGGTGAAAAAGCTGTCCAAAAATCTATATGCAGACCTAAAAATTTGGATATACTCTCCAACCGAAAAACCGATAACTGCTATTTGTCGGCGAAAAGCGTTACTACCTGACTGCGGAATAATTCCTGCAAGAGCAAACGTGAACGTAAAAACAGTAGTCAGCAGTTCCGCCTCATAAGCCTTTCCGAATATTTTGCAGTCAAAGCTTTACCCCGTCTCTGAGGCGGTCATCCAGCGGTCACGTAGTCAAGAAATACCGGAGTTTACCTCCAAATCCGTTTAAAACTTCCAGCGGAGGAAATCTATGAAAAGTAAGAGTTTTACCAGCTATAGGTCTATGCTTTCGCTTGGTACGTTTGTGGTTCTACTCCTCTTGTGCGGAAGCGCCTTGGGCCAGGGACAGGGCAACACTGCAATCAGGGGTTCAATTAAGGATCCGCAGGGAGCGGTGGTCGCCGGCGCGACCGTGACCCTGACGAACCCGGAAACGAATTTCACCCGCACCACAACTTCCAACGACAGTGGTCAGTTTGCATTCGAAGGACTCCAGCCAGGCGTCTATAACGTTACAGTAGAAACCAAGGGATTTAAAAAATCCCTCCTTACTCAAGTATCAGCCTTGGTTTCGAAACCGACCGATCTCGAAGTGGCAATGGAGATTGGCGATGTTACCGAAACGATTTCGGTGACAGTCGGAGCCGGTGAGGCGCTTATCAATACTCAGGATGGCAGCCTTGGGAACAACTTCGTTTCCCAGCAGATCACCCAGCTTCCACTCAACGCCCGCAACGTTGCGGGCCTGCTGAGTTTGCAACCGGCCGTGACCCCAAGCGGCTACGTCGCGGGTGGTCGCAGTGACCAGGCGAACATCACGCTCGACGGCGTTGATGTTAACGAGCAACAGACCGGCGATGCTTTTAGCCCGGTGCTGCGCGTGAGTCCTGACACAGTCGAAGAGTTTCGCGTAACGACGACCAACCCCAACGCTTCGCAGGGTCGTTCTTCAGGCGCGCAAGTCGAGTTGATTACCAAGCATGGTGACAATGACTGGCATGGAAACCTGTTTGAGTATCACCGCAACACGATTTTCACGGCTAACGATTTCTTCAACAACAGCACCATCATCGATGGGAAGTCGCTGCCCCGACCGGTGTTACTTAGAAACAACTTCGGCGGTTCACTTAGTGGTCCGATTTCGAAGGATCGCTTTTTCTTCTTTTACAACTACGAAGGACGTCGTGACGCCAGGCAGGTTACGGTTAATAGAACCGTTCCGTTGGCAAGTCTCGGACAAGGTTTGTTGAAGTTCGTTGCGCACAAACCTGACGGCTCCTCCCCCATAGTTACACTTACACAGGCTGATCTTAACGGGTTGACGACTGGGTTTAACAACAATACCAACACGCCGACAGGCGCTGCATTGGTTGATATCAACCCCGTTACGCGGAATATCCTGGCCCAGGCCGCAGCCAGATATCCAGCCAACAATTTCCGGCTTGGCGATGGCTTGAATACCGGTGGGTTCCAGTTCAATGCTTCCGTTCCTGCCGATCTGCGCGCGCACGTGCTCCGTATGGACTACAACATCACCGGAGATGGAAAGCACATTGCGTATTTCCGCGGCAACTACCAGCAGGATGTGACGGGCGGTGCGCCGCAATTTCCAGATACGCTGCCGACAGAATCGTGGAGCCATCCATATGGTCTGGTTGGCAACTATACCTGGACCATCTCAAATAATAAGGTAAACAACTTCAGGTATGGCATAACGCGTGAAGCATTCACCAACAGCGGTGACTCGAACGTGAATGCAATCACCTTCCGCAGTGTGTTCTCATCGGATCTGTTTGCAAGAAGTTTCAGCCGCACCACGCCGACACAGAACATTACTGACGATTTCTCGTGGGTCAAGGGTAACCACACCCTGGGTTTCGGCACGAATCTTCGTATCGTCCGCAACAACCGCGAGAACTTTGCGAACTCGTTCGACAATGGAATCACCAATCAATCGTTCTACTCAGGTTCGGGTAACGTGCTCTCAAACCCGATTAATGCGAATTTGCCGCACCTTACGGGTCTTCCGGTCGGCACCTCCATTGATTCGTCGTTCGTAACCTCCACCAGACATGCCTTTGCGGCTCTGATTGGTCGACTTTCGCAGTACACCGCGAACTTCAACTTCAACGTGGACGGGACCCCGCAACCTATCAATGCTCCTGTCGTTCGCAGTTTCGCGACTGAAGAGCTTGATGTTTACGGTCAGGACGTGTGGAAGATGCGAGATAACTTCACGCTGACATACGGCCTTCGGTATGGACTTAGCCGCCCGGTTTACGAACGAAATGGCTTCCAAACGAGACCGAGCGTTGGACTCGAGGCGTATCTCCAAAAACGCTTTGAGGCAGCAGAACGAGGTCAGAATTTTGACGAGCCTTTAACTGTCGATCTCGCTGGTCCGAAGCATAACGCTCCTGGTTTCTATCCACTCGATAAAAACAATTTCCAGCCGCGTGTTGCAGTGGCGTGGTCGCCGGCATACAAAACCGGTTTCCTCGCAAAGCTCTTTGGCAGGGAGAAAGAGTCGACTTTACGCGGTGGCTTCGCCATCACGAACGACTACTTTGGTCAGGCGCTGGCCGTAAACTTCGACGGTAATAACACGCTTGGTTTCAATCCAAGCACCACGCCGTCGGCTAATACGTTCAACGTCACCACGCGTCCTGGTCCACAAATCACGGGCCTCGGACAGTCGATACGTGGTCTGCCGTTCATTGTTCCACCGGCAAACGTGACGTTCCCGCAAACCCAACCGCAGGACTTCCAACGACGAATCGAAGGTTCGCTCGATACCAACCTCGTTTCGCCGATCAACTATAGTTGGAACTTCACCTACGGTCGCCAGTTTGGCAAGGGGATCTACGTTGAGACGTCATACATCGGCAGGCTTGCGCGCAATCTGCTCGCCACCCGTGACGTGATGCAGCTCAATAACATCAAGGATCCGAAATCGGGTCAGGACTGGTACACCGCAGCCAACATTCTCGAGCAGCATCGCGTTGCCGGGACTCCGGTTGCGAGCATTGCCAGCCTGCCGTGGTTTGAAAACATGTACCCGCACGGAGAGCTCGACGATCTGTTCTTTGGATTGGGTCTCACGAACACTCAGGCGGCCTACGCCATCATGGCAACAGGACCGGCCGACGGAGGCCGAACACCTGACTGCGACGCTATCGGCTGCTTTGAGTTTGGCGACGACTGGACCTTCCTACAGGACGTTCTTGATGGAAACACCAGCCGCCAGCTCTTCTTCCAGAGTCAGTATGGTGCGCTTTCCGCTTTCGGCACCATCGCGAGCTCCGATTACCACGGAGCTACGGTGAGCATCCGTCAACGGTTGCATGGCTTGACCTGGGACTTCAACTACACGTTCTCGAAGTCGCTCGACGATGCTTCCGGACTTCAGTCCAGCGGCGTCTTCGGTGCGGCTTTTATCACCAATGCGCTGCGCCAGCGTGATAACCGTGCGGTGTCGGATTTCGACATCCGTCACATCGTGAACTTCAACTCCATCTGGGACATTCCGTTTGGCCGCGGCCGGCATTTCATGACCGACGCCAATAAGTGGACCAACGCTATCCTCGGTGGATGGACGCTGACCTCGATCGCACGTTACAACAGCGCGCTTCCGGTAAGTTCTCCGGTCGACGTCGGTGGTTGGCCTACGAACTGGAACGTCAGAAGCTGGTCAACTCCAATTGGAAGAATCCAGTCAAACCCGACCCGCGGCGGCAATGGACGACCGGCGAACTTGTTCGGCGATCCAGAGGCTGCATACCGGAGCTTCCGCAGTCCCGCGCCAGGTGAGACAGGAGCGAGAAACATCCTGCGCGGCATGCCGTTCTTCACACTCGACGCCGGACTCTACAAGAGCTTCGGAATGCCGTGGAGTGAGAAACATAAGCTCACCTTCCGTTGGGAAGTCTTCAACGTAACCAACACCCAATACCTACAGGGTAATGCTGACGTCACGAATGGACTCGACCCGCAATTCGGAAGTCCAGGCCCGACGTTCTATAACTTCACCAGCATTCAGGGAAATCCGAGAATCATGCAGTTTGCACTGCGCTACGACTTCTAGGAACTTGAATCGTTGGTTTAATCCAGGCGCGGGCTGGGACTTAGGTCGCAGCCCGTGCTTCTTTTTGATAGATTTCTCTGCGCTCCTCTGCGTATCTCTGCGGCCTCCGCGTTGAGATAGCCCTTTAACGCAGAGAACGCAAATATACGCAGAGAATCGCAGAGAGAAAGGGTTTGTTATGACACGCCGAAAACACATCGCATCGTTGTTATTGGCCCTTGGAATTATGCTGGTGCTCGAAGGTGTGACATTTGCGCAGGCGCGGAACTCGTCCATGCCTGGCGCCGGCACTAAACGCGCGTTCACACTGTATGGCGACCTGAAGGTTGACGAGTCGCAGGCAGGCGACGCGAACACGAATGTAATTTTTGACGTCATTCTTTACACGAGAGGAAGCGAAGTTTTTCAGCGACAGCGAGTCGGAAATAACGGGCGGTATCGTTTCGTCAACGTCTTCAATGGTGATTACTACCTCGCTGTTGAGCTCGATAGTGTTGAGTTAGTGCGCATGCCGGTATTGATTTCGGAGAATGCGGTAGAACAGATCAGGCAGGATTTGGAGTTTCGCTGGAAGGCGCCGGCGCGCGCCGCAATCGGAGTGGTTTCCGTAACTGATGATTACAAACGCTCGAGTAAGACTAGTGCGCTCTACCAGCGAGCGTCTCACGAGATCGACGGCAAGAACTTTACACAGGCGATCGCAACGCTGCGTTCAGTAGTTGAGGCTGATCCGAAAGACTATCCCGCGTGGACGGATCTCGGCATGGTCTATTTCGTACAAAAAGATCTTGAAGCAGCGGAGAACAGTTATGCGGGCGCTATTCAGGCAAAGCCCGATCACGTAGCGGCACTGGTGAACCTTGGCCGTGTGCGACTCGCGCGGAAGAACAACGAGGGCGCGATCGAGCCGTTGGAAGCGGCGTTGAAGGCCGATCCGAAGTCTGCCACCGCCAACTATTTTTTGGGTGAGACTTATCTCGCGCTAAAAAAGGGTTCGAAGGCGGTTGGGTATTTGAATGAGGCGTTGAAGCTTGATCCGGTTGGTATGGCGGACGCGCATTTGCGGCTTGCTGCTCTTTACAGTCTCGCCGGGTACAAGGACCGCGCGGCGGCCGAGTACGAACAGTTTCTGCAAAAGAAGCCTGATTATCCTGACAAGAAGAAGCTCGCGGATTACATCGAAGCGAATAAGCCGAAGCCGTAGTTGAAAGAGCGGCAGCGACGCCCCCGCAAGGCGCCACTGCCGCTCTCTTAGTGAACTACCGTGATGGCGTAGGCCATTCTGGGCCACGTGCTCACCTAAATGCTAAAATCCGACGCTGTGAATTATCTGAGAGGTAAAACTGGCTAATGCCGCCCGCCCTGATGCAAGGCGTCAGGGCGACTCGAACGGCACGCCGAACTGTAACACTATTTAGTGACCATAACAAGGTAGCAGACAGCGCCTCATCGCGCTGTTCCTCAGAAGGGACAGTTTGAGATGGGGCGCTCCTACCGCTCGCGGCCGAGGCGGCTGGCCGAGAAGCTCAGAACTATCAGAGTGCAGTTGGGACTGACGCAGGCGCAGATGGTAAAGGCGCTTGCGGTAAAAGACGAACCGTTGCGTCCCGCCAGTATCTCAGGTTATGAGCTCGGTCAACGCGAGCCACCGCTCCTGGTCTTACTCCGCTACGCGAGACTGGGCCGTTGCACAATGGAACAGTTGGTCGATGACAAGATCAAGTGGCCGTGAGCAGAAACAGAAGCGACTACACACGATGGGCGAGGCGGGTTGTTTATTCGAATGTCCTGCAGACGGTTTCGCCTCTTTGATTGGTCAAAGATGAGGGTGTAGTTCGAGTCCTACCTGTGGAACCACGACTTTGTAAGAATGACGAGAAAGCGGGCGTCTGAAAAGTCGCCCGCTTCGTGTTTCTCTAACTTTCCGCACAAGCCACTAAATACTTGCCGGTGGTTTGAATTCGTCAGTGCCACGCCCCGTGTCCTACGTATGTACCGCACAGACTCACTTTCTATCAGTTGATATAAGTCGCAGGTTCTGAGTTTCACCTGTTCCGCAGCGGCTCACACCGATTTGAGCACCGCACACCATTAAGTCAGCAGTGACGAGCACTCAATTCTGAGTCTGTCCAAACTTTTCTAATGGATTTGCTACGCCGCAACTGCGTTTCTTGTGGGTTCTCCGCAGTTGGATCGCATGGCGGTATGACAGCCTTACCGATTCAATCACTGCGAAGATCCACAAATGATACTAAGCCACTGTAGCGAGTTTCACTACGAATCAATTGTCATTCCCCAATGTCCGTCCAGGACGATTTTTGTTTTGCCACTGCTCTGGTCGACGGTCAGTGGAGTGCTTGACTCCACCGTAAGACTGAGCGGTCGTTTAGGATCGACCATAACCATCAGACGCTTATTGGTTGAGTCGAATGATGAGGTCAGGTCACGCTGTGCGGAAATCAGGACCGTGATCAGAGTCTCTGCATTACCGCTGATGATGATTGGGATGTCACCGTTTGCCATTGTCGGGTTCTCCTTTACAGTTTAAGTAATTGATCGATTTGCTGACGAAAGTGCTGAATATCCCGCCTTGCCAGATATCCAGCGCCTACCTCTGGACTCCATTTCTGTTCGATACTTGAAATTCGGTGGGCCGCCTGCGACGCGTATTCACGTGCCGCCGCAATATTCCCCAAACGCTCGCTGGCGCGCGCCGCGATCAACCAGGCGAGCCACTCAGAACTCTGCTTTCCTAAACTTACTAATCTTTCCTTTAACCCTAACGCCATCTCCAGGGCCAGGGAGGCTTCGCCACTTGCGAGCATTGCTTCGGATAGCGCGAGGGTAGAAGCACAAATTAATTCCGGATCGCCGGTGGATGTCGCCGTCCGAACCGCAGCCTCGCAGTTTCGCCTTCCCGCATACACCCTGCCGGAACGTACCTGGGCCAACCCCAGTGAATACTGGACAAGTGCAAGTGTGACTGGCTCATTTTTATCGGCGAGTTTGAGCGCCTTGCGACTCTGCTTTTCTGCTTGATAGGGATTCCAATCACTCAATTCAAGCAAGGCGCTGTTCAAGAAGATACTGGCAAGTAATTGACTGTTGACGGGAGGCCTTTCAGCCATTGCGGTTGCTTCATCGAGGTACGCCCGGGCTTCGGAATAGCGGCCCAATTGCCAGAGGGCGCTTGCCTGGTCATCGACAACGTAAGGAATGTTGGCCGTGTGCTGCCGCGATGTGAATAGATCTCGACCCTTCCCAAAATATTCAAGGGCCTCATCGTACTGCTCCTGCCTGATAAGCACGTGGCCCAACTCTACATTAAAATGCGCCATCTGTGAGGTGTCTTTGACTTCTTCGTCACGCAGCAACTGTTCGCGGAACAATGCCAGGGCAGCATCATAATTGCCCCGATCGCGATAGGCACGCCCACGAAGCTGCGTCGCCTGCGAGAGCCACTTTCGATACTTACCTCGCAGCAGGAATGGCAGCGCCTTATCGAGATACGCCAACATCGCATCCGTCTGGCGTTGGGTTTGGCGCAGGTTGGCAAGCTTGAGTAGCGCGAGTGCTTCATTGAGAGGACCATTCTTGCTTTGCGCCAGCTCAAGCGATTTCTGGTAGTACTCTTCAGCCTTGCTTTTGTCTGTATTGAGATAGGCGTCACCAACCCACGCGAGTCCTCCCGTCGCCTGATACTCCATCCCGTTTCTTTGCGCCCACTGGATCGCCTGTATGGCGAGCGACTCGGCGTCGTCGGTGCGGCCTTCATGGACCGCGATACTGCTCAAGGCAAACTGCGCGCGAATTTGTTGATTCACATTTGCCGCTTCCTCTGCCATTTTTTGCGCATTCTCAAGGTCGATCCGCGCTTCGCGCAAATGGACAAGGTTCAGCAGCAAAAAACCTCGCTGAAAATAAACTTCCGCCACTCCTTCAGAATTGTCCACCACCCGGTATGCCACTTCCGCGTTCTGAAAGGCCTTTTGAGCATCGTCAAGTTCCTGCTCGCGGCTGCAAAGCATTCCCAGCCGCAGGAAGGCCGCACCGTCGTGCGGCGCAAGGATGGCCGCTTGCTGATAACTCTTTTTTGCTTGGTCGGTCTCGCCATTCTTCTCATAGGCTCGGCCCAGGTCGAGGAATGCCGCGCCCTTCTCTTCCGCCAGCGCCTGCGCAGTAATTTGCTGATAGATTGCCGTGGCCTTCGCGAAATCGCGCGCAACCGTACTGGTGATCGCTTGCAGAAAGAGGTCGGCTGATTTCTCCATTCGCTGGTCTCGGGCAGTTGATTTGGCAAGAAATACCTCATGCCGTGCGTCGTCCGAGCGATCGAGCTCCGTATACGCTTCGGCCAACCGCGCATGCGCCAGCGCATATTTATCATCGGCGACTACGGCTTGCTCAAGCGCCTGACTCGCTTCGAAGTAAGCACCGTTGCGCAAGGCCCGAGTGCCTTTTTCGTAATGGCGAACAGCCTCCAGTGATGGCTGATGTGGCGGCCGGTACATCAAAGATAGAACGAAAAGAACAATCAAAGGAACGGCAAGTGCTAACAGGAAGTAGCGTGGCTGCCGGGCAACCCTTGAAACAGTGTTCCAGAATGATCGCCGTGTTGGCGTGAGAGACAACACCTGCGTTGGCCCGGAAACTGTGTCGTCGGGCGGTAACGCGGCGCGTAGTTCGCGCAGGTCGCTTAGAAGTTCTTTGGCAGACTGATAACGTGCGTCCGGATGCTTGGCCAGAGCCTTGCTGATCGCCGTCTCCAACTTGGATGGGACTTCTGAATTCAACGAGGAAACCGGCAGGGGATCAACATGGACCACCTGCTCGAAGATCTCGATCACCGTATCGCCCGAGAACGGCAGACTACCAGTCAAACATTCATACAAAATAACTCCCACCGCAAAAAGATCCGAGCGGGCATCAACCACAGATCCACTTGCTTGCTCTGGAGACATGTAAGGAGGCGTGCCCGCCTGATCGCCAGGTCGCGACAACATGCCCGACCATTTGAGATCGCCCTGCTCGGGCAAGGTAATGCCCACCTGTTTAGCTAATCCAAAGTCAAGCATCTTCACCTGTCCCTGGAGAGTCAACATGATGTTTCCGGGCTTAACGTCACGATGAACAATTCTATGTGAGTGAGCTTCCGCGAGAGCCTCGAGTATCTGGATGCCGATATCCAATACCCTGCTGAGGGACAATCTTCGATCTCTGATCGTATCGGCAAGCGTGTCGCCTCCAATGTACTGCATGACAATAAAGCTTCGATCGTCAGCTTTATTAACTTCGTAAACAGCGCAGATATTTGGATGGTCCAGTTTGGCCGCGGCCTTCGCTTCTCTGACCAGGCGTTTCCGCGAGACCTCATCCGCCTGAAGGTATGGCGGCAGAAACTTTATCGCTACCTTGCGATCCAGCCAGGTGTCTTCGGCAAGATAAACTTCACCCATGCTGCCTGCGCCAAGACACTTTTCGATCTGATAGCGATCGACGAGCAATCCTGCTATCAAATCGGGCTGGTCCTCAACCTGCAGCAGGCTGGCTGCCTCTTCCATGGCCGGGGTTTCGAGAAATCTTCGAGCCATTTCGCGAAAATGGAGCAGCGACTCCACCTCCTCTCGCAGAGTTTGATCACCGGCACACGCCTGATCGAGCTGACCACCACGATCATCCGGACAGACCTCGACCATCATTTGCAAAAGACTGTCAATTTGCTGCCAACGTTCAGGCGTCATAGCAGACCTCATTAGTTAAGGCGCAGGTTGGAGGAGATTTACCTCAAGGTACTCGCGTGGGGTGTTAGGCACGCGACATAATCTGCAGCAACTTTGCTTTGGCCGTTTGCCATTCGCGGCTAACCGTCGCTGTCGAAATCGCCAACGCCTCGGCGGTTTCATCATCCGTCATACCACCAAAGTACTTCATTACGACCACCTGGCTTTTGCGTGGATCGATTCTTTCCAGTTCGTTCAAGGCCTCGTCGAGAGCCATCAGGTCAGTGCGCTCTTTCGCCGCGATCGGG
>Ga0126311_10000170_pt1 | contig 32495 bp, 20 predicted proteins | sample Plot61_FD_92539 | JGI IMG/M metagenome (GOLD analysis project Ga0126311, IMG submission 92539) | Serpentine soil microbial communities from UC McLaughlin Reserve, CA, USA - Plot61 | ecosystem: Environmental > Terrestrial > Soil > Grasslands | place: USA: UC McLaughlin Reserve, Lake County... | reverse complement strand
GTGTGGCGGCGCGGGCTCGACCTCAACGGTAAATTGCGCGAACTGCTCGCCCAGGCGTTCCTGGATCAGCAAGACGATTTTGGTTGGTGTCGACTCCGCGACTTTCATGACGTCGAAACCACCCGTCCCGCGTCGCATTTCTGTTTCGCGATCAAAGCGTTCCAAACGACTCGGATAATTCTTTTGGAGGAAAGCCCTGCGCTTCTCGACATCTCCTGCGTTGAAAACTTCCAACCACCCCTTCGCCTGGTTTGCGGCGGGCGTGTCTGGCAACTGTGGCAACGCTGGTTGTGCGACGCACGCACCGTTGATGAAAAATAGAAGTACGGCAACTGCCAGCGAGTAGTTTTTGCGATTCATGGTCTACATCCTCGTCTGTTGAAGTCGTTGATTCGTTAGTTTACACACGGTCGCCTTTACAGGTGGAGTACCTGTTTTAAATTGCACGAATCCGAGGATTTAGTTCCCGTTTTTCGTAGTGCCTTTTGTGAGAAGTCTCGTGGTGAGCACGTGGGCCAATGTCCGACACGCTTCAGCTTGTCGTGAATTGAATAAACGGCGCCAATACGAACAAAAATTCTATTTGAAAGACTGAGAACTCCTGGTCCATCCAGGCATCTCCGCCAAAGTCTATCGCGGGTCCATTAAGGGTCCAATAACGATTCCTTAGAGTACCTTTCACTACCGTGCGGTGCTATCCATGCCGCAGGTTTCCTTTAAATTTCCTGTAAATCGCTTCTCTTTCACGGCGGCGACACGGGTTCGATTCCCGTACGGGACGCCAATTCCGCTAACCGCTTGAAAGTAATCTCAATGTTTGCCGCGCTCGTGAACCTCCTTGTTTGCACACTCACTAATCGAGCCATACGTCCATAATTCTGAGGTTATCTTCGGCGCCCGTAGCACGAGCCTGTTTCCGACTTTCTCAAAATGCCCCAGAAATGAATTGCGCAACTCTATCATTATCATTGAACTTGCCGTTGTTCGGGAACACTCTTGAGGCTGTTCGAGTAGCCATCCAGGAACTTCGACTCGTCTCACAATTTCGATGAGAACTAAAAAGCGAGTTTGTCCAATTAGTGCCGTAGTCTCTCATCTCTGGCTTGGTAGATTTCGGCCCGTTACTCGCTGTTCTTTTACTGGCCTGGGCCGCCACGCCACTCACAACCCCTCAAAGGAGAAACCCTCATGAAAAGACTTGTCATCGGTGCGGTCGCTTTAGTGATTGTCATTCAGGTGGCCTCTACCTACTACTTAACCAATCGTATTCGCTTGCTGAGGGCGTGCGTCCTGATACAGCGCTTGTGCAGGCAGGAATGCGACGACGCCCTGAGTGACACGCTGAACGCGAATAACGCACGGCGCATTTTGGACAGTGTCGCTCACAACCAGGCACGCTTTGACTGCGTCAGCCAACATGGCGGAGATAATGCAGCTCTGAGGGAGTGCAATGAAGAGGCGGATAGGGTTTTCAATGAACGAATGGCACAGCTTGATGCTTCAGATGCCGCTGCAAGCGAGACGCGGGAACGGTGCGTTGCGGAATGTCGGAGGGAAAAAGATGAGTGCGACGCCTACAACGACAGCGTCTTCTCTAACCCTACCGGCGCTGTTGCTGCCAACGTGGACGTTGTCGGAACCGTCACGGCTGGCTGCCTCGACGACGGGGGTCCATGTTTCGTGCCCGTGTCTGATTTCTGCCAGAGGGCGTCTGGGGCTTGCGACCAATGTACGCTGTCGCTCTGCGGTGGAGGGGAATGGATAGTTGAGACTGTCGGGAATCAGTTGCCGGTGGACACAACTCTGGTGGCCGCTTCAGACCCGTCAAAGAACCCGCGCGTGCTGGCCACTTCAACCACGAGAGGAAATCAGGTTGTGCTCAACGTGCCGAGTAACATCAAGCTAGGCGAGGGAGAGCACCTGTACTTCGGATTCAAGTCGCAGAAGAAACCCGGCGGGCCTGTCGACGTGCGCATTCGTAGACGCAAGTAACGCAACGAAGAGCAGCCTTCTTGATGGAAGTCAGCGCCCTCGCAAAGAACGTGAACGGCGCAGCTTTCCGGCACACTCCTTCGAACGTCCGCTATGTGTTGCCCGATTGAGGCGCGGCCAAACAAGAACGGCACGCAGCTAACGCCCTGTCGAAACTGCGGGTGAATTGTCTAGGAATGAGGGCAGCGAATCTCACATATGGCGCGCGCGTCCATTAAGCGTCCATAAGACGTCCGGATGGTTCGTTCAAGTGCGGTAGTGCTATCCATGCCGCGAAGTTACACTGAAATACAATAAGTCGCTTCTCTTTCACGGCGGCGACACGGGTTCGATTCGCGTACGGGACGCCAATACGTCAATCGTTTACAAAGAGTCCCATTTTCACCACACGTCCAATAAGCGTCCATCAGTTTAATTTGGGCCAGAAAAAGGCACAAAAGATTTTCTTATTTCGTTTTGTGCTTTTGTGCCTTGCAAGTAACGCAGCTAACAATATCATTGACATCTCCGAAGAGTTCAGCCGAAAATACTCCCGTTTCTTAACTACCTGCGATAAGCGCGCGCTCAGTCAGACGTTGTTCTAAATCTTCACCGTCGGTTTGAGAGTTTTAAGAAGTCGCCCACTCTTCCCTGAACCCTCTCACCCGCAAGTTAGTTTTTGGAGAAAGAAATGAACTCACTCACTGCCCTCTTCTCACGCATCAATCGTATTGTATTTGCGCTCGGAATTGCCTGTTCAGCAACAACTCTGGCTGGTGTGATCTTTGTTACTGCGAGCAGTAACGATGGCGCCGTACCAGCGACCCATTTCGCCGCACCGCCAACGGACGCATCAACGAAAGCCAAAATTGCCGAACGTTTCGGTGAGTTACCGCTGAGCTTTGAGATCAACAAGGGCCAGACTGACCAGGCAGTCAAATTCGTCTCGCATGGTCCTGGTTATGATCTATTCCTAGCGGCTAATGAAGCTGTTCTCAGTCTCCGTAAGCCACAACCAGAAACAGCACGCAACGTAGAAGGATCGGTACTCCGGTTGAAGCTGCTTGGCGCCAACGCCGCTCCACGTGTGGAAGGCAACGAAGAACTGCCCGGCAAAGTGAATTACTTCATCGGCAACGATCGCAACCAATGGCGCCGTAACATTTCGACATATCGCAAGGTACGCTATACGGATGTCTATCCCGGAATTGACATCGTGTATTACGGAAACCAGCGAGAGCTCGAATACGACTTTGTTGTAGCGCCGGGCGCTAATCCAAAGCTCATCAAGTTTAAGGTTGAAGGTGCAGAGCGCCTGCGCCTCGATCAGCAGGGCAACTTACTACTCGCTTTGAAGCACGGTGAGGTTCGACTAAACAAGCCGTTCATCTACCAGCTTGCGGACGATGACACCCGAAGGGAAGTAAAAGGCTCGTACGTAATAAGTGGCAACGAGATCTCGTTCAAGGTACGCGGTGCTGATTCCGGCAAGCCCCTTGTGATCGATCCGGTACTTTCATACTCAACCTTCTTAGGAAGCAACAGTTTCGAACAGGCGGTTGGAATAGCAGTCGACGCGCAGGGAAGCGCATACGTGACGGGAACAACACTTTCTTCCGCATTTCCCACCACGCCTGGAGCTTTTAAGACCACTGCTTCTGAGGGCGTGTTTATCACGAAGCTTGATCCGACAGGCAGTAGCTTGGTCTATTCAACCTTTCTTACTAGCGGCAGCATCAGTGGTTTCTCCGCTACTTTCACCACTGCCATCGCCGTAGACTCAGCGGGGAATGCTCACGTCACTGGTTCGACGAATTCTCCTGACTTTCCTCTTGCTAACCCGTTAAAAATGATCGGACTTTTCTTTAAGACTACCGACGCTGCCTTACACTGGAACAATACCAACACTGGTCTAACTGAAGAGTTGAATGCTCTCGCCGTTGCTCCTACCAGTTCGAACACAATCTACGCGGGAACTTTCAGAGGCGCGTATCGCAGCACCGATGCCGGCGCGACCTGGACCAAATCGTCAACGAGCATGCTGTCAGTAAGTACACTCGCGGTCGATCCCACGAACGCCTTAGTCGCGTACGCCGGAGCCAATGGTCTCTTCAAAACAACCGACGGCGGCATCCACTGGAACGCCCTTAACTCGCCACTGAACGACGAATTCGTTCGTGCTCTTGTGATCGATCCCTTAATGCCAAATCTGATCTATGCCGGCTCGAGTTTTGGTTTGTTCAGGAGCACAGACAACGGCAGCACCTGGTCGGGGATAAACACTCTTGGCATGCCCACTGATCGGGACATTCTCTCAATCGCGATCGATCCTACAACGTCTTTAACAATCTACGTGGGCACCAGTGGCCACGGTCTCTTTAAGACCACGAACGGCGGCGCGAGTTGGACTCCGATCAATAACGGCATCACGAGTGGGTTTGGCACGAATCCGGCAGTAGTAGATGACATCGTAGTCGATCCGCTTAATCCGTCTACGCTCTACATAAATGTGGTGGGAACCATCAACAAGAGTACGAACGGCGGGAGCTCCTGGACGACTGTCAACAACAGCGCCGTTCGCGGTGGTATCAACGCAATGGTGGCAGACCGCTCGACGCCTAACACACTTTACGTTGGCACCGTCGGCGGTGGCGTTATCAAGACGACAGATGGAGGAACTTTCTGGACCAGCGTAAACACCAGCCTCTGGACGGGAATTATCCGTGTGCTCGTCGCCGATCCTTCTAACTCGGCGATTCTGTATGCCGGTGGTAGTCAATCGAATTTCATCAGAGATGCTTTTGTTACCAAGCTAAACTCCACAGGTTCCGACTTGTTATTTTCGACTTATCTGGGAGGGAGTGAGGGTGAGTTTGGCAATGGCATTGCCGTCGACAGCAGCGGAAACATTTACGTCGCCGGCAACACGACCTCTGCAAACTTTCCTATTCAAAATGCGTTTCAGTCGACGCCTCCTGGTCTTATAGATTCCGGTGGACATGGATTTGTCGTGAAGTTAAATCCAGCAGTTCCCACTTATGTTTTTTCAACGTACCTGGGCGGCACCGCGAGGGACGAGGCGAAGAGTATCGCGATCGATCCAGCAGGAAACGTTTACGTAACTGGTGACACTCAATCCACCGACTTTCCCACTGCAAATGCCTTCCAGGCAAATATCGGCGACACGCCCTTTGGCGATGTTTTTGTCACAAAGCTAAATAGCAGCGGCTCGCTAAGTTATTCGACGTATCTAGGTGGTAATGATCGGGATAGGGCTTTTGGAATCGCTGTTGATTCCTCTGGTAACGCTTATGTTACGGGCGTCACTTCTTCAACCAACTTCCCTACCGCTAATCCGATTCAACCAACCAACAAATCGAATAGCGACGCGTTTGTAACGAAGCTCAACAGCCAGGGTTCAGCGCTTGTCTATTCGACATACCTGGGCGGTTCGAACGTCGAGACGGCTCGCGGAATAGCTGTTGATGCGGCCGGCAGCGCTTATGTAACCGGGTCTACCGACTCGTTGGATTTCCCTCTTGTTGCAGGCGCGATACGCACAAGAAGCTCGGTGTTCAAGAGCGTCGACGCCGCGACAAATTGGACCAACGATAATTACGGGTTGACTGCGCCAGTTACGCAGTTGGTAATTGATCCAACGCAACCTTTGAAACTCTACGCCGGAACGGGAAACGGCCTGTTCCGCAGCACCGATGGCGGCAAAACATGGTCACCAATCAATAATGGTCTAACTGCTCGTTTTGTCGTCGCACTGGTTATCGATCCGTTGACGCCTACCATACTTTACGTTGCCAGCGTCGATAGCTTTGGCGGCGCCAGCGGCGTCTACAAGAGTACAGACGGCGGTGATAGCTGGAACCTGCGCCGGACCGGAATGATTAACCTAAATCTGCGCAGTCTGGCGATTGATCCGGTGACACCGGCAATGCTGTACGCCGGCGCTTTCAATGGTCCAATCTATAAGACGATTAATGGAGCAGATAACTGGGCTCCGAGTGGAAATCCGCCGCCGATCATTCCACTCTCACTCGCCGTCGATTCACATACTCCGACAAGAATCTTTGCTGCTGACGGAGCCGGTGCCAACGCAGTTTTTCGGAGTATCGACGCTGGCGCAACGTGGCAGTCCGTTCTGAGTCAAACAGATGCGGAGGGCGTCTGGGTTGGCGTTAGTCCGCTTACGCCCGGACTGGTTTACGCTACACTCAGGAAGACTAACGACACGGATATCGGCCTCTTTAAGAGTGTGGATGGTGGCGATCACTGGACATTCGTGCGATCCGGCCAGGGAAAAATCGTTTTTGATCCGGTCAGTGCGTTAACACTTTACTTCCTGTCGAATACAGAAGGGGTCCTCAAGAGTACCGATAATGGGCAAACCTGGATTCCGAGGGATAATGGTCTACCCTTTAAGAGCGTGGTCGAACTTGCCATTAACCCTCTCAGGACTTCAACACTATACCTCGTCACCAGTTCGACGCTTGATGTTGATGCTTATATCACTAAGATCAATCCGGCCGGCAGTGCCTTGATCTACTCAACCTTGCTCGGCGGCAGTCTGTTTTTTACCGCTTCATCCGCTGCTGAAGATCAAGCGTTCGCAATTGCACTCGACTCGGCTGGTAATGCTTACATAACCGGGTCCGCCACGACTACTTTTCCGACCACTCCGAATGCGTATCAACCTTCCAACCTGGGTTCCTTCGATGCCTTCATCTCGAAGCTGACGATGTCGCACATCATCAGCGGTCATGTGTTGGATGAAGGTGGTGCTCCTGTGAACGGAGCTGAAGTTGTTTTGAGTGATGGGGCTTCATTAAGCGTTCTGGTCACTGAAGCAGACGGTGCTTACGAGTTTTCGCACCTGCGCGAAGGAGGAAGTTTTACTGTAAGTGCGGCTAAGCCTCACTTCACGATGGCGCCTCCGAGTCAGAGCTTCAACAATCTCAACAGCAATCAAACTCTGAACTTTACAGCCACCGCTACTAATGCGCCGTTTTTCACGATCAGCGGTAAGGTAACTGAGAACGGCACCGGCCTCGCCGGCGTCAACGTGACGCTCACCGGATCTCAACCTGGATTAAGGACCACTGACAGCAACGGAAACTATTCATTTGAAGTCGCAGGCAGTGGCAACTACACCATAACACCTTCTCTAAACACCTTCGTCTTTACTCCAGTGAGCCAGACATTCAACAACTTGAGCGTATCGCAAACTGCAAACTTTGCGGCCACGCGCCAGAACATCGTCGTAACGAATGCTAACAATGATGGGATCGGCTCGCTCCGTGAAGCCATCACGGTCGCCAACGCCACGGTCGGCCCGGACACGATTACGTTCAACATTCCAGGAGCGGGAGTGAGGGTGATCAACTTATTACTGCCGTTGCCGGAGATTACGGAAGCAGTGGTAATCGACGCCACCACTCAACCCGGATACGCAGGCACGCCAATCGTCGAACTTGATGGCGCCAATGCCCCGTTTGAGAATGGTCTGGTTATTACGGCCGGTAACAGCACTGTGCGTGGCCTTGCGATCGGTGGTTTCGATCTTTCCGGAATCGTGCTGCGCTCGTGCAACAACAACGTAATTCAGAACAACTACATTGGCACCGATGCCACTGGAACCCAGCGGCGGCAAAACAATACTGGAATCCTGCTGTCAAACTCGTCAAACAATGTCATCGGAGATACGAGTGCCGCAGCGCGCAACGTTATCTCCGGAAATGTTAACGGCATCGAGATTTCCGGTGCGGGGAACGTTATTCAGGGAAACTTTATCGGGACCAATGCCACTGGGACAGCCGCAATGCGTAACCACGATCGTGGCGTGACTATTTCTTCAAATTCACTTTTCACAAACAATCTGATCGGAGGTACTTTGCCGGGAGCTGGCAATCTGATCTCCGGAAACTCATTCGGGATTTTTATCCAGGCTCCGGGAACCATTATACAAGGCAACCTGGTCGGAACTGATGTTACCGGCACTAGCAAGATCGAAAACGAGAGCGGCATCTCGGTAGAAGCTCCAAACACATTGATTGGTGGTCTAACACCAGCAGCCAGAAATGTTATTTCAGGCAATTCACGTGGAGTTGTCATCAGCGGTGAAGGAAGCAAAGTGCAAGGCAACTTCATCGGCACGGACATCACCAGCACAGTCGCGTTGGGAAACACCTTTGATGGTGTTGTTGCGGGAAATGGGGTATTGATCGGTGGAACTGTTTCCGGGGCGCGAAATGTGATTGCCGGAAATGAAGGGTCAAACATTTCACTGGATCTCAACAACTCCGGCCCGGGCGTCATTGTGCAAGGCAATTATATCGGCACTGACGTGACGGGCAGCCGAGCCGTCTCGAGCTTCCCGAGTGGTTCAGGTATCCAGATTTCCAGCTCAAATAACTTGATCGGAGGCGTGGTCCCTGAAGCGCAAAATGTCATCTCCGGTAACGCTGTCGGCATACTATTCAGAAGCACGAACGTAGGCTCACCGCAGGAAAATGTCATTCAGGGAAACCTTATCGGCTTGAATGCAGCCGGCACGGGACCAGCCCCCAACACACAAGGAGGCATCCAGTTCAACGAAGGATCGAATAATTTGATCGGTGGGACGCAAAGCGGCGCCGCGAATAAGATCGCTTTCAACGACAAATACGGCGTGGTGGTTTTCTCCAGAAGTTTTCAGAATTCCATTCGCGGCAACTCGATTTTTTCCAACAACGGTTTGGGAATCGATCTCGGCGACCTCAGCGATCATATTGGCGTGACTCCCAACGATGCTACCGATTCAGATAATGGTGGAAACCGTCTACAAAACTTCCCGGTGTTGACTTCGGTGACGTCGGCGGGCAATAGCACCACGATCCAGGGAAGTTTGAACTCAACTCCAAACACGACGTTCCGGATCGATTTCTATTCGAGTCTTGCTCTGGATCCATCAGGACACGGAGAGGGCACGCTGTTCTTTAATACAACCTCCGTAACCACTGACGGCAATGGCGCTGCGACTATCGACGTAACTTTCCCCGTGCCGTTGCCAGCGGGTCGAGCAGTAACCGCAACTGCTACCGATGCGGCCGGCAACACATCGGAGTTTTCAGCAGGTGACATTGCCGCCGCTACGGGAAATGCGCAGTTCAGTGTGGATTCAATCCGGCTGATTGAAGACCTGGGTCTTCTGAACATAACTGTTCTTCGCAAGGGCGGCAGCGCGGGTAATCTGACCGTTAATTACGCGACCATGGATGGTACGGCAACGGCCGGACAGGACTACACGGCCACATCGGGCGCGCTGACCTTCAACAACGGTGAAACGAGCAGGAGTTTTCAGGTTCCGATTACCGACGATGCTGTCACTGAACCCAACGAAACTTTCACAGTCACGTTGAATGCTTCCGGTCTTGAGTTGCTGGGAGCGCCTACCACTCTCCTTGTCACTATCCAGGACCATTCTACAGTTCCGAGAATATTTCTGGATAATGAAAGTGTCGTCGAGGGAAACACGGGCACTACCACTGACGCATTATTCACGTTCACACTTTCGGCGGCGACCGGGCGATCGGTAAGTGTTAACTATACGACGGCAAACATTGAGGCCACGGGTGGCAGCTCATGCGGTAACCCGGGCACAGATTACGAAACCACCTCGGGCACGATCTCGTTTCAGCCCGGCGACACGACGTTTACCCTGGCGGTAAAGATCTGCGGCGATACGAGTGGCGAAGGAAACGAAATCTTCCGCATCAATCTTTCGGGCGCTTCCAATGCCACAGTCAATCCCTTTCCCGCTATTGGCACGATTACCGATGACGATGTGCTGGATCTGCTTTTTGAGGAGTCGGGCCCGACTGTTGGCCAGGCTGCCGCACTCGACGCATTTTTGCTGGTCCGAGATCCCTTCCGCGTTGTACTTCCGGATTGGTTCCCAACCACCGGCGATGATCGGAATACGAGGGTGATGTTCTTCGTCCGAGGTCTGCAACTGGATCCGGGTGAGTCGCCTTCCAATGTTGTCGTCACTTTGACGGGTAGTGACAATCTACAATTTGGCGTGCCGGCGGAAGACGTGCGCTCCGTACCCGGAGTGGACTTCGCGCAGGTGATAGTAAGACTACCGGATGAGCTGGCTGCGGGTAATTGTAATGTGTCCATCAGGGCACACTCGCGGACGATCGATGTCGGTAAGATTAGAATTGCCCCGTAGAAACTTAGACAGGAGGATTACAAGATTTACAGAATTACTCAGGTGAATCCGGTCATCATGTAATCCTGTCTAACCGCTCCGTTTTGAACAAGCACCCAATCAAATCGCTGGAATTCTTCAACTTCGTTCCGAAAGATAGCCATACTTGAATGCAAAGTATTTTATCATCGAGTTTGCACGAGGATCAGTCGAGTGGGAATTGTAGGCAATGCCTCAGTTTGAAATTTTGATGAATACGCCGAAGGCGTTCGCTAATTTCAGCCCAAGGTTCGAAGCGAAGCGAGAACCTTGGGTTACGTTTACATTAGCGATGCAACCCTGAAAGGGTTCGGCAGTTGGCGAACCCTTTCAGGGTTTGAACGCCTTGATGTGTTGGTCCCCCAGGGTTCTCGCAAGCTCGGACCCTGGGCTGAAATTAGCGAACGCCTTCGGCGTAATTGCGGTCAATTTCAAACTGATGCACTACTGAATTGTAGAAGAGTCCAGACAGTGAGGGCGCGTGAGATCCCGGTCAATTAGGCCTCCACCGATTCAAGATCCGGTTCGATCGCGACAGCACTGGAACCATCCATCAATTCGATCACATAAGTTGGATACGGGTCGAGTCTAAAGAGCGCCACGATCCTGCCAGTCTTACCAAAATCTTCGCCGCTATTTATGCGAACGGTGTCGCTAAATCGAAAAGCTACAGAGAGAGCATTTTGAATCCAGAGGCTTTCAATTTCCTGTTGAGTCATTGATCGAAAGGATGCCCTTTATAATTTGCTCCTGCAAGCACCGAGAATCAGTATGCCAAAATTCGAAAAATCATTTAGAGTAAAAGCCGAACTGCTCTAACTAATCTCGACCTGAAAAGGAAAAGCTCCATGAGGAAGTTCCGACCAGCACTCGTGGTTGTTTTGGTGTGGTCCGTTGCGTCCGCATCTTTAGCCCAGACCCGGAAACAATGGCAGAACGCGCCCGACATCGAACGAAGAATTGAGGCACTACTCAAGCAGATGTCGCTCGACGAGAAGATAGGGCAACTGAATCAATACTCATTCGGGCAGCCTACTGGACCAACCACCGGCCGCAGCACTGTGGAGGAGTCAATCAAACGTGGCGAAATCGGATCGTTTCTCAACGTGACTGACCCGGTTGTTAGTAATCGCTTGCAGCGGATAGCCATGGAGGAGTCGCGGCTAAAGATTCCCATCATCTTCGGGCTTGACGTAATTCACGGCTACCGCACAATCTTCCCTGTTCCGCTCGCTCTCGCCTCGACGTGGGACGCAAACCTGGTCGAGCGTGTTTCACGCATTGCCGCAGAAGAGGCGACTTCAGCCGGTATACGTTGGACATTCTCTCCGATGGTAGATATAGCACGCGACCCGCGATGGGGACGTATCACCGAAGGAGCGGGAGAAGATCCTTATCTCGGATCCATCATGGCCCGTTCGTACGTGCGCGGCTACCAGGGTGAGACGTGGAGTGCTCAGTCAATGGCAGCCTGCGCCAAGCACTACGTTGCTTACGGCGCGGCAGAGGCTGGCCGCGACTACAACTCGGTCGACATGTCTGAGCGTCAGTTGCGCGAAGTTTATCTGACGCCTTTCAAGGCAGCCGTCGATGAAGGAGTAGCGACGCTCATGTCGTCGTTCAATACGATCAATGCAATGCCGGCATCGGCTAATCAATTCACACTCAACCAGGTGTTACGCCGTGAGTGGAACTTCCGCGGATTTGTCGTTAGCGATTGGGGCTCTGTCGGCGAGTTGATTCCGCATGGCATCGCCAACGATTTAGCAACTGCCACACGAAAAGGTTTTCTTGCCGGCGTCGATATGGACATGGAGAGCAATGCCTATCTTCGACATTTGCCCAATGCCGTCAAAGCCGGACAAGTATCCCAGGCAGCGGTCGACGAAGCAGTGCGACGCATCTTGCGCGTCAAGTTCGCGTTGGGGCTCTTTGAGAAACCATATGTTGATGAGAAGAACGCGATCACAACGCTTCCAGCCGCAAATGTTGCGGCAGCGCGCGAGGCAGCCGAGAAGAGCTTTGTGCTGTTGAAGAACGAACCGGCCAGTGATGGTCCTGTCCTGCCAATTCGCGCGGGCATACGCACCGTTGCACTGATAGGACCACTAGCGGACAGCCAACCCGACATGCTCGGAACGTGGAGCGCACAAGGAAAACGCGAGGATGTGGTCACCCTACGCACGGCTCTTGAATCGCGAGCCAGGCGCGACGGGTTCACCCTGCTATACGCTAAAGGAACGGAGATACGTGGTGCGTCGGATTCCGGCTTCGCTCAAGCTGCTGATGTTGCCGCTCAGGCCGATGTGGTGTTGCTCGCACTTGGCGAAGACGCTTCATGGATGAACGGAGAGGCGGCCTCGCGGGCTTTCATCGATCTTCCCGGCAACCAGCAACAGTTGCTCGAACGTGTGACTGCAACAGGCAAACCTATAGCGCTCGTGTTGTTCAGCGGCCGGCCTCTTGCCCTTACGTCAGTGGCCTCACGTATACATGCAATTCTCGAAGCATGGTCGCCGGGAGTTCAGGCTGGACCAGCGCTGGAACGCGTGCTATTCGGTGAAGCTGCTCCAGCGGGGAGGTTGACCGTCACGTTTCCGCGGAGTCTTGGTCAGGTTCCTATTTACCACAGTATGCTCAACACTGGACGGCCGGCAATTGGGCTGGACCTAACGCGACCGCCTACAAACAGCGGTGAGAAATTCAAGTCGCGCTTTATTGACGAGCAAAACACACCTCTCTACCCGTTTGGCTTCGGTCTTACCTATACCAGCTTCGAATACTCCGCTCCGCAAGTAAACGTGCAACAGGCGAGCGTGCAGGAGCTGAATGCTGGTCGCGCTCAAATCCGAGTAACTGCAGAGGTGAAGAACACAGGCGCACGTGCAGGTGAAGACGTGGTTCAGCTTTACATTGGCCTGCGCGGCACGAGCGTAGCGCGACCTGTCCGCGAGCTGAAAAACTTCAGGCGTATCACGCTCGGCCCCGGCGAATCGCAGCGCGTCGAGTTCACGATTGGTCGTGACGAGCTGGCAATTTGGCAGAGCGATACGAAATACGAAGTAGAACCAGCCGAGTTGATGATCTGGATCGCACCCAACGCCCAGGCCGGCACGCCCACACGGGTGGTTTTGAAATTGTGAGTCAACCCCCGAATATTAAGCATGTGATTGCTAGTGAGAACGCAGGCACGCTTTCCCTGATTCATTACCTACTTAGCGCCAGTTAGTTGCTTTCTTACTTCCTCCAGGAAGGTTGCGGCTGAGGTACCGTCATACGAGCGGGTCTGAGGAAGTTCATCTAACGAATAGATTCCATCTCCACGAATCTCATATCCCGTTATCACTTCAAATACAGAATCTTCTTCAGTTTTCGCCAGGAAGAAAACGTAGCGACTGCCAGTATGTGGCATGTCTTGTTCTGCTACCATGTACAGGTGTAGACGACCTGACGGAAATCGAACGCAACCACCTTCTCGCTCTATTTCAATTGTTTGACCGACTGCAAGTCGTCCAGGGTTTTTAAGAACGTCATCAATAATCACGCTGAATGAGGAATAAACACCTGACTTATCAGTCGATAGATATGCTTTCGCGTCGGACACCACGCCAGTAATTACCCCGGCTGCTTTTTCCACAGGAAGGCCCGGCAAGTTAGTATCGACCGAATCTACCACTACAGTGTTATCAGAAACGGCGTTCGGATGAACGGCCCAATTAGAGTTGTCACGTTTTTTCCCGCGTTCCTTGCGTTTCGCATCAGTTGGCCCAGTGTTTGAAAAATCCGCAATCGGGAACTTAGTAACGTCAATGGTTTTTTTCTGACGCTTTGTAAGTGATGTTGTGGACCCGGTTTGTTCCTGGGCTCTTAGCTGTTGGACCATGAATAGCGTAACCAAACCAAATAGCAAAGGCGGAACTAGTCCGAATGTTTTATATTTTCCCATGAGGCGTAGAACTCCATAAGATGTCGTTGAGGGGGAGCGAGTAATGCGCGTTATACGCCCGCGTCGCAGTGGCCCGAGTCGTCTATCTGGACGTTCTCGGTTTAACTACTTTCAAATAGTTACTGAGCAACAGCGCTCGGTAATTTCTTGAATCCTTTCTCCAACGACTTTCGCAGTCGATCGATCGCAGTCGTCGGATCACCAACCAGAATGGGATCCGTAAACAACAGCACTTCACCACTTCGCGTGTCTACCATCCCGATCTGTAGTTTCAGGTAGGCGGGCGTTCCGCCAACTAACACTCGAAAGGCAGTCTTGCCACTCGTCAGTTTCTTCCCTTCTCCGCGAATGAAGACAATTGCGTCTGCACTGTTTGACAGATTGAGGTTCAGCACTTCGTCGCCCATCGAGAAACGGCCCTTCTTCACGTCACTGCGCTTCTTCATGATTGTGGGCAACAGATCGTCAAACTTCGTCTGAAAGTCAGCGAAATCGTATTTCTGTGAGTCTGCATTGGTAGCGTCACTGGAACGTGGCAGTGTCGCCACGTTCTTTTGTTTAGAAAGGACCTCGGCAATCTTTTCTTCGACACGTAAGCTCAGCTCGTCAGACTCAGCCGCCATTCCTTCCGGCCCTTTCATGCTATCGCGCACGACGCTCACTTTCGCAGGCAGAATAACAATTCTGCGAATCGTAGTTTCCTTCGACTTGATCTTCGGATGAATGAACTGCGCCTGAATGGATGGCGACGTTAATCCAACCAGCAGCATCGTTACCGCAAATATGATTGTTCGCACTTTTAAAACCCTCCGCGTATTCATCATTTAGCTCCTCCGTAAACTCTCGATACGTCTTTGGATTCTTTCGCGATCGGGTGCCGACGGCGACAACTCGAGGTACTTCTGATACTGGGTGAGAGCATCGTTTGCGCGAGAGAGCTTCTCGTAAAGAATGCCCAACCCACGATGTGCCAGCGGGATCGGATTCTCTGCAGCCAGTGCGCGCAAATACAGCTCTTCCGCCTTTTGCTGGTTTTGCTGCCAATTCTCCTTACCGGCGGGCGTTGCCAATAACTCTCGCTCTTCCTCTTCGATAGTGCGCTTCTCGCGTTTCTTTGCTGCGTCCTTCTTCCCACTGTTGGTCAACTGTTTCTCCGTAAGCTGGGGCGCTCGTGGCCCAAGAGTGCGGTAAGCTTCAGCCAACCAAAACAGATTCTCCGAATCAGGGTGGAAATCAACCAGACGTTGGGCCAGATAGACAGCCGAACGATAACGCCCGGTGTTGATAGACAACTGCAGGTTGTGACGCATCACCGGTTCCATGTTCCGAAAATAGGCCGCACGTTCGCGATTGAGCGCCATCTGCGGAGTCACTTTCTCCGCACGTGCGCCAAGATAACCACTCAGATATCGAATTCGCTCATCAAGGGAAGGATGATCGTTGTAGAACAGCCTGATGTTTTCGCCTTCGATATCTTTATTGAGAAGCTTCATCACCTGAATCATTTCTTCGGGCGGATATTCCGCGCTAATCATCATGTCGATGCCTTTGAGGTCGGCTTCACGTTCGAGCTCGCGACTATAGCCGTACATCGTTGCAACCATGATGAAAGGAGCAACTGTCGTCACAATTGTGATAACGGCTCCGACCGCGCCCATTGGCGCATAGGCGCCGATGGCAGACATGATATTCATCGTCAGAAATTTCTTGCGGTTGCTGCGATTGTGCTGATACGTGTGCCGCCGCATCACGTGGGTCAGCTCATGTGCGATGATTGCAGCCAACTGGGATTCATTTTCCATGAGACTGAGCAATCCTGTGGTGACGTAAATCGAACCATTCGGTAGGGCGAAAGCATTTGGCTGCGGGTCGCGCACTGCTCGAAATTTCCACGTGACTCTCTCAATTCTTAGGTCTTTAGGAATTAGCAAGTGCCCGATCTGGTTTAAGTAGACTGATGCCGGTTCGTTGGCGAGTATTAGTCCATCTCGCTCCAACCGCCGGTCGAGCAGTTCTGACTGCTCGAGAACCTCCAGGTCTACCTCTCCGAACTTGAACTCTTCGTTGACGGGTGGAGGTGTTGCTTCGACGGGCGCAGTCTTCTTTTGCCCGTTCGCCACTGGGAGCAGTGTGGTGAATAAGACGCATTCTAAAACGGCAGCAACGATAAGATTTCTGAACTTTGGGGTAAACATTGATTCTGGGACCTCGCGAGGAACATATTGGCAAAGTCTTTAAGTCAGTGTGAGCGCCCAGAAGTTTCCCTCGAATCTGCTCAATCAGTCAAGCTCGAAGATTTTGGTGGATAAGGACAGGTTTTTTACTCTTGTGCGTTGCTTCCGGAATCAATTAGCATTAACGGCCCACTAACACACAGAACGGTTGCTTTCTCTCGCAACCGCCGCCACTTCAGTTTGTCAGGAGGTAACAACATGGACATCCGCGCATTGTACGTCTTGATTACACCGAAGGTGTTGGCTAATTAGAGCCCAGGGTTCGAGCGTAGCGAGAACCCTGGGGATAATAATAAACAAGGATTCAACCCTGAAAGGGTTTCATCGCGAGGCAAACCCTTTCAGGGTTGTAAGAGAAAATGGTTGGGATCCCAAGGTTGTCGCTGCGCTCCAACCTTGGGCTGCAATTAGCCAACGCCTTCGGCGTTAATGCGGTATTCAGGACACCAGCGTGTCGTCTGCTAGCAACTCGCTCTCAAATACCGCACTCTGCGCCTCGACCACCCCATTGAAATTCAACTCACCACAGCGAGTAAAGGCAAAGTGCTTCGCCAGATTCGCAAGTGGTTTCGGGTGCGACGCATTTTCCAACGTCGACATGAGGACAAGCAGCGCGGCTGACTTCGTTCCTGCTTCATCACCAGAGCGACAGATCAGCTCCGCTAATGCGGCAATCTTCTCTTCGTCGGTGCTGGATACCTTGATCTGTGAAGGCCGCGCTTTCTCTTCAAGCGTGGGGGTTCTTTGGCGCTACGCGGGATACTTTTCTAATTGACGTTCACCGCGTGCATCCGCGGCTGATCCCTCATACACTCCGGCCTGTGACCTGGTCAAAAAACATCATCACCGGCGCTGAACAAATCCGCGAGTTACTCGCGGCCACGACAACCATCGCCGTGCTGGGGATCAAAATCGAGGCGCAAGCAAGCCAACCGGCCTTCTATGTTCCCCGTTATCTTAAGTCTGTCGGTTTCCAAATCATTCCAGTCCCGGTTTACTACCCGCAGGTGACCCATATCCTTGGGCAAAAGGTCTACCGCAAGCTGATCGAGATACCGATCGAGGTCGATCTGGTGAACGTCTTTCGCCGTTCCCAGGATGTTTCCGCTCATCTGGATGACATACTCGCGAAAAAACCGAAGGCCGTGTGGCTGCAATCAGGCATTCGGGACGATTCGGTTGCTGAGGCCCTGGCGAAAGCAGATATTAAAGTGATCCAGGATCGGTGCCTGATGGTTGATCATCGTTACCTGGGAAGGTAAGCATAAGCGGTGGCCGCGCGGAACTCCGACATTGTGCTTGAGGACCAAATGAGTCAGATTTGAATCGATTAACCGAGCAAACATCGGACAAAATATTCATGGGAAGGGTTTTTATCAGTTACGCCCGCGAAGATTTCGATATAGCCGAAAGACTGTATCGCGATCTGAAGGATGCGGGCGCCAATCCGTGGATGGATGTAAAAAATCTTGTCGCTGGCAAGCGGTGGAAGTCAGCTATACAAAGAGAGATTCGTGAAAGCTCACATATCATAGTTCTCCTCTCATCGCGCGCTCTCTCAAAGCGTGGCTTTGTGCAAAAAGAAATAAATCAAGCGCTGGAAGTTTGGACGGAAGTTCCCCCGGATCAGATCTACTTGATACCTGTCCGGTTGGATGAATGCACCCCCCGACACGACCAGTTGCAGGAAATTCAATGGGTGAATTTATTTCCTTCGTATGAACTGGGGCTACAGGAAATCAAGCGCGCACTCGAAGCTGATGATGTCATCCCAACCAATAAAAATGCGGCAGACCCTGCTTTGCAAACTGACATGACACTCTTGAGAGATACCGTCACGAGCGCACGTGAGGCAATTCATGCTCTCGATCAAGAAGGCCGGTACAAATGCAATTCAGTCGCTGTGCTGCCATTCGTCAACCTCAGCTCACAAGCCGAGAACGAATATTTCTGTGACGGTCTAGCTGAAGAACTTCTGAACGCGCTGGCAAAGATCGAAGGCTTACATGTGGCGGCGCGCACGTCGGCCTTCTCGTTCAAAGGCAAGGACACCAATGTCAGTGTGATCGGGCGTGCCTTGAACGTGGAGACGGTGCTGGAAGGTGCCGTGAGGAAGTCAGGCAATCGGTTACGAGTAACAGTTCAGCTTATCAATACTGACAACGGCTATCAGCTTTGGTCAGAGCGATATGACCGCGAGATGCGGGACATCTTCGACTTGCAGGACGAGATCACGCTGGCGATAGTTGACATACTCAAGGTCAAGCTAGGCGGGGCTAAAGCGACCCCGCTGATGCGTCACACCGAAAACATTGAAGCTTATCAGCTTTACCTGAAGGGCCGTTATTACTGGAATAAATGGACTCCGGATGGATTCAAGAAAAGCATAGAGTGCTTCACTCAGGCTATTCATATAGATCCTAACTACGCACTGGCTTACTGCGGTTTGGCCGACAGCTTCAGTACACTCGGACTTATTCTCGTACCTCCAAGAGAGGTCTTTCCAAAAGCGAAGGAGCAAGCAACAAAGGCGTTAGGAATTGATGACACGCTGTGTGAAGCGCACACCTCACTTGGGGTAGTCAATTTGTTTTACGACTGGGATTGGGTAACTACCGAGAGAGAAATACAACGGGCCATAGAGTTAAACCGGAGCAACCAGGGTGCTCACCTTTTATACTACTGGTATTTATTAGTTTGGGGTCGAAACTCGGACGCCTTAGCAGAAATCAAAAAGGCTCAAGAACTTGATCCTCTCTCTCACGTCATCAACACATCCGTGGGGTGGTCGCTATATCTTACGGGCGAGTACGATCAAGCAATAGAGCAGTACATGAAGGTGCTCGAAATGGACCCAAACTTCTTGCCGGCGTACGCCTCACTGGCGAGAATTTACTCGCAGAGACAGATGCACAGCGAGGCCTTTGCAGTGATACAAAGGAATCGAGACCTTCAAGAAGACAACCATATGTTGACATTGCTTGGCTACACCTATGCAGCGTTTGGCAACAGAGAAGAGGCGCAGAAAATTCTTGATAAACTGATAGAGCTTTCGGTGAAAAGTGAAGTTAGAATTGACCCTTCGGAAATAGCAATTGTCTGTGCCGTTCTTGGTGAAATAGATCAGGCTTTCGAGTGGCTTGATATTGCATATGAGTATCGATCACCGAACATGGTTTGGCTTAAAGTTGATCCTGTCTGGGATAGCCTTCGTTCAGACTCGCGATTCGCAAAACTCTTGCACCGCATGGGTCTGACACCTTGAGCTTTTGTCAACATCTTGCATTGCCTTAGTCGTTACACAATGGAGGTTGTGTTGCAGGTGTTGCACGGCAAGTTAGTTACTCATCCGGGATTCGAATTGCTTTACCGTCTTCAATTCGAAACATAACAAAGGCTTCCGGAACTTCAATACGCGGACCCGATGCTGCATATACTTTCCCTGCCTGCAAAGCGGGAGCCGTTCCCACACTGGGGATGAGTTGTTCAAAACCTTGTGGCACTTGACCGTAGGTGATTCGCGGCAGCCCATTAGCAGAATTATCTGTGCCGGACTTCGGTCGGATTTGCCAGATAACTTTCTTCACATCTTTTCCAGCATCTACCTCGTACACAATAAAGAACACGAGATGAGTGCAACACTCAGCGAACTGACCGGCGCTAAAAGTGAACACGGGAGGGTTAGTGTCGTTTATAGATACCGACAAGCGCTCCCACAGCCCGCTACCGCCAGCACGAGTGATAGGGTTCCGACGACAATAAGCAACCGAGATTTTATATAAGGACCAGATGAACCTGTTCGAAGATTTCGCATCCGATACTAAGAGATTCCCCGTCACCATAGGCGGCCCCTCTTATTTCCACGGATGTCGAACGATAAGGAAGACAAGTACTGCAGTGCAAAAGCAAATGCCCGGAATCAAATTTATACTTTTCGCGACAGGGTCTACTATTAGCCCGTGGAAGAACATGATCTCACCGATGACGAGCCCCGTGACAACTCCTAACCATCGTAATTGTGTGTACCTCATATTCCGACGTTTTTTGAATCCCATATCACCTCTCCCTTTGCGACTCCCGGACGCACCGGTTAACACGAGAATCAGTGGAAGCCATGCTTTAGGACCATCATCATCCTGTTCTTAAAGATGCGAGTATCTTGCTCAGCCGTCGGATTTCAGGTTGAAAGATTGATGCATCCGTTTGCAATATGTAAAGAGTCCGATCGACTACAAAGCCTTCTCTTAAAGCCCTCGTGTACTCGTCCTCATATGGTCCGTCGGGAAAGATATTATGAAGCTGGGCTAACCGTTGACGCGCATCATTTTCGGAATCATAAGTCTCTTCAGCCAGTGAGAACCTGCAATAGTAATTCTCATTCTCGTTCGGTAATGGTTGCTTAGCCTTGAATGCCACAACCACCCTGTTACGCATGCGAAACTTGGAAATCTCCCAATTACTCGGCGGACTGGCAAACCTCTTCTGAGCACTATATCCGCGCGCCTCTATTTCTTTGGCGACGGGACCTAATGGAATTTCGGTGCTGACACCGCAGGCCCAAATGGCGGTGACGATCATCCCCAGCCAAATGACTTTGAAAATTCGACCAAACCTCATCGGTCACCATCTCCACGACAGTCAAGATCTCGATATGCGAGAGCCATCCGTTATGTCGGAGCGTCTTCATCTCCTCCAATGAAGGGCCCACCCACTGCCCGAGCATGAGCCGCAGGGTGTGTCAATGCTGTTCTTTTCCAAGCCATTCCCATCACAGCGCGCACACTTCCTTGCCGGCTGTAATACGGCAACGGTGCCTTGACCAGCGCACGTCGGGCAATTGCTGGTCTTTTCAGAGAGGCCGATTCCGGTGCCTCTACAACGCGAACATTCTTCTGGAGCGTAATGTCCAGAGGGATTGTCAGCCACGCTATTTCAAATTCCTGTAGAGGAAAACTAAACCGAGAATCAGCAGGAAAGCACCCAGGGCAGCCATCGGGCCGTCTAAACTATCAGCGTTTTCGTTGAAGAGCTTAGTCTCCGGCAAATACTTGTAGAGAAGATATGCGCCGATCAAAATCGGAAAACCAACTCCAGCGGCTCGACCGTCCATTTTGATATCCTCGATGTGAATTCTAGTTAGGCCTTGCAAAGAAGTCGGAAGAAATAGTAAAAGCAGCGTCTTTTCTTTGGATAGGTGATCTGAGTTCCATCAAACCGGGAGAGATGATAACACCACGCTCGACTCGTTGGCTGAGTTTTAGACTTTTGAGGGAAAGCCATGCCAAAAGATAAGCGGTTCTAAAAACAGTTATGAAAACACAATCGAGAATCCTAAGAGTATTGTTGTCTGGAGTATTGCGCTGACCTGCCTCTGGCCGGGTTCGATGGTGATGTCGCAGCAGGTTACAGCCACTCTGGACAAGAACGATCCCGAGATACGCGCCGTCCTCTCCGAAATAGAATCGGATATTGAAAAGCAACGACAAGACAAGAAGATTGCCGGCCTATCGGTCGCTATCGTATACGACCAGGAAGTTCTCTGGTCGCGGGGGTTCGGCTATGCTGACCTTGAAAAGAAGATTCTAGCGGATCCGACCACAGTCTATCGGGTCGGCTCCGTTACGAAGCTTTTCACCGCGCTGATGCTGATGCAGTTGCGAGACGCCGGCAAGCTGAGCCTCGACGATCCAATTGAGAAGTATCTTCCTGAGTTCAAGATCAAATCGCGATTCCCCGACGCCAGGCCAGCCACGTTTCGCCAAGTAGCCGCTCACTACTCCGGTTTGCCAATCGAGCCTCCGATGAGAATCGAGTATGAAATTTCGGAAAAGTTCCCGCCTGTAGAAGAGCAGTTGAAGAGCCTCAAGGATGTCGAAATGATCGTACCCGCCATGTCACAGTTCGCTTACTCTAACCTTGGCTACAACATCATGGGCCTCGCCCTCGCGCGTGTCGCAAAACAGCCGTACACGCAGTACGTAGATCAGCGAATACTGAAACCGCTTGGGATGAACCAGAGTGGCTTTGCCCTCACGGAATCGATGAGAAACCGCTTTGCAGTTGGTTACAACGCCGCGCGCCCGGATGGCGCCTTTGAAAAATCACTCCACCTGGAGCACGGCATGGCTTCCGGCATGCTCTATTCGAATGTGGATGACATGACGCGGTTCATGTCTTTGTTTTTTCGTGAAGGCCCGGCTGGCGGCAAGCAGGTTTTAGGCAGTTATTCTCTTCGAGAGATGACAATCCCTGTAGCGGTAAGCACGGATCTGACCAAGGATGCACAGGGAAAGTCTTTGTCACTTTGGCAGGTGGGATCAGGCATAGGCTGGACCCTTGGCCTATGGTATGGAGAGCAGATTGATTACAAGCCCGGCGGTACAAAAGGCTTCTCGAGCGTTGTAATTATTAACTATCCGCGTAAGCTTGGCATGGTCGTGCTGATGAATACCGACGGTCAACCCGTCTCCTTCGCCGCGCCTGCCCTCAAAAAATTGACTCCCGTGATCGTGAAGTCGCTTGAGTGGAGCCAGGCCGAAGCTCTCAAGAACGCCCTTCCGGGTTTGCAGAAATACACCGGACGTTACGTTCTCACCGACCCGAACGCCATCCGCACTGTCACCTTCAGCGAATTCGACGTTAGCATCGTGAACCAAAAGTTAGCGCTTACCGTACCCGAAATACGGCCCGGTTCAGTCGTCTATATGAAGGAGACTCCGCTCGAACCTTTTGGAGATAACGTCTTTCATGTGCGTGGAGGAAGTTTCTACGGTAACTTTATTACGTTCGAAACAAGTAATGATGGAAGCATGAGACTGAAGTGGCGGAATTACACCTTCACCAAACAGCCTTAGGGCCGTGCGAAACCAGCCTCTCACAATATTGGGTAATGCCTCAGTTTAAATTTGATGAATACGCCGAAGGCGTTCGCTAATTTCAGCCCAAGGTTCGAAGCGAAGCGAGAACCTTGGGTCACGTTTACATTAGCGTTGCAACCCTGAAAGGGTTCGGCAGTTGGCGAACCCTTTTCAGGGTTCAATAACCACTCAATGTGTGCTCCCTGGGCTGAAATTAGCGAACGCCTTCGGCGTAATTGCGGTCATTTTAAATTGATGCACCCCAACGATCGTTTCGCTTAAATCACCGGCGCGAACGAATTGCCAGCCACCGGGATGGTCTGGGATTGGTTCAAGAATCGCGAAGCCGTGACGACTGAGATGAGTTCGCTGATTCAATGAGAAGTACACGGTGCGTGATGGTGATCGAACCTGGATTCAGTTAGATCATCGACCGGAGAGTCTGGAGCCCGGAGTAAAGGTGTTTTCCGGCCGGTCCGGACTTGTAACGGTTTGGACTATTCCATAAAAGAGAGCTAAGCCTTTTCTGCTCATCTCTTTGACTCTGGAGTTTTTGCTCCGCAAGTTCAGGCGATCCCGCTGATCGAACCAAACTGAATGCTTCCGTCAATTCAAGATCGAACTTTCGTGCCAGAGCTCGAGTCTGCCTTCCGCGTTTGGTCAGAATTGAAATGAGCGGTTGAATGAATTGGTTTGCAAACATCGGAATCCTCCTAACGGGAAACTGTCGCACTCACTAAAATTAAAATCAGCCCAAACAATGACATCAAAACCGAAACACTCAGAATGCGCGTGGACACCTTCCAGCGGCGTTGCGAATATCGACACTCGACAGTTGAATGCTAAATCGCAAGTATGCGAGGACGCAGAAGGCTCGGGTTCAGCTCGATGAAACGGCGGGAGGTTAAGCCTGTTCGCAGGCAAAAGTCAACAATCAGTCGTGATTCCTCACATTTGAATTCTGCAGCTCTCGCACTCTCCAGTACCCCATTTCACATCCGTATCCAGTGGTTTCGCGCAGCGTGGGCACTCGACAGGAATTCCGTCGTCGGTATCGTAAAACAGCCATAACTTTGTAGGAAGTTTTGGGGAAAGCATTTCCGCTAGCGCCAGGCTGTCGCGATTGACCTGTCCCTCGATATCAAGCAGTTGCAGCTTTGCGTATTGCTCATACTCGCCTGAATCCAGCCATAACTGGTAGAGAGCGCTCGCAACAGAAGACCAACTAGCTACCAATTCGGTTTCTCGGACCGTTAGGTGCTGGCGTTCAGGATCTACCTCTCTGCGACAGTGATCACAATGAAGCGGGTTGGCGGTTAAGAGATCGACTAACAACCAGTCCGCTTACTGAAGGACATTCGCACGCTTCAATTGATCCAGGGACGAAGTTTTGATAAATCTCCATGTTTCGCAACGTTTCTTCAGTTAAAGCGTTTACCATACGCAGGGCGATAAACCCTGAGAAGATGCATAACTCATTTAGTAATCGAAATCACAAAGAATCCTACCGACAGCTCACGACTGTATACATGATGCTGCTGGCCATCTGTATCCCCGGGATAATTCCGCGGCAGCAAGTATTGGCCCAGGCGAAACCCACAGGAGCCGGCCAGTCTCCGCTCTGTACGCGAGACACCGCACTCGACATGATTAAAGAACAAGTGGGCCTCACCAAAACTTTCAACGATCCTAACCGGCGCAGCACCGTTCTTATTAAGGCTGCTGATCTTTTGTGGCCTTACCAGCAGGATAAAGCGCGTGCCGTTTTTAGTGAAGCCTTTGAATTAGCCACAGAGTATGAAAAAGAAAGCGATCAGAATGGCCCGCGCTCGGTAATTCTAAGGATGCAAAAACCCGATCTGCGATACGTCGTCATTCGTGCAGTCGCAAAACGTGATCCGGCATGGGCTAAAGAGTTAACGCGCAAAATGCTGAAACTCGATACTCAGGATGGCGAGGCGTCAGCAACAAAAGATTCATTCAAAGACCTCCTGACAGCGGAAAGGTTGCTGGAGTCTGCCATTGAGCTCATCGCTACGGATGTCAACGCAGCTTTTGATCTTGCCCGGGCCAGTTTGAATTATCCCGCTGGTTTCATGCTTACTCGTTTTCTATACCGGCTCGCCAAATTTAATCAGCAAGCGGCCGATCAATTTTACGCTCAGGCACTCGCGGTTTATGGTGACAGGCCGATGCGAGAGTTTCTCTACTTGCAGGCATATCCGTTCGCCTGGCGCGAGACGCTCAACACCCCCACGTCCTCATTTTATGAAGTGCCGGCTAATTTCGTGCCCAACCAATCTCTGCAACGGCAGTTCGTTCAGATTCTGCTCCGTCGAGCACAACAAGCGTTGGAAGTGCCGTTAGACAAAGACGACACTTATCGAACTTCGCACGACGCTAAGATGCCGGGCACCGTACACCTCCTGGAGGGGGTGATGCGACTTGAACCTCAGGTAAGAGAGTTCCTGCCTGATTTACTGCCACCGCTGATGCAGGCGCGCGAGAAAATTCTGGTCACGCTTTCAGTTGAAACCCAGACACAACTTTTGCAACCCGGACGTGAGATTTCCACCACGCCGGACCAAACCTTTGAAGAAGAGGTAGAGTCAGCACAGAAGCTGTCTGATGTTCATGAGCGCGAGGGACTCATCGCTACGGCAGTATTGGGATCTGAAAAAGAGAGCATTGCCAGCGTCATTCAGGCGATTGACAAGATTAGCGATTCAACTCTACGCGCGCAGCTACTCGAATGGCTCTACTTTCACCGCGCCACAGCCGCTATCAAGTACCGGCAATTTGAGGAGGCCGAGAGACTCACTTCCAGAGTTGAAGGACACGAGCAGCGCGCTTATCTTCACGCTGAGATCGCAAAGGGTTTACTGAACAGAAGCGATACTCAGATTCATGCGCGTGAGATTCTCGATGAGGCAATCACTGAAGCAAAGAAAGCAGGTACGACTATCTTTGCGGCACGTACGCTGTTAACCATCTCGAATCTCTACGCGAAAATAGATTTCAGTCGCTCTATCTCGATTTTGGCAGACGCTATTAATTGCATTAACCGCATCGAGGCCCCGGATTTTGTCGGTGATGATCAAGCCCTGACAAAAACACCGGAGAGAAAGGGCCGAGGGGGCAGGTATCAGGGCGAATACCTGCTCCGCTTTTACATGCCGGGACTTGATCCGGCAAGTGCGTTTGGCGAACTGGCAAAGATCGATTTCGACACTTCACTGTCTCAAAGCAGCGCTCTAACCGATAAGTTTCTGCGCGCGATGTCGACGCTTGCGTTGGCAGATGTGTGTTTGCAGCAAGCGCCCCGTCAGCCTAAAGCAAAACCGACGAAGATTTTACGACCGACGCAACCTGAGTAATACGTGACCTTCTCTAAGATTACGAGTTCCGAGAAGGCAACGACGCCGAGGTAGACGACTCAGTCGGTGTCACGTTATCAACATCAGCGGTTTTAATCGCAAAGAACATACTAGCGATAGGGTCTGCCATTTCAAAGTCTCCTGTATTGGGGGATGCTGTATTAAGGCAGGAAGTCTGCTACTACCGCATCGGCCTGGCAGTAGCCGCCCGTGAGATTCACATGGGGTTTACCCGCTGTTCGAAGACTTCAAGTTGGCATTGAACCCTGAAGAGGGTTCGCCAACCGCAGAACCCTTTCAGGGTTAGCGTGTATTAAATTAATGATCCCAGGGTTCTCGCTTCGCTCGAACCCTGGGCTGAAATTAGCGAACGCCTTCGGCGTATCTCAAACTGGACCATTACCCAAATTACGGTGCGGCGATTCTTATCGGCGCCGTATTGCTGGCTCCCCCTAACACGATCAACTTTATTCTCAGCTCATGCGCATTACCGACACTGTCCGGCAACCTCACTATGATTTGAGACAGATTATCAACTCCGGTCACGAGACCTATAAATTCAACCGGCAAAGAATAGGTGTTCCCCAGCTCATCTTCAGCGTTGACCGTTACCCGTGACAAATCCGCTGCCGGCACAGGCGGTATATTTAGAGCGAATAATGAGATCCGCGTCCGCTGGCCCAAACCCAATATAGACTGCGTTAGCGGAAACGGATCACGCAACCAGAGCACCGAATCAATAGCGGCTGCGCGTTGCGAGCCTTCTTCTAACACCAGCACTGGAAACCGGTAATTCAAAATCGTCCCCAGCGCCTGCGAATTCACGAGGGTTGCTCCCGTAGGATTGCTGAGGTTGACGAAAAAAGTCTTACTCGTTTCCTCGATGAGATCTCCATTGATCGTCACGGAGATAGTTTCGCTGGTCGTTAAGGGCGACAAGGTGAGAGTGCCCGCAGCCTGCACGTAATCGCTGCCGGCATGTGCGGTACCATCGGCGGTTGCAAACTGAACCGTTATGGGCTTGCTGCTTGGATTGGATGCCGTTACCGAAAAGTTAAACTGAATCGTTCCCGTAGGCGGTTCGGAAAGCGTTAGGTTGCCAATTGCGATGCTGGGAAACGGATCGTCATTTCTAATAGTCCCGAGTGCCTGACTGCGCTCGATCGTAGCATTGGTCGGATTGGACAGGCTCACTGTAAACGTTTCATCGTCTTCAAAAACTCTATCTTGAACAACACTGACACCAAACGTCTGGGAAGTTGAACCAGGCGGAAAAGTTATATTCGTCGGAAAGCCGTGAAAATCATCGTTCACAAGCGCAGTCCCCGATTGTGCGGTTACGAAAACAGTGACGGGTTGGCTGGTTGGAGCAGAGAGCGTCAATATAAACGAGGCTGTTGCACCTCCGCTATCACCCTCAAGGATATCGAGGTCATTGATCGAGATCTTTGGTAGGTCGTTATCGATAATCTTCAAGACAGCGGCACTTAAACTTGCAGCACCGGTGGCCGGGAAATCGCTAATGATGATCAGCAGTGATTCCTGCAACTCGGTGTCAGAATCATTAATGATTGGCACCACAATCGTCTTGGTCGTTTCCCCAATTGCAAATGTGAGTGATCCGGCAACGGGCGAGAAGTCAGAGTTTGCTGTAGCACTGCCGTTCGGCGGTGGTGTACTGAACAGTTACCGCCTCACTGGTATTGCCGTTTCTTTTGACCGTGAAGGTTGCATTCCCGGAAGCTTCAGTGACAGTCAAGGCCGCAGTGGTCTCAAATTCTACGCGGCCATTCAGCGCCGTGGTAAAGATATTGGATCCACTCGTTTGGTTAGGCACCAATTGTTGGGAACTGCTCTCGAACACGACAAAGCGGCCATCATCACTAATTACGCCTCCGAACGCAAAACCGGTTGCGAAGCCTGCAGTGGTTGTTGATACAAGGGTGTTTGTCCCGGCATTCATGTCACGAACATAAACGTCTGTAAATATTCCGATAGGGCCAGGTAGAGCAATGAACTCATTGCCAGCGCCCAAAAAAACCACAAACCGTCCATCCGCGCTTATTCCGGAAACGAACCCAAAGCTATTCGGGGTGCTACCACCGCTCAATGTCGCGCTAACCAACGCGGTCGTATTGGTCTGCAAATCACGCCGGAAAGCATCGAAACTGTCGTTCGAGTCATTGCTAACAAGATTTGGAGCGAGGGTCTGAAAAACCACATACCTTCCATCATCACTCGCGAAGGGACGGAATTCTGAGTCCGGACGAAGATCGCAGCCGGTATTTGCGGTAGTAACACTCACCAGACTCGTAGTGTTTGCTTGCAAGTCTCGAACAAACAGATCAAGCCCAGAGCCTACATCATTAGCAGTCACATTCGTGCCGGTTGTTTCAAAGAATACGCGTTGCCCGTTGCCACTGATTACGGGTGATCTCGATGCTGCGTTTGCAGAGGCGGTGTTGGCGCTGTTTGCGCTTATCAACGTTGTGCTTCCGCTTTCGAGATCGCGCATGAAGACATCTGGCTGCGCGTTCGTATCGGAAATCGATGACAGGTTAGTGGCGAGACTTTCGAAGGCCACTCGTTTTCCATCATCACTAACAATCGCAAGCCGTCCAGCATCCGGAGAAACATTTATACCCGAAGGCCCATTGCCGGAAGCAGTACACGAAGCATTGCAACTGACAATGCTGGTGATGCCTGTTTGCAAATTTCGAGCGAAGACATCGTTTGTGTTGTTGTTGTCAATATCTACGAGATTTGAAGCGACGCTATTGAACACCACGACCTTGCCGTTACTACTGATCATTGGATCAAACGACTCTCCATTTCCGCTGTCGCTACCAGATCTCTTTTCACTCACAAGAGTAGTAATTCCCAACTGGACATCGCGCACGAAAACGTCAGTTAGCCCGTTTGTGTCGTTGGCAACCAGGTCGCTTGAAGTGCTTTCGAAGGCGACGAAACGGCCGTCCGCGCTGATGGTTGGTCTAAACGAATCCTCGTTACTTCTACCAGTACCCGTCTTATTAACATTAACAAGAGTGGTCGTTCCGTTCTGTAGATCGCGTACAACGATGTCAGTGCGAAAAGTCGGACCTCCGTCGAACGTGAACTTACTAAAAGCGACGAACCTTCCGTTCGCACTTACTACCGGAGCAAATGCATGGTCGTGGCCGCCGGTGTCAGACGCTGAAACGCTGACCAAAACCGGCCTTTGTGCGAGGGCCGTAGATGCGGTCAAGAGAAGAAGCAAAGCGAGAGATAGAGGGGCAAAGTAGGAGTTGAGTTGTGAGTTCATGAGAAGTTAACTGCTGAGTAACTGGTTTCCGGGCGAAACGGGTGATCGTTTACGGTGCGGAGTTATTATCTACAAATTGTTCTGTCAGTCAATAAAGTTTTACGTACTGGTTCCGTTTGAAATACGCCATAGGGTACTGGTTCAGTTTGAAAATACGGCATAGGGTACCGGTTCAGTTTGAAAATACGCCGAAGGCGTTGGCTAATTTCAGCCCAGGGTTCGAAGCGAAGCGAGAACCCTGGGTGTCAATTCAAAGATAGGCGTAACCCTGAAAGGGTTAGATGGTTGGCGAACCCTTTCAGCGAAGAACGCTTTGATGTGTTGGTCCCCAGGGTTCTCGCAAGCTCGAACCCTGGGCTGAAATCAGCCAACGCCTTCGGCGTATTTCAAAACTGAACCAGTACCCTATGGCGTATTTCAAAACTGAACCATTACGCGATTACCTAACGACCTGCTTTGATGTCGTAGGCCCATAAGATTCCGGAATCGCGAATGTAGAGTACTCCATTAGCGATCACCGGATGCGCATACGAGGTGTCCGAATAGGGAGTCCCGGCCGCAGGCTTCGGCTGACCCGATGGAGTGAATCGCCCCTTTTCCCGGTACCCTTCCGGCGTGGCCTCCACTAACCCGACATCGCCTTTCCACGCGTGAACATATAAGAGCCCATCGGCATAGGCGAACGAAGACCTGCCGAGACTGTCGGCTTTCCACCTCACCTTTCCTGTCGTGAACTCAACTGCGAGTACCTTCTGCTCCGCCGGGTCACTGCCATAAAGGTAGTCACCGATCAGCACCGCCCCGCCGAAACCGCTCGGCAAGCCCCGCTCGAAGTAGACCTGTTCCGTCGCAACTCCGTTGCCCTCTTGTTTCAAACGGATGAGGCCGCCTCCTATCCCAAGCGCTCCAGCGTACACGTATCCGTCACGCGCGACGGGCGTGAAAACCTGCGCCGGTCCCTTGACCACTTCCTTATACCGCCACAGAAACTCACCCGTCTTCGCATCAACTCCGACAAGGCCCTTGCTTAAAAACTGTACGTACTGCCTGCGTCCGCCACCTTGCACGACAACGGCTGATGCATATCCCGCCTGGTCGCCACCCGGAACCGCCGATTTCCAGATGACCGCGCCTGTCTTCTTATTCAGCGCCACGAGCGTGGCCTCTGCGCCACCAGGAGTGACAACCACAACGTCACCATCAACTAACGGAGACTCTGCATAAGCCCACTCGTGCGGCTGTCCACCAAACTCTTTCCTGAGGCTCTTCTGCCAACGAATCTTCCCGCTTTTGGCTTCGAGGCAGGCGAGATCACCATCCGAGCCGAGGGCGTAAATGAAATCCCCGTCAACAGTCGGAGTGGACCGAGCCTTCGGGTATTTCGGGTTTTGATCGGGATTGCCTACATTGCCGACGCGCGTGGTCCAGATCACTTTTCCATCCTTAACTGAAAGCGCCTGGACAAACTCGTTATCCATGCCGCGATTGCTCATCAGATAGAGCCGCGTTCCAACCACTGATGGTCCTGAATACCCGTCACCAATGTCATTCAATTGCCAGAGCAGTTTGGGGCCGCCCGCCGGCCATTGTTTAAGCAGGCCGCTCTCCTTTGAGATGCCGGTACGCTCCGGTCCTCTCCACTGGGGCCAATCGGAAGTACGCGTCTGGGCGTTCACGGCTGAGAAGCACAAACAAAGCGCTGCAACGGTGGTTAGTAATCTCGAAGCCATCACTCCTCCTTCAGTACGGTGTAATGCGGATGAGTATCTTACGCTGAGTTTTCAGGAATGTTCGAGCATCTAACATTCTCACCTTAAATCTACATACATAGTAACAATCGACGAGGCATGATCACCCAAGCTTTGATCGTTCACCGTCCTCGTACTCCAGGTTTGGTCATTGTTGCCGCTGCAATGGCCCAACAAATCCACTATGCGGTCGGAGGAAAGTCCAATGAAAATGAACCGTGTTCGCTATTCGATCCTGGCTGCTGTGCTCCTGATGTCTGCCGCGTCCTTCGCGCCGGTGTCCGCGCAGGCGCCATCAACTCACGCCCTGCTTCACCTCAGCAACAAAAGCAATGCGAGGGCGACCGTTTATTACAAGTGGGGCACTGGCCGCTGGAAAAGGGCCGTCATCGGTATCGGGGAGAGCTATTACTTCAACCACCGCTATGATGGGCAATCCAGGAGGTCGCCCGAATTTTACGTTCGTCTTGACATTGACACGAACGGGGTCCGGTTCGTGGAGCATGTGCTGTCGCGTGGTCAGTCGCCGGATGACAACTCGACGAGATACGGCCATCACTTCACCATCAAGCAGTTGATAGGGACGGATACCCGTTTCATCGAGGCCGTTACAAGGGGCGCCACTGTCAGGGTTACCGATATTAACTCGTCAAGACCGGATGTGCCGTAAGGAACTGATGAATCTCTGCGCCTTCTGCGTATCTCTGATGTTATGAAGCAAGCGGGTGCCGCTTTCGTTTACCCGTAAGTGGTTTAGACTGACGGTTGACATGAAACTGAAAGGAGACACCCGCTATGAGCCACATTATATATTGC
>Ga0126311_10000169_pt1 | contig 32541 bp, 34 predicted proteins | sample Plot61_FD_92539 | JGI IMG/M metagenome (GOLD analysis project Ga0126311, IMG submission 92539) | Serpentine soil microbial communities from UC McLaughlin Reserve, CA, USA - Plot61 | ecosystem: Environmental > Terrestrial > Soil > Grasslands | place: USA: UC McLaughlin Reserve, Lake County... | reverse complement strand
TCGGGGTTCGCCTTCAGCGTCTGCACGCCCTGGGCGGTCAGGCTCGTGAGCATGATGTAGGTCGGCATCGCGCCTCCTGGGTCGGGTGGCCGATGCTAACCGCGCCGCCTGATCGAAGTAGAGGAGCCCGGCGCCGAGGAAGAGCAGCGGCGAGATGAAGAGCAGCGAGACGAATGCCGACGACGAGAGCGCGATCTTGCTGCCGCCGCGGAGGAGCACGAACAGCGTCGTCGCGGTCAGGAACGAGACGATCACGAGGGCGGCGAGCGAGCCGATCGCGTGCACGGGGTCGACCCGTGCCAGGGCGAAGCCGCGCTTCAGGGAGTCGATCGGGCCGCGGCCCTCCAGCAGCGCCGCGGGCACGGCGAGGCCGAAGAGGCCGAGCCAGACCACGGCCGGCAGGATGAGGATGCTCCAGAGGAAGATCGCCGGGACGACGAGCGCGTAGGCCACGATTGCCGCGACCGCGATGCGCCGCCGCGACGGTCGCTCGCCGGCCGCGAGCGCGACGCCGCCTACGTACGAAGCGGTCAGCAGCAAGGCGGCCGCCGTGAGCAGGAAGGCGACGTCCCACCAGCCCGGGAGGTACGTGATGCCGAGCGCGGTGACGGCCGGGCCGACCCCAAGGGCGAGGGAGGGCCAGAAGCGATTGCCGTAGAGCCGCACGGATTCGGCGATCAACTGCCCGATCGGCCGCGTCTCGTGCGGCAGCGGGGGCGGCAGCGGCTCCTTCGGCCGGCCTCGAAGCGCCATCAGGCCGCGGCGGGCTGCGCCGCCCGTGCCTTCTCGAACACGAGCCCGTCGTCGGCGGCGTCGACGCGAACGGTGTCGCCTTCGGCGAACTCGCCCTCCAGGAGCCGCAGCGCGAGCGGGTTCTCCAGCATCCGCTGGATCGCGCGCTTCAGCGGGCGCGCGCCGTAGGCCGGGTCCCAGCCCGCCTCCGCCAGCGCCTGCGAGGCGTCGTCGGTCAGCTCGAGCCGCAGCCCACGGGCGGCGAGCCGCTCCTCCACCCGCCGGAGCTGCAGCCCGACGATCTCGCCGATCTGGTCCTTCGAGAGCGCGTGGAATTCGACGATCTCGTCGATCCTGTTCAGGAACTCGGGCCGGAAGTGCTCGCGCATCGACTCGGCCGAGCGCACGTTCGAGGTCATGATCACGACCGTGTTGCGGAAGTCGATCGTGCGGCCCTGGCCGTCGGTGAGGCGGCCGTCGTCGAGGATCTGCAGCAGGACGTTGAAGACGTCCGAGTGCGCCTTCTCGATCTCGTCGAGGAGCACGACGGAGTACGGCCGCCGCCGCACCGCCTCGGTCAGCTGGCCGCCCTCGTCGTAGCCGACATAGCCAGGCGGCGCGCCGACGAGGCGCGAGACGGTGTGCTTCTCCATGTACTCGCTCATGTCGAGCCGCACCAGGGCGCGCTCGTCGTCGAACATGAACTCGGCGAGCGCGCGGGCAAGCTCGGTCTTGCCCACGCCGGTCGGGCCGAGGAAGACGAACGAGCCGATCGGTCGGTTCGGATCCTGTAGGCCGGATCGCGCTCGCCGGAGCGCGTTGGCAACCGCGACGACGGCCTCGTCCTGGCCGACGACGCGCTCGTGCAGCCGCTCCTCCATGTGGATCAGCTTCTCGGTCTCCCCCTCGAGCAGGCGGTCGACCGGAATCCCCGTCCAGCGTGCGACGACCGAGGCGACGTCGTCCTCGTCGACCTCCTCCTTGACCATCGGATCGAACCCTTCCTCCTGCTCCCGCTCGGCCAGCTCCCCCTCGAGTGCGGGCAGCTCCCCGTAGCGGATCTCGGCGACGCGTTGCAGCTCGCCGTTGCGCTCCGCGCGATCGGCCTCCATGCGCAGCTCGTCGATCTTGCGCGTGATCTCCTTGACCCGCTCCAGCTGCTCCTTCTCCTTGCTCCAGCGCGCGGCGAGCTCGTTCCGCCGCTCCTGCGCCTCCGCGAGGTCGCGCTCGAGCGGCTCGCGCACGTCCTTCGATTCCTTGGCCATCGCCGCGAGCTCGATCTCCAGCTGACGGACGCGCCGCTCGGCCTCGTCGAGCTCGAGCGGCGAGGAGTCGATCTCCATGCGCAGGCGCGAGGCCGACTCGTCGACGAGGTCGATCGCCTTGTCCGGCAGGAAGCGGTCGGCGATGTAGCGGTCGGAGAGCACGGCTGCGCCGACCAGTGCGGCGTCGCGGATGCGGACGCCGTGGTGCGCTTCGTAGCGCTCCTTCAGGCCGCGCAGGATCGCGATCGTGTCCGCCACCGAGGGCTCGCCGACGAGGACCGGCTGGAAGCGCCGCTCCAGGGCCGCGTCCTTCTCGATGTGCTTGCGGTACTCGTCGAGCGTCGTCGCGCCGATCGCGCGCAGCTCGCCGCGCGCGAGCATCGGCTTGAGCATGTTCGCCGCGTCGACGGCTCCCTCGGCCGCGCCCGCGCCGACGATCGTGTGCAGCTCGTCGATGAAGAGGATCAGCTCGCCGGCCGCGTTCTGCACCTCGGTGAGGACGGCCTTGAGCCGCTCCTCGAACTCGCCGCGGTACTTGGAGCCGGCCAGCATCGCGCCGATGTCGAGCGCCCAGACGCGCTTGCCCTTCAGGCCCTCGGGAACGTCCCCTGCGACGATCCGCTGGGCGAGCCCCTCGACGATCGCCGTCTTGCCGACGCCGGGGTCGCCGATCAGCACCGGGTTGTTCTTCGTGCGGCGGCTGAGGACCTGGATCACCCGCCGGATCTCCTCGTCACGGCCGATGACGGGGTCGAGCTTGCCGCTCTCGGCGAGCTCCGTCAGGTCGCGCCCGAACTTCTCGAGCGCCTGGTAGGTCCCCTCGGGGTCCTGCGAGGTGACGCGCTGCCCGCCGCGGACCTGCTTGATCTTCGCCTCGAGCTGCTCACGCGGGACGACGTCGAGCGCGAGCAGCAGGTGCTCGGTCGAGACGTACTCGTCCTCGAGCCGCCGCGCCTCGTCGAACGCCTGGTCGAGCACGCGCGAAACCGCCGCGCTCACACCCGGCTGCTGCTGCGCGCCCTGCGTCGAGGGCTTGCCGCGCAGCGCGGCCTCCGCCTGCGCCCGGAGCGTCGCCGCGTCGGGAACGAGCTGCTGCGGCAGCTCCTGGTCGAGCAGCGCGAGCGTCAGGTGCTCCGGGTACAGCTCGGGGTTGCCCATCCGGCGCGCCAGCTCCTGCGCGGCGGCGACCGCTTCCTGTGATTTCAAGGTCAGCTTGTTGAAGTCCACTTCCGCTCCGGTAGTTGCGTTGGGTCGTAGAGAACGAGGTCGCGGCGGTACTGCCGGTGCACCTGGGCGACCGCGTCGCGCATCTCGCGCTCGAGCCGCTCCATCCGCGTCTGCATCCGCTGCAGCTGCTCCTCGAGGCCGAGGACGGCCTCGACACCGGCGAGGTTGAGCCCGAGCTCGCCCGTCAGCCGCTGGATCAGACGCAGCCGCTCGAGGTCTGCCTCCGAGTAGAGGCGCGTGTTGCCGGCGGTGCGCTTCGGGCGCACGAGGCCCTTCTGCTCGTACATCCGCAGCGTCTGCGGGTGCATCCCGACGAGCTCCGCGGCGATCGAGATCATGTAGCGCGGGCGCTCGTCGATCAGCGCGGCTCACCTCCCTCACGCGACGGCCAGAGCCGCTCGAACACCGCGTCCACGATCGCGTCCGAGCTGAGGCCGCGCCGCCGCTGTGCGATGTACGCGTTGACGTCGTAGAAGCCGGCGACACCGACGTAGAGCGCCACCGGCAGCCAGAACCGCATCCCGTCCGGGTCCGCCCCCGCGAGGAACAGCACGACGGCCAGCATCGCGGCGTTCAGAACGGTGCCGAGTGGCGAGAGCGTCCAGACCAGCATCAGCCTGAGGACTCCTCTCACGACTGCTCCCTCGGCTGCTCGCGCGAGACGCTCTGCAGCGCCTCGATCGCGTCGCGCTCCTTCTTCGACAGCTTCTTCGGCACGCTCAGCTTGACGCGCGCGAGGACGTTGCCGCGTCCGGAGCCCTTCAGCTTCGGCGCGCCCTTCCCCTTCACGCGCAGGAGCGTGCCATCCTCGGTGCCGGGCTTGACCTTGACGGTCACGGGCCCGTCGGGCGTCGGCACCTGCACCTGCGCGCCGAGCGCCGCCTCGGGATAGGTGACGGGCACCTCGACCACGAGGTCGTCGCCGCGACGGGTGTAGACCGCCGACCCCGCGACACGAGTGACGACGTACAGGTCGCCGGCCTCGGCACCGCCCCAACCCGCCTCGCCCTTCCCGCGCAGCTTGATGCGCGAGCCGTCCTTGACGCCGGCCGGAATCTTGACCGTGTAGCGCTTCGTGCGCCGCTCGCGGCCGGTGCCGCGGCAGGTCGGGCACGGGTCCTCGATCACCGTGCCGTTCCCGCGGCAGCGCGGGCACGGCTGCTGCAGCGCGAAGAGCCCCTGGCTCTCCGCCTTGACGCCGCGCCCGTGACACTCCGGGCAGAGCGTCGGCGCCGTCCCCGGCTGCGCGCCGGAGCCGCCGCACTCGCGGCAAGCGGTCTCGAGCTCGACCGGGATCGTCGTCTCGACGCCCTTGAGCGAGTCCTCGAACGCGAGCCGCACCTCGACCTCGAGGTCGCTCCCGCGCTGCCCGCGCTCTTGCTGCTGGGTGCGCCCGCGGCCGCCGAAGAGCCCGCCGAAGATGTCGCCCAGATCGCCGAGGTCCGCGAAGTCGAAGCCGTCGAAGTTGACGCCGCCCGGGCCGGGGCCGCGCCCGTTGGCGGAGCCGAAGCGGTCGTACTGCTTGCGCTTCTCCGGGTCGGAGAGGACGTCGTACGCCGACTGCACCTGCTTGAAGCGCTCCTCGGCCGAGGCGTCGCCAGGGTTCGCGTCGGGGTGGTACTGGCGGGCGAGCTTGCGATACGCCTTCTTGATCTCGGCCTGATCCGCCCCCTTCGAGACGCCGAGCGTCTCGTACAGGTCCTTAACTGCGGCCATCGTCCTCGTCCGACGGCCCGGCCGCGACGACCACCCGGGCGGGGCGGACGACGCGGTCACCGAGCTTGTAGCCCTTCTGGACGACCTCGATCACCGAGCCCTCCTCCGCATCGGACGGCTGCGAGAGCAACGCCTCGTGCACGTGCGGGTCGAACTGCCCGTTCGAGTCGATCTCGGCGAGGCCCTCGCGCTCGAGCGCGGCCGCCAGCTCGCGGTGCACGAGCCGAACGCCTTCCTCGAGCTTCCGGCTGTCGCCGGCAGAGTGACGTGCCGCAGCCTCCATGGCATGTTCCAGCCCGTCGAGCACTGGCAGCAGCTCCTTCACGAGCCGCTCGTGGGCCCGCGCGACCAGGCTCTCCTGGTCGCGCGCGACCCGCTTGCGGTAGTTCTCGAACTCGGCCGCGACCCGCTTGAGGTCGTTCAGGTGCTCGTCGCGCTCGGCCTCGAGCGCGGCCACCTGCTCCTCGAGCGTCGGAGCGGCCTCCGGACTGCGTACCTCCTCGCTCACGAGGTGCGAGCCTCCTCGTCGACAACCTCCGCGTCCTCGATCACCTCGTCGTCGGACTCGCTCGCCTCACCGTTGCCCGAGGCCTGCGTCTGCTGGGCGGACGCCTGCGCGTAGACCGCCTCGGCCAGCTTCTGCGACGCCTCCTGCAGCGCGTCGCTCTTGGCTCGGATCTCGCCCACGTCGTCGCCCTCGAGCGCCTGCTTGAGCTCCATCACGCGGCCCTCGATGGTCGAGGCCTCGGCCTCGTCGAGCTTGTCGCGGTGCTCCTTGAGGCTCTTCTCGGTCGCGTAGGCGAGCGACTCGGCCTGGTTCTTGGCGTCTGCGACCTCCCGCAACCGCCGCGCCTCGTCGGCATGCGCCTCCGCGTCCTTGATCATCTGGTCGACCTCCTCCGGCTTCAGGCCCGAGCCGCCCTCGATCTTGATCTGCTGCTCGTTCCCGGTACCGAGATCCTTGGCCGAGACGTTGATGATCCCGTTCGCGTCGATGTCGAACGTGACCTCGACCTGCGGCATGCCCCGGGGCGCCGGCGGGATGCCGACGAGCTGGAACTTGCCGAGCGTCTTGTTGTAGAGCGCCATCTCCGACTCGCCCTGGAGCACGTGCACCTCGACCGACGGCTGGTTGTCCTCCGCCGTGGTGAACGTCTCCGACTTCTTCGTCGGAATGGTGGTGTTGCGCTCGATCAGGCGGGTGAAGACGCCGCCCTTGGTCTCGATCCCGAGGCTCAGCGGGGTGACGTCGAGGAGCAGCACGTCCTTGACCTCGCCCTTCAGCACGCCGCCCTGGATGGCCGCGCCGATGGCGACGACCTCGTCCGGGTTGACGCCCTTGTGGGGATCCTTGCCGATCAGCTCCTTGACCTTCTCCTGCACCGCCGGCATGCGCGTCATGCCGCCGACGAGCACGACGTGGTCGATCTTCGACGCGTCGATGCCCGCGTCGGCGAGGCACTGCTTCGTCGGGCCGACCGTGCGCTCGAGCAGCTCGGCGGTGAGCTCATCGAGCTTCGCGCGCGTGAGCTGGAGGTCGAGGTGCTTCGGCCCCTCCTGCGTGGCGGTGACGAACGGCAGGTTGATCTGCGTCGTCATCGTCGACGAAAGCTCGATCTTCGCCTTCTCCGCGGCCTCGTACAGGCGCTGCAAGGCCATCTTGTCCTGCGCGAGGTCGATGCCCTGGTCACGCTTGAACTCGGACACCATCCAGTCGACGATCGTCTTGTCGAAGTTGTCGCCGCCGAGGTGGTTGTCGCCGTTCGTGGCCTTGACCTCGAAGACGCCTTCGCCGAGCTCGAGCACCGACACGTCGAACGTGCCGCCGCCGAGGTCGAAGACGAGGATCGTGTGGTCGGAGGTGTCCTTGTCGAGCCCGTACGCGAGTGCCGCGGCCGTCGGCTCGTTGATGATCCGCAGGACGTTGAGGCCGGCGACCTTGCCGGCGTCCTTCGTCGCCTCGCGCTGCGCGTTGTTGAAGTAGGCCGGAACGGTGATCACGGCGTCGGCGATCGACTCGCCGAGGTATGCCTCCGCGTCGGCCTTCAGCTTCTGGAGGATCATCGCGCTGATCTCCGGCGGCGCGTACTCCTTGTCGCCGGCCTTCACACGGACGTCGCCGTTCGGGCCCTCCACGACCTCGTACGGAACGATCTTCATCTCCTCGTTCACCTCGCCGAACTTGCGGCCCATGAAGCGCTTGATCGAGAAGATCGTGTTCTGCGGGTTCGTCACCTGCTGGCGCTTGGCCGGCGCGCCGACGAGCCGCTGGCCGTCGTTCGTGAACGCGACCACCGACGGCGTCGTGCGCCCGCCCTCCGCGTTCGGGATGACCGCCGGCTCGCCTCCCTCGATCACGCCGACACAGCTGTTCGTCGTGCCGAGATCGATGCCGATCGTCTTTGCCATGCTGGGATCTCCTTGTGTTGAGGCTTGAACTGAGAAAATCTCAGTGCGATAGTAGCAAGGCTCGGCGGAGGGCGCGCACCGCGGCGGGCTCGGCCAGCACGATTCCCGTCAGGATCGCGATGCAGCCGCCCCAGCCGAGCAAGCCGAGGCGGTCACCGGAAAGCCAGTAGCCGAAGAGGCCGGCGAAGACCGTCTCGAGCGAGAAGACGATCGCGATCCGCGCCGCGCTCAGACGCCGCTGCGCCCACACCTGGATTAGGTAGGCGAGCGCGCTCGCGAAGATCCCCGTGACGAGCAGCGCGGCCCAGACCGTCAGCCCGTGCGGGACCTCCAGCTGGCCGAGAGCGAGCGCGATGGCGAGGAAGCCCGCGAAGCAGGTCGCCATCTCGACGAGCGTCAGCGCGATCGCGTCGTAGCGCGTCGCGTAGCGCTCGACCATCACGATCTGCAGCGCCTGCGCGGCGGTCGACGCCAGTACCAAAGCGTCACCGACGGCCGAACCGACGTGGACGCCGCTCAGCAACGCGAGCCCGACCACCGCGAACGTGACGCCGAGCCACACCTCGAGGCCGATGCGCGTGCGGAAGAGCATCAGCCCGAAGATCGGTGTCAGGACGACGTAGAGACCGGTGATGAAGCCGGTGCTCGAGACGGTCGTCCGCTCCAGGCCCGCCGTCTGCAGGCCGATCCCGACTCCCAGCAGCGCGCCGATCACCGCCCCCGCCGCGATACCGGGCCGCCCCAGCGTCCGCAGGCGCCGCCCGCCGGCGATGCCGAGGGCGCCCGTGGCGATCGCGTACCGGATCGCGAGGAACGCGAACAGCGGGTAGACCTCGACCGCGTCCTTGACCTGGACGAAGGTGATGCCCCAGACGGCCGTGACCGCGATCAGCGCCAGCAGCGGCACCGAGCGAGTCTAGGAAGCTGAGCTAGACCACGTCCTGGCCGCCCTCGCCCTGGGCCGGCTCGTCGTTCGCCTCGTCCCAGCCGCCCGCCGGGCCAGGCGCGTCGCCGTCGATCTCCTGCTGGGTCGCGTTGCGGCCCTGCTCGTCGATCAGCTCTTCGCCGTTCTCGAGCTCGTGCTCGCTCATCTGCTCACCTCCTCCCGAAGACGCGGAAGGCGCCGCTCCGACGCCTTCACAACGGGACGCCGGCGGGGCTACATCGCCCCGCCGGACTCCTGGTCGTCGTCGTCCATGCCGCCGCCCTCGGTGCCGCCGCCCATGCCGCCGCCTTCCGAGCCGCCGCCCACCCCGCCTTCGGAGCCGCCATCCAGCTCGTCGTCGAGGCCCTCGGTCGAACCACCCTGGCCTTCGCTCTCGAACTCGGACATCTGCTTCCTCCCTGCGTAGGGTTGCGACGGGCGATCTTCCGCGGTTTCGGCGCCCGAAACCTTGGCTAGGCTTCGTTCGTGGAGCCGCTGCGCGATTCCTGGGGCCGCGAGATCAAGAGCGTCCGCGTCTCCGTCACCGACAAGTGCAACTTCCGCTGCCGCTACTGCATGCCCGCGGAAGGTCTCGAGTGGCTCCCGCGCGACGAGGTGCTGACCTTCGAGGAGACGACACGGCTCGTGCGCCTGCTGGCCGCGATGGGCGTCGACGAGGTGCGTCTCACGGGCGGCGAGCCGCTCGTCCGCCGGGACCTACCCGTGCTCGTCCGGATGCTGGCCGACACGGCAGGCGTGAACGACCTCTCGCTGACGACGAACGGCGTGCTGCTCGACCGTCTCGCCGGGCCGCTCGTCGACGCAGGACTCCGGCGGCTGAACGTCTCGCTCGACTCGCTCTCGCACGTTCGCTTCGCCGAGATCGCGCGGAGAGATGCGCTCGACCGCGTGCTCGCCGGGCTCGAGGAGGCCGAGCGGTACGCGGAGCTCGGCCCGATCAAGATCAACTGCGTCGCGATGCGCGGCTTCACCGAGGTTGAGGTGCCGGCGCTCGCGGAGCTGGCCCGGCGGAAGCCCTACGTCGTCCGCTTCATCGAGTTCATGCCGCTCGACGCCGACGAGTCGTGGCGCGGCGACGATGTGCTGACGGGCGCCGAGATCCGTTCTCTGATCGACGAGCGCTGGCCGCTCGAGGAGATTCCGGCGAAGGCCTCGTCCACGGCACGGCGGTTCCGCTTCGCCGACGGCGCCGGCGAGGTCGGCTTCGTCAATCCCGTCTCCGAGCCGTTCTGCTCGAGCTGCGACCGCATCCGCGTGACCGCCGACGGCCAACTGCGCACGTGCCTGTTCTCGCGGCGCGAGTGGGATCTCAAGACACCGCTCCGCGACGGCGCTTCCGACGATGAGCTCGAGCGTCTGCTGCGCTTCGCCGTGCGCCACAAGGAGCTCAAGCACAAGATCAACGATGCGGGGTTCGTCCGTGCTTCTCGGTCGATGTCGCAGATCGGCGGCTGACGGCCCGGGAAGAAGCCCGCTGACGGGGGCGTTAGAATTGCGCGTTCCCGTGAGTGTCCTAGCTTCAGCCGGTCGTCGCGTGCTGCCCCGCGGGTGGAAGGATCTCGGGCGCCAGCTCGCGATCTGGTTCGGCTTCCTGGGCGCGTACCAGCTCGCGCGCGGCATCGCTGACCGCAATCCGCCGCGGGCGTTCGACAACGGCCTGCACGTGATCGGGATCGAGAGGCATGCGAACGCGCTCTTCGAGCTGACCCTGCAGCGCCTCGTCGACGGCTCGCAGGTGCTTGCGACGGCAGCCTCGTGGACGTACTGGAACTCGGAGTTCACCGTGCTCGGGCTTGCGCTCCTGTGGGTGTACCTGAGAAGGAACGAGGCATTCGTCCGCTTCCGCAACACGATCCTGCTGGCGAACCTGATCGGCCTCGTCGGCTACGTCCTGCTGCCGACGGCGCCGCCGCGGATGTTCCCAGACCTCGGCTTCAACGACACGCTCTCCGACTTCGGCGAGCTCAACCACGGCAGCGGGCTGATCGAGTTCGCGGCCAACCCCTACGCGGCGATGCCGAGCTTGCACGCGGCCGACGCGTTGATCGTCGGGCTCGTGCTCTTCTCCGTCTGCCGTACCCGAGTCGCAAAGGTGCTCTGGCTGCTCTGGCCGGCGTGGGTCGCCTTCACCGTGATGGCGACGGGCAACCACTTTTGGCTCGACGTGGTCGCCGGCGTGATCGTCGCGGCGCTCGCCGCCCTGATCGTCTACCGGAACCCGGTGCGTCGCCTCCGCACCAGCGCGTGACCCGCACCGAGACGCTCGCCTGGGTCAAGCGCAGCTACACCGACGGCACGCGCCGTCTCGCCGCCCGCTGGATCGGCGGCCTCGCGCGCACGCGCGTGACGCCGAATGCGCTCACCGCTGCCGGCATCACCCTGTGCGCCGCGTCGGCGGTGATCGTCTGGTATGCCCACCACGACCCGTGGCCCCTCTACTGGCTGGCCGCGCTCGTCTTCGTGGTCGGGTCGGTGCTCGACATCCTCGACGGCGCCCTTGCCCGCCAGGGCGGGAAGGCGACGCCGTTCGGCGCCTTCGTCGATTCGATCTCCGACCGCGTTAGCGAAGGGTTCGTCTTGACGGCGGTCGCGCTCGTCTTCGCGCGCGAGGGAAACGACGTGGCCCTCGGCTTCACCTTCGCCGCGCTGGCGGGGTCGTTCCTCGTCTCCTACGCCCGCGCGAAGGCGGAGCTGCTCGGGCTGAAGGGCGACGTCGGCCTCGGCAGCCGCGCCGAGCGTGTGGTCGTGATCGCCGCGGGCCTCGTCTTCGCGCCCTGGGGCGGCCTCCAATGGGCGATCTACTTCCTCGCGGTGACGGCGTGGCTGACGGTGCTGCAGCGGGTGCTGAGCGTCCGCAGCCAGCTGCGGCACGGTCGTAGCTCGTAGACGCGCGCAAGCGCGCGCCGTTCTGAGCTATAGTTGCTAGCACTTCTGTGCTAGCACCATCCCGCAAGCATGTGCTCGTTCGGATGCCCGGCGAGCTCAAGCACCTCCTCGCCGAGGAGGTGCGCGCGAGCGGCCGCAACCTCAACGACGTCGCGGTCGGGCTCCTCGCGTCGCGCTTCGGGGTCTCCTTCGACCCCAGCGGCCGCCCCGGGAAGGCCCCGGGCGCGAGCGGCTCGGTGCTCCTGCGCATGCCGGCGGAGCTGAAGGACAAGCTCGCGGCCCGCGCGGCGCAGCGTAGGCGGAACGTCAACGACCTGATCGTCGAGACGCTGACCGAGCGGCTCGCAGGAAAGGAACCCATGGCTTCGACCAACGGCAGCAACGGCAAGGCGCGGCGCTCGGACGAGAAGGTCCGCGTTGCGATCATCGGCGTCGGCAACTGCGCGAACTCGCTGCTACAGGGCGTCGAGTACTACAAGGAGGCGCCGCACGATGAGTTCGTCCCCGGCCTGATGCACGTCAACCTCGGCGGCTACCACGTCCGCGACGTCGAGTTCACCGCCGCCTTCGACGTCACCACCGACAAGGTCGGCCTGGACCTCTCCGAGGCGATCTGGGCGCGGCCGAACGACACGATCAAGTTCGCAGACGTGCCGAAGACCGGCGTCACCGTCTCGCGCGGGATGACGCACGACGGAATCGGCCGCTACCTCTCCGAGGTCGTCGAGAAGGCGCCGGGCGAGACCGACGACATCATCGGGATCCTGCGCGACACGAAGACCGACGTCGTCGTCAACTACCTGCCTGTCGGCTCGGAGATGGCGACGAAATGGTACGCCGAGCAGATCCTCGAGGCGGGCTGCGCGATGGTGAACTGCATCCCGCAGTTCATCGCCCGCGAGGGCTACTGGCAGCGGCGGTTCGAGGAGGCGGGGGTGCCGATCATCGGCGACGACATCAAGTCGCAGGTCGGCGCGACGATCACGCACCGCGTGCTCACCTCGCTCTTCCGCGAGCGCGGCGTCCACCTCGATCGCACGATGCAGCTGAACGTCGGCGGCAACTCGGACTTCCTGAACATGCTGGAGCGCGACCGCCTCGAGTCGAAGAAGATCTCGAAGACGAACGCGGTCACCTCGATGCTCGACTACGACCTCGGCGAGAAGAACGTGCACGTCGGCCCGTCCGACTACGTGCCGTGGCTGACCGACCGCAAGTGGGCGTACATCCGGATGGAGGGCAAGTCCTTCGGCGACGTGCCGCTGAACGTCGAGCTCAAGCTGGAGGTCTGGGACTCGCCCAACTCGGCGGGGATCGTGATCGACGCCGTGCGGCTCGCGAAGCTGGCGCTGAACAACAACGTCGCCGGAGCGCTCGAGGGGCCGTCGAGCTACCTGATGAAGAGCCCGCCGAAGCAGATCGTCGACGACGAGGCCCACGAGCTCGTCGAGGCGTTCATCGCTAAGAACGCGCGCAAGAACGTGAAGGCGCCGGCAACGGCCTAGGCCGTTGCGGCTGCGCAGGCTCTACCTGAAGGGGGCGGCGGCGCTCGCAGCGCTCGCCGCCCTCCTCGCGATCGCCACCGTTGTGCGGGGCGACCTCGGCACGACCGAGGGCGAGATCTTCGCGACGATCGCGGCCACCTTCGTCGCCGGCTCGGCGGCGATGGCGGGCATCGCCTGCCTCGCACAGCGGTCGCGCTTCCTCGGCGGAGCCGGGATCCTGCTCGCGAGCGGCGCCTTCCTGCTGTGGGTCGAGGAGATCTGGGCCGACCACGACAGCGACGCCTACTGGAAGCTGCTCGGGCTCGTGCTGGTCTGGACGCTCGTGACGCTGGTCGGCACGACGAGCGCGTTGATGGCGAGGACGCAGCGTCGCCTGCACCTGGCCACGCTCGGCTGCGCCGCGGCGGCGGGGCTCGTCGTGTCCGGGATGATCCTCGCGGAGAACGGCGACCTTTGGCAGCTCTTCGCCGTGCTCCTGATTCTCACGCTGCTGGGCGAGATCCTGATCCCGATCGTGGAGCGCGCTTCGCCCGCGGGCGAGCCCTCGGCGGAGCGTGAGCTCGGGACGCTCGACGGCGTCAGCGTCGTGGCCGTCCGCCTGGGGGGCAAGCGCATCGTCCGGATCGGCGAGCGCGAGACGCCGCTCGAAGCCGCCGCGTCGGTCGTCCTGCGCCGGTCCTGACCCGGGAACCCCTCGCCCGACCCGGCTAGACTCGCCGCCGATGGGCCTGCGCGTCTGCCTGGTCACGCCGTTCGCCTGGTCTCGACCGCACGACGTCAACGAGCACGTCGCGGGAGTCGCCCGTGAGCTGAGGGCGCTCGACCATGACGTGACGGTGCTCGCACCCTCGACGCGCGCCGCCGATCTTGTCGCCGGGCGCCGCGCGCTCCTCGACGGCGGCGTCGCCGACGTGATCGCCCTCGGCCCCGCGTTCCCGGTCTCGCGGCGGAGCCGCATCGGCGTTCCCGTCGGCGTGCGCGCGAACCTCTCGCTCGCACTCGCGCGCGGCGACTACGACGTCGTGCACGGCTTCGAGCCCGGGCTGCCGAGCCTCTCGTACCTCGCGCTGCGCGACGCGCGCGCCTTCGCGGTCGCGACCTTCCACTCGCGCGAGCGACTCGGGTACCCGCCCGGCCGCGCGCAGCGGGAACGCCTGCTGGCGCGGATCGACGCACTGATCGCGACGTCCGAGGAGATCGCCGAGGCGGCCGCGGAGCGACTGCCGGGCGAGTACCGCGTGGTCTCGCTGGGAGTCGACCTCGACCTCTTTCGGCCCGGCGTCAAACGCAGCCTCGTCGTGGTCGAGTGGCGTCCGGGCGAGCGCGCCCTGACGCGCGCGGTGGTGCGTGCGATGCGCGCGCTGCCGGACTGGGAGCTCGTGTTCCTGCGGACGAAGCCGCTGGCGGGCCGGCCGACGCTGCCGAGCGGCCTGCGCGGGCGCGTGCGCGTGCGCACCATGCGCGACGGCGCCTCGCGCGCCGCGCTGCTGAACGAGACGGCCGTCTTCGTGCCCGCCCTCGAAGGCCTCGGCCGCGTCGCTCTCGAGGCTGCAGCCGCCGGCGCGGCAATCGTCTCACCGCCGGGGCTCGGCGAGCAGGTCGAGCTCGCGGCGGCCGCCGTGCTGCGGCTTGGCGAGGACGAGGAGCACCGCGCGCGTGCAGGCGAGCGGGCGCGCCGAAGCGCCGAGAGCCAGAGCTTCGCCGCGGTGTCCGGCGAGCTGGACGAGATCTACCGCAGCCTGGCCTCCAGGCGGCGCCGCGACCACGTCGCCGAGCCGCTCGCCGATCGTGAGTGGATCGTGGCCGACCTGCACCTGCACACGTCGTGGTCGCACGACTGCCAGATCCCGGTCGAGGAGCTGCTCGACTACGCCGAGGCGGACGGGCTCGGGGCGATCGCGGTGACCGACCACAACGTCTTCGGCGGAGCGCGCGAGGCGGTCGACCTCGCCCGCGGGCGCAACCTCGTCGTGATCCCCGGCGAGGAGGTGAAGACCGCCGACCAGGGCGAGGTGATCGGCCTCTTCCTCTCCGACGAGATCCCGCGCGGCCAGTCCTTCGCCGAGACGGTCGCTGCGATCCGCGCCCAGGGCGGCATCGTCTATCTCCCGCACCCGTTCGACCGGCTGCACGCCATCCCCGAGCCGGCGACGCTGCACCGCCACCTAGACCAGGTGGACGTGCTCGAGGTCTACAACGCGCGGCTCCTGTTCGAGGCCTACAACGACGAGGCGCTCCGCTTCGCGCGCAAGTACGACCTGCGCATGGGCGCGGGCTCGGACGCGCACGTCCTCCAGGGTGTGGGCACCGGCGCGCTGCGCATGCGCGCCTTCGACGGCCCGGAGGAGTTCCTCGTCAGCCTGCGCACCGCGCACGTTCTGCGGCGGCCGCGCTCACTGCTCTACCTCCAGTCGCTGAAGTGGGCGGCCCAGGCCAAGGAAAGGGTTCGCTAGCCGAGAACAGGGGTGTGCCCAGTGGCTGCCGTGACCGACGAGATCTTCGAGAAGTACCTGCAAAAAGCCATCGCCGAGACGAACGAGCTCGGTGACGAGATCTCGCGCGCTGCGGCCGAGGGCCAGGTACCGGTCGTCGGCTCCGGCCACCCGCTCGCCGATGTCTTCCTGCTCAAGCACGAGCCGAAGCAGGCGGAGGTGCAGGAAGGCGTCGCCTTCTACGGCCGCGCAGGACAGGCGCTGCTCAAGTCGCTCCAGCGGTTGCGCGTCGATCCGCTGGCCGTCTACGGCACGAACTGCCTCAAGTTCGTCGGCGGCGTCGAGGAGGAGGCGCGTCCCTGGCTCGCGCGCGAGCTGCACATCGTCCAGCCGAAGCTGATCGTCGTGATGGGCCGGGCCGCGCTCGAGTTCCTCAACTCGCTCGAGTTCCCCCTGGCCGCCCCGCTGGAGCCGAAGCTCGGCGAGCTGCAGCGGTTCACGCCGACGATCCAGGCCCTTCACGTGCCCGACATCGACGAGTCGCTCGACGAGGCGCCGGCGAAGACGCGCTTCTGGAAGGCCTTCAAGGCGCTGGGGCCGTGGTGGGCCGAGCTGCCGCCCTACTGAGCAGACGCGCCGCCGCGCTCGCGGTGCTCGTGCTCGTGGTCGGCCTCTACTACGGGACGCACCAGTGGTGGTTCGAGCTGCCGCTGTGGTGGGACCTCGCGTGGCTCTGCTTCGTGCTCATCCCGGCGGTGTTCGCCTTCGTCTGGCTCGCGCTGCCGCTCTGGCGCACTCCGGTCCTCCAGCTGCTCGCCGTCGCGCTCGCGTGCGCGATCGCGGCGCTCGTGCTGCAGTGGGCCGGCGCCGGCGTGGTCGCGAACTTCGCCAAGCTCGCCGCGATGACGTTCTTCGGCTGGTGCTTCCTGCGGTTCTTCGAGGAGCTGAGCTGGGTCGTCCTCGTCGCGTGCATCGTCCCCTGGGTCGACTCGTACTCGGTCTGGCGCGGCCCGACGAAGACGATCGTGACGGAGAAGCCGGAGGTGTTCTCGGCGCTGTCGTTCACGTTCCCGGTGCCGGGGCAGGACGGCGGCGCGAAGCTCGGCCTCCCCGACCTGCTGTTCTTCGCGCTCTACCTCGGAGCGGCCGCCCGCTGGAACCTGCGGACGGGCTGGACGTGGGTCTGTCTGACGGCGTCGCTCGGAGGCACGATGGTGCTCGCGACGGTGTTGGACGTGGACGGGCTGCCGGCGCTGCCGCTGCTCTCCGTGGGCTTTCTGCTCCCGAACGCGGACCTGCTCTGGCGCGCAGTCAGGGATCGAGCCGCCAGAGATCCCCGTCGAAGTCCGACGTGACCCAGCCGGACCCGGCGGCCTCCGCGACGGCGAGTGGGCTCGTGCCGACGGCCATGGTGCGGACGGCGGAGTTGGTCGCTGGATCGACGACCGAGACCGTGTTGTCGTCGATGTTCGGAACCCACAGCTTGCCCCCTACCCATGCACTCGCCAGCGGATTCGCGCCCACCCGGACCTCGGCCTGGACGACGAGCGACACCGGGTCGACGCGGTAGATCTTGCCGGTCTCGCTCGAGACCCAGAGCGCATCGGCGGAGGGCGTGATCCAGTCGGCTTTCGGGATCGGGATGCTGCGCTCGACGCGGTTTCGGACCGGATCGATCTTGATCAGGCGGCCACGGCCGTAGTCCGCGACCCAGACCTTGCGGAACGCGACGAGGATGCCGTTCGGGCCGCCGCCCACGCGAATGGTCCTGACGACCTTGTTCCGCTTCAGGGCGATGCGGCTGACGGTTCCGGAGCCCTCGTTCGCGACCCAGACCGAGCCGCCGCCGAAGGCGAGCGCGTAGGGGCTGCTGCCGACGCGGATCCGCGCCTGCCGCCGCTTCGTCCTCGCGTTCAGCCGAGTCACGCGACCGGCTTCGCGCGAGCCGACCCAGACGCTGCCGGCGCCGTAGGCGAGGCCGAAAGGCCGCCCCGGCACCGCGACGCTCCAGCGGACGCGGCCCGCAGCGGGGGCGAACCGGATGACGCGCTCGTTCGTGCGGTCGGTGATCCAGAGGGCGCCGGCGCCGGGGCGTACAAACGACGCAGAGATGCCGACGTGCACCTTCGCGGGGGCGGCGGCTCCCGACGCGCCACCGCAGGCGGTCGCGACCAGCGCGCACGCAATGGCAGTTCTTCGGAGTAGAGTTGCCACAACCTTGAGCTACATTACCACAAGGTTGCGCTAGTGGCGGACACCGGCCCCGACACGATCCTGCTCGACCTCTTCCGGACGAACGGCGCCCGCGAGCGTCTGCTCGCGGCGGCCGTCGAGGGCCTCGAGCTGCCGCCGGACGACTACCCCTTCTACGTCCTGATCGGCGCGGAGGGGCCGTGGACGCCGACGGAGCTGGCGGCGCGGATGGCGATGCCGCTCTCGACGGTGCTCTTCCGGGTCGGGCGGCTCGAGAAGCGCGGACATCTCGAACGATCGCCGAACCCGGATGACCGCCGCTCGTACCTGGTCGCCCTGACGGACGACGGCCAGGCGCTCCTGCGGACGGCGCGCCCGCGCTTCCGCGCTCTCGCGGAGGCGGTCGAGCAGCGGCTCGGGAACGAACGAGTCGACGGGCTGCGGGCCGAGCTCGCGGTGCTGCGCGAGGCGATCGAGGCCGAGCTCAGCTCCGAGTGAGGAGCCCGACCGCCTCGACGTGCGGGGTGTGCGGGAACATGTCGACCGGCCGCACGCGCTCGAGCTCGTAGCCCCACTCCCGGCCGAGCTCCTTCACGTTCGAGGCGAGCGTCGTCGGGTTGCACGAGACGTAGACGAGGCGCGACGCCTCGAGGCGCGCAAGCCGCCGCAGCGCCTTGCCGGAGAGCCCCGCGCGCGGCGGATCGACGACGGCGACGTCGGGCGGCCCGGCGCGGTCGGCGAGCTCCTCGAGCGACGCGCCGACCTCGCCCGCGAAGAACGCCGCGTTCGCAATCCCGTTCAGATCGGCGTTCTCGAGCGCGCAGGCGACCGACTCCTCCGAGACCTCGACGCCCCACACCGTCAGCGCCCGCGACGCCATGGTCAGGCCGATCGTGCCGATCCCGCAGTAGAGGTCGTAGACGGTCTCACTGCCGGTCAGGCCCGCGTACTCGCCCGCGAGCTCGTACAGCCGCTCGGCCATGCGCGTGTTCGTCTGTAGGAACGCGTTCGGCCGGACGCGGAAGCGCAGCCCGCAGAGCTCCTCCTCGATCGCCTCGTCGCCCCAGAGGAGCGTCGTCGGCAGGTTCGTCACCTCCGCAGGCGATTCGTTCACCGACCAGTGGATCGAACGCACCTCTGGAAAGCGGCGCAGGACCTCGACGAGCTCCTCGCGATCGAAGCGCTCCTGCGGCGCTGTCACGAGCTGCACCAGCAGCTGACCGGAGTTACGCCCCTCGCGGAGCACGAGGTGCCGCAGGTAGCCCGCATGCTCGGCCTGGTCGTACGCCTCGAGCCGCTCCGCTCGCGCCCAGTCGCGGACGGCGTTGCGGACGGCGTTTCCGAGGTCGGTGGTCAACCAGCACTTCTCGACCTCCAGCACCTCGTCCCAGCGGCCGGCCTGGTGGAAGCCGAGCGCCGGCCCCGACGGCGTCTGCGTGAACGAGTACTCGAGCTTGTTGCGGTAGTGGAAGACGTCCTCGGCCGGGACGATCGGCTCGAGCGGCGGCTCCGCGATCCCGCCGATCCGCCGCAGCGCGTCGGCGACCTGCTCTTCCTTTGCCGCCACCTGGGTCTCGTAGGCGAGGTCCTGGAAGCGGCAGCCGCCGCAGGCCGGGTAGTGCTGACAGGGCGCTTCGACCCGTCGTGCGCTCGGATCGAGCACCTCCACGGCCAGCGCCTCGGCGTGGTTCCGCTTCACCTTCGTCACACGCGCGCGCACGCGATCACCGGGCAGGCCGCGTCGCACGAAGACGACGAAGCCGTTCAGGCGCGCGACGCCGTTCCCGCCGTATGCGAGCGAGTCGATCGAGAGCTCGAGCTCCTGGTCCTTCGAGACGGGCGCGGCCATCGGGCCAGACTAGCCAGGGTGCGGCGGAGGCAGCAGCAGCGCGCGCGGCCAGGCGACGCGCGGCTTGCGCTTCAGCGAAGCGCCGTCACGTAGACCTTGCGCTCCCGCGGCCCGTCGAACTCGCAGAAGAAGATGCCCTGGTAGCGGCCGAGCGCGAGCCTGCCCTCCTGCAGCGGCACGAGCACCTCGGGGCTCATCAGCGAAGCCCGTACGTGGGAGGGCGCGTTCGGCCCGTCGGCATCGTCGTGACGCCAGCTCCAGCCGTCCCCGACGATCTTCTCCATCGCGGCCTCGAGGTCGTCGGTCAGCACGGGATCGACGTCCTCGTTGATCGTCACGCCGGCCGTCGTGTGCGGTACGTAGACGAGCGCCGCGGCGGCCCCGTTTGCACCGTTCAGCGCCTCTTCGACCTGCACCGTGATGTCGAGCAGCTGCGTCCGCCGCTCGGTCCGGAGGCTGATCTCCTGCACCCGGATATCCTATGGGCAATGTCGAGCACATCGCCGCCGCCCGACCTCGACGCGTACCGTGCCGGCGCCGACCGCTTCATCGCCGAGCTCGACGAGGAGTACTACCTCCACTACGCCGGGTTGAAGGACCGCCTCGAGCTCGAGGTGATCTACGAGCGACACTCGGCGCTCACGAAGCTCGAGCAGGTACAGGCGATCGGCGCGGCCGTCGACGGCGACCGGCGCGTGCGCGAGCTGTGGCATTTCGGCTGCGAGGGCTATCTGGGCAACCGCACGCGGGAGCACGCGGAGAAGCTCGCGGCAATCGAGGCCGAGCTCGAGGTCGCCGTCGACGGCAGGCAGATCCCGTTCCGGATGCTGCGTCCCGAGATGGCGAACGAGCCCGACCGCGGCCGGCGCGAGCGGCTCGACCGCGTGATGTGGGAGGCGACCGAGGAGCACCTCAACCCGATCTACCTCGAAGGCGTCGAGATCGTCCGCAACGAGCTGCCGGCGCTCGGCGCCTCCAGCTACGTCGAGCTCTACGAGCGTTTCGGCTTTCGGCTGAAGGAGCTCGCCACGCAATGCGAGGCCTTCCTCGCCGACACCGAGCGCCTCTACGAAAGCTCGCTCGGCCGCGCCTCGCGCGAGCTGCTCGGGCTCTCGCTCGACGAGCTCCAGCGCTGGGACCTGCAGCGCATGATCCGCTCGCCCCAGTGGGACCAGGGCTTCCCGGCCGAGAAGATGGTGCCGGCACTCAAGGCGACGCTCGCCGTGCTCGGGATCGACCTCGATGCGCAGGAGAACATCCACCTCGACATCGAGCAGCGGCCGCAGAAAACGCCGCGGGCCTTCTGCTCGCCGATCGAGGTTCCCGACAAGGTGATGCTCGTGATCCAGCCGATCGGCGGCGCCGACGACTGGCGCGCGTTCTTCCACGAGGCCGGTCACGCCGAGCATTTCGGCAACACCTCCCCCGCCCTCGCGATGGAGGAGAAGCGGCTGGGTGACGTCGCCGTCACCGAAGGCTGGGCGATGCTGATGCAGCACCTCACCGACGAGCCGGCGTGGCTGTCCCGCAAGCTCGACTTCCCGCGGCCCGAGGACTACGCGGCCGAGGGGATGCTCTGGCTGCTGTTCTTCGTGCGCCGTTACTCGGCGAAGCTGCTCTACGAGCTCGAGTTCCACTCGAGCGACGACGTGAGCGGGATGCCCAGGCGCTACGCCGAGATCCTCGGCGACGCGCTCAAATTCGAGATCGCGGAGGAGAACTACCTCGCCGACATGGACTCGGGGTTCTACGTGACGGCGTATCTGCGCTCGTGGGCGTTCGAGTGCCAGCTGCGCGACCACCTGCGTGAGAGCTTCGGCACCGACTGGTTCGCACAGCGCGAGGCGGGCTCGCTGCTCCGCGAGCTGTGGGCCGAGGGCCAGCGCCCGACCGCGGACGAGCTGCTGAAGGACGTCTCGGGCTCGGAGATCGAGATGTCCGCGGTCGCCGACCGCGTTCGCGAGCGCCTCTCCTGACGCCTCGCTAGCGCTCTGTCCTGTGTAGCTGCATAAGCTCTATGCATGACCAGGACACGCGTGTTGATCGCAGGCGCGGCCGGCCGCGACTTCCATAACTTCAACCTCGTCTACCGCGGCCGCGAGGAGTACGAGGTGGTCGCCTTCACGGCGACGCAGATCCCCGACATCGCCGGGCGCGTGTACCCGGCGGAGCTCGCGGGCGAGTTGTACGCCGAGGGAATCCCGATTTGCCCCGAGGACGACCTCGAGGACCTGATCGAGAAGCACGAGGTCGACGAGGTCGTCTTCGCCTACTCCGACGTGACGCACGAGCACGTGCTGCACCTCGGCTCGCGCGCGCTCGCCGCGGGCGCGTCCTACCGGTTGATCTCGCCGGCGGAGACGATGCTCACGTCGACGAAACCGGCGGTAGCGATCTGCGCCGTCCGCACCGGCTCGGGCAAGAGCCAGACGACGCGGCACGTCGCCGCGCTGCTGCGCGAGTCGGGCAAGCGGGTGGCGGTCCTGCGGCACCCGATGCCGTACGGCGACCTGACGAAGCAGGCCGTCCAGCGCTTCGAGCGCTACCAGGACCTCGACGCCGCCGACGCGACGATCGAGGAGCGTGAGGAGTACGAGCCGCACATCGCGGAGGGCAACCTCGTCTTCGCGGGGATCGACTACGCCGCGATCCTCGATCGCGCCGAGCAGGAGGCCGACGTCATCCTCTGGGACGGCGGCAACAACGACACGCCGTTCGTGAAGCCGAACGTACACATCGTCGTCGTCGACCCGCACCGGCCCGGCCACGAGTTGCGCTACCACCCCGGCGAGACGAACCTGCGGATGGCCGACGTCTGCGTCGTGAACAAGGTCGACAGCGCGACCCAGGAAGGCGTCGACGCGGTGCTCGACTCGATCCGTACGCACAACCCCGGAGCGAAGATCGTGCTCGCCGCTTCGCCCTTCCACATCGAGGGCGACGTGGCCGAGATCGCCGGGAAGCGCGTGCTCGCGATCGAGGACGGGCCGACGCTGACGCACGGGGAGATGACCTACGGCGCGGCGGTCCTCGCCGCAAAGGCGAACGGAGCCGCCGAGCTGATCGACCCGCGCGAGGCGGCCGTCGGCTCGATCGCGACGACCTTCGAGGACTATCCGAACGTCGGCGCGCTCCTGCCGGCGATGGGCTACGGCCGGAAGCAGATGGACGACCTGAAGGCGACCATCGAGGCCTCGGGGGCCGAGCTCGTCCTGATCGGCACGCCGATCGACCTGCGCAAGCTGATCGACTTCGACGTGCCGGCGATGCGCGTCACCTACCGGCTCCAAGAGGTCGGCGAGCCCACGCTCGCGGACGTGCTGGAGGAGCGCGGTCTGATCGGCGACAAAGCGTTGGTTTGAACGTAGGCGTCGACCCTGGCGCACCCGGCCAGCGGCGCAGACACATGAGCCGGCAACGCCGGCTCATGTTGAAGGCGACATCGCAAGCGACGTCGCTGTGAGCGCAGTCGTCGCCCTCGGCGGGAACGCGCTGATGCGGCCCGGCGAGCGCGGTACGGCTGCCGAGCAGCGCGCGAACCTGCGCGAGGCGTGTGCTGCGCTGCGTCCGCTCCTCCGCGAGGAGCGGCTGGTGGTCACGCACGGCAACGGCCCGCAGGTCGGGAACGAGCTGCTGCGCCAGGAGCGGGCGGCCGCGGAGGCGCCGCCGCTGCCGCTGTACCTCGCGGTCGCGCAGACGCAGGCCGAGATCGGCGCGCTCATCGAGAGCGAGCTCGAGCCCGTCGCCGGGCGTCCGGTCGTGTGCCTGCTGACGCACGTGCTCGTCGACGAGGACGATCCCGCGTTCCGGGAGCCGACGAAACCGGTCGGGCCTTTCTACGACGAGGCACGGGCGCGCACCCTCGAGGCGGAGCGCGGCTGGCAGGTCGTCCACGATGCCGGCCGCGGCTGGAGGCGTGTCGTTCCTTCGCCCGCGCCGCTCGAGGTAGTCGAGCTCAATGCGATCCGGTCGCTGCTCGAGTCGGGGTCGATCGTCGTCGCATGCGGCGGCGGCGGGATCCCGGCGACACGGCGCGGCGAGCACCTGGCCGGGATCGACGCCGTGATCGACAAGGATCGCGCCTCCTCCCTGCTCGCGCGTAGCCTCGGCGCCGAGCGCCTCGTCATCCTGACGGAGGTGCCCGCGGTCTACTCCGGCTTCGGCACGGACGCGCAGCAGGAGCTGCGCGAGCTCTCCGTCGACGACGCCGAGGCGCTCGTGCCGGAGCTCGCGGCTGGGTCGATGCGCCCGAAGGTCCGGGCCTCGATCGACTTCGCCCGCGCCACCGGCCGGGAGGCGCTGATCACATCGCCGGCTGCCCTCCGAGACGCTCTCGAAGACCGCTCCGGCACACGCATCCACGCCTAGCCCGAACCGGTCCGCCGCTCGCTGCGAATCAGGGCAGTCAATCGAGCGACCCCTGAGGGAGGAAAGGAGGCAGCCATGACGGCTGTCCTACCAAGACGGAGAACGGCGGCGATCGCACTGGCTCTGCTCGGCGTCGGCGTCGCGCTGCTCGTGCTCCGCTTCGGGCCGAGTCCGTCGCCGGCCAAGGCGGCGAGTCATCGTGAGGCCCCGCTGATCGCGAACGACCCGCCGGCGGACATCACCGACTTCTACATGTTCCGCAGCACCGAGGCCGGACACGCGAAGACGGTCGACCTGATCATGAACGTGATTCCGTTCGAGGAGCCGAGCGGCGGGCCGAACTACTACAACTTCGATCCGAGCGTCGCCTACACGTTCCACATCGACAACGACAAGGACGGCAGGGCCGACGACGTCGCGTTCGAGTTCCGCTTCAAGAACGAGATCCGCGGCGCCGTCAACGCGCTCGGCTTGCCGCTCGCGTACGTCGGCGGCGTGCCTCCGGCGGACGGGTCGGTGATCCCGCCGATCACGGCCCTGAACTCGCCCGGTCTCGGGCTACGGCAGAAGTACACGATCACGATGATCAAGGACGGCCACCGGACCGTCGTCTCGCCGTTGACCGAGAAGATCACCGTGCCTTCTAACGTCGGGCCGCGGACGATGCCGGACTACGACGCCCTCGCCGCACACGGGATGTACAACCTGGGCAACGGCGTCCGCGTCTTCACCGGGCAGCGCGACGACCCGTTCTTCATCGATCTCGGAGCTGCGTTCGACACGCTCAACCTGCGCTCTCCGGCGACCGACATGTTGTCCGGCTTCAACGTCAACACGATCGCGCTCGAGGTTCCGGTGAGCATGCTCACACGTGATCGCCACGGCCCGGCGGAGACGACTCAGCCCTGGCTCGGAGCGTACGCGAGCACGAGCCGGCCGAAGGTGACGGTCGACGGCGTCGGGCGTGGCTCGAAGATGGTGCAGGTGCAGCGACTGGCCAACCCGCTCGTGAACGAGTTGATCATCGGCACGAAGGACAAGGATCGCTGGAACACGCTTGCGCCGCAGCAAGAATCGGCGTTCCTCGACTACTACGAGAACCCGCGCCTGGCCCTTGCGATGTCGCTCGTCTTCGGCGCAGCCGTGCCGGCGACGCCGCGGCACGACCTCGCGGGCGCACTGCTCAAGTACGGGTCGACCGACCCGGGCTACTCGGAGCTCCTGCGGCTGAACGTCACGTCGGCACCCGGTGCAGCGTGGCCGAACGGGCGCAAGCCGAGCGACGACGTGACCGACACCGCTCTGCAGGTCGTGGGCGGGCCGTCGTTCGCCGGCGTGGGTGACGGGGTCAGCGCCAACGACAAGGTGCTGCCGGGCGTCTTCCCGTTCCTCGCCTCGCCGTGGGACGGCCGCAACCGGGTGCACGCCAACCCGTGACGCGGCCGCGGCTGATCGCAGCGGTGACGGTGGCGGCTCTGGCCGCTGCCGTCACCCTGCTCGGCGGCGCCTTTCGCGGCGCCAGCTCGCCCGGCGCCCTTGCGGCGGTGCCGGGCACGAGGCTACTGGAACCAGGGGCCGGCTCCACGGACACTGCGGCGCTCGTGGCCGGCCTCCAGCAGCGCCTGCAGGCGGACCCGTACGACGCCCAGGGGTATGCGCTTCTGGGGCTCGCGTACCAGCAGCGCGCGCGAGAAACGGGCGACCCCAGCTGGTACCCGCGCTCCGGCCGCGCGCTGCGGCGAGCCCTGCGGCTCGCACCCGGCAACGCCGCAGCGACCGGGGGGCTCGGTTCGCTCGCGCTCGCGCGGCACCGTTTTCGCGAGGCCCTGCAGCTCGGTCGCCGCTCATTGCGCCTCTCTCCTGCGAGCGCACGCGTCTACGGCGTGATCGGCGATGCCGAGCTCGAACTCGGCCGCTACGACGACGCCTTTCGCGCGTTCGACACGATGGCGCGGCTGAAACCGAGCGTCGGCGCCTACGCCCGCATCTCCTACGCTCGCGAGCTCCGCGGGCGGCCGCACGACGCGATCGTCGCGATGCAGCTCGCGCTCGAGGCCGCGGCGGACCAGCCGGAGGCCACGGCGTGGACGCGCGTGCAGCTCGGCAAGGTGTACTGGTCGATCGGGCACGTCGGAGACGCGGCGGGTCAGTACAGGGCGGCGCTCGCGACCTTGCCCGGCTACCCCTTCGCACTCGCCGCTCTCGGGCAGGTCGAGGCGGCGCGAGGTCGGCTCGCGCGCGCGATCGCGCTCGAGCGGCAGGCGATCGACGCGATGCCGCTACCGCAGTTCGTCTCCGAGCTCGGCGACCTCTACCGCGCTGCCGGACAGCCCGCGCAGGCGAAGCGGCAGTACGCCCTGATGGCAGTGATCCAGCGGCTCCTCGCCGCCAACGGGGTCCGAACGGACCTCGAAGGCGCGCTGTTCGAGGCCGACCACCGTGCCCACGGGCGCGAAGTCGTGGCACTCGCTCGACGCGCGCGCGCAGCACGCCCGAGCATCGACGGCGACGACACCCTCGCCTGGGCGCTGGCGCGCGCGGGCCGCTGCTCGGACGCGCTCCCCTACTCGCGGCAGGCACTGCGTCTCGGCACGCTCGACGCGCTGAAGCTCTTCCACCGCGGGATGATCGAGCGCTGCCTCGGCGACATGCTGACCGGCAACGCGTACCTGCGACGTGCACTCTCGCTCAACGAGCACTTCTCGACCCGCTGGGCACCGGTCGCGCGGAAGGCGCTGCGATGAGGCGGCTCGCGATCGCCGCCGCAGCGGTAGCGGCACTCGCTACCCCCGCGCTCGCCGCCGCGCACCCCCTCGGCAACTTCACGGTCAACCGCTTCAGCCGCGTCGAGGTCTCGGGCCCTCGCCTCTACGTGCGCTACGTGCTCGACCTTGCAGAGATCCCGACCTTCCAGACCGGCCGTATCGACAAGCGCACATTCGCGCGCCGGATCGCGCGGCACGTCCACCTGTCGATCGACGGCCGGTCCGCGGCGCTGACGCCGCTTCGCACGAAGCTCGCGCATCCTAGCGGCGCGGGCGGTCTGAGAACGACGCGTCTCGAGCTCGTGCTGGCCGGGCCGCTGCTCGACGGCCGGTCGCGCGTGGCGTACAGGGACGACAACTACGCCGATCGCATCGGCTGGAAGGAGATCGTCGTCGGCGCCGCGACACCGAGCCGCAGCGATGAGCTGCGCGCGTATCCGAAGAGCCTGCTCCAGAGCCCGCTCGAAACGACCTCTGTCACGGCCGAGCTAGCGCCGGGGAGCGGCGCGGATACGCCACCGCAGCTCGCGAGCGGCCGGAGCCTGCAGGCGCCGGACCGGGTAGCGCAGTCGGGGTTCGCCTCGCTGGTGGGCCGGTCACACCTGAGCCTGCTCGTGATTCTCGCGTCGCTGGGAGCCGCACTCTTCTGGGGCGCAGCGCATGCGCTTTCGCCGGGGCACGGAAAGACGATCGTGACGGCGTATCTCGTCGGCAGCCGAGGAACGCCCAAGCACGCCGCGCTGTTGGGCTTGATCGTCACGATCACGCATACGATCGGTGTCTTCACGCTCGGCCTCGTCACCCTGGCGCTGTCGCAGTTCATCGTGCCGGACCGGCTCTACCCGTGGTTGAACCTCGCGTCGGGCTTGCTCGTCGTCGGGATCGGCGCGTCTGTCTTCTACGGCCGTTGGCGCCATCGCCGGGCTCACGCGTACGGCCACGACCATCACCACGAGCACGGCGAGCCCGGCGCCGGCTTCCGTTCCCTGCTGGCGGTCGGGATCTCCGGCGGCCTGCTGCCGTGTCCGTCGGCGCTCGTCGTGCTGCTCGCAGCGATCTCACTGCACCGCGTGGCGTTCGGGCTCCTGCTGATCCTGGCCTTCAGCGCCGGTCTCGCGCTGACGATCACCGCGGTCGGCTGCGCCGCGGTGCTCGCGAGGAGCGCCTTCCGGCGCGTCAGCTTCGACGGTCGGCTCGTGCGCCTGCTGCCTGCGGCCAGCGCCCTCGTCATCCTCGCGGCGGGACTTGCGATGACCGTTCACGCCGTTCCGAGTCTTAGTTGACGATGTTCGGCCTCGACGACTGGATCGCCTCCTTCTCCGACGGCGCCACGCTTGCCCTGGTCGTCGTCGTCGCGATCGTCCTCGGTCTGCGGCACGCCACCGACCCGGATCACCTCGCCGCCGTCTCGACGCTGATCGCGGGGAGTCGCGACCGCGCGGCCGCGGCCGCCCGCCTCGGCCTTGCCTGGGGAACGGGGCATGCGACGGCGCTCTTCGTCTTCGGGCTGCCGATCGTGCTGTTCAAGACGTACCTTCCTGCGGCCGTGCAGCGTGGCGCCGAGGCAACGGTTGGCGTGGTCATCGCCGCGCTCGCGGTCTGGCTGCTCGTGCGCTGGCGGCGCGGCCTCTTCCACCTTCACGTCCACGCGCACGAACGAGACGTGCACGCTCACGGCCACGTGCACGGCGGCCCGCCGCACCCGCACGCTCTCTGCAGCGCGCGAACGCCGCTCCAGGGGTTCGCCATCGGCCTCTTGCACGGGATGGGCGGGAGCGGCGGTGTCGGCGTGCTCCTGCTCGCGTCGGTTCACGATCGCGGACTCGCGGTCGTCGCCCTCGCGATCTTCGCCGTGGGCACCGCCGTCTCGATGACCGCGCTCTCCACCGGGCTCGGTTTCACGCTCGGTCGGGCACCGATGCGGTCGGCCCTGCAGCGCGCCGCCCCCGTGCTCGCCGTCCTGAGCCTTTCGTTCGGCCTCTGGTATGCGCTGGGAGCGCTCGAGGTCGCGCCCTACTATTTCTAGATGGCCGCGGATCCGCACTCGCTGGTGGCGCCCTACGCGCTCCACGCTCTCGAGGACGAGGAGGGACGGCGGTTCGAGGAGCATCTCGCTGCCTGCGAGCGCTGCCGCGAGGAGCTGACCGGCCTGAGAGAGGCGGCCGCCAGGCTCGCCTACGCAGCCGAGGGGCCGAAGCCGCCTCCACAACTGCGTGAGCGGATCCTCACGCAGGCCCGGAACGAGCGCCGCAACGTCGCATCGTTGCCGGCGCGCCGGCGCAGCTGGACCCTGCCGCTCGGCGCGGCCGCCGCGGTCGCCGCCGCGGTAGCGATCGGCGTCGGAACGTGGGCGGCGACGCGGCCAGGCCAGAGCGCGCTCGCGCAGGTGCTCTCGCAGTCGGGCTCCAGTTTGCTGCCGATGGGCGACAGCGGCGCCGTTGCGGTCGCGCCGAACGGCGACGCGGCGCTGGCGCTGAACGTGCCGGTCGCGCCGAAAGGAAAGACGTACGAGATCTGGGTGATCCGCGACGGCACACCGCAGCGGGCCGGCACGTTCGAGGGCGGTTCGTCGACCGACGTCAGGCTCGACCAGCCGGCGTCGGCAGGCTCGATCGTCGCCGTCACGCTCGAGCGCGACGGCGGCGTCGACCGCCCGACGCAGAGCCCGCTGATGGCGACGAAGGCGGTCTCGTGACGGTGTTGCAGACGGCGCCTCCCCCACCGGCGACGCGCGGGCTCGCGCAACTGTCGGACGAGGCGCTGCTCTCGCTCGTCGCGAGCTCCGACGACCAGGCGCTCGCCGAGCTCTACGACCGCTTCGGGCCCGTCGCCTATGGGTTGGCGCTGCGCATCCTGCGCGACGAGGCGCTCGCGCAGGATGCGGTGCAGGAGGCGTTCCTCGGCATCTGGCGCTCGGCCGACCGCTTTTTCGCCGAGCGCGCGAAGGCAAGCACCTGGATCCTGACGCTCGTGCACCACCGCGCGGTCGACCTGGTCCGCCGGGAGGACCGCCGCCGCGGCGAGCCCCTCGAGAGCGCGCCAGAACCACTCGCTCTCACGACGACGGAGGGCGAGGCGGCCCTCGGGTACGAGCGCCGCCTCGTGCAGGAGGCGCTCGCGCAGCTGACTCCCGAGCAACGCGAGGCGATCGAACTCGGCTACTACGGCGGCCTCACCCAGAGCGAGGTCGCCGAGCGGCTCGACCAGCCGCTCGGGACGATCAAGAGCCGGATGTTCACAGGCCTTTCGCGCCTGCGGGACCTGCTCGCCCAGGCCGGGCTCGAAGGCTCGTACCCCTAGAACGGCGAAGGCGGCCCACAGGCCGCCTTCGGGAAACAGCGCGGTCGGCTCTACGCCTTAGTGGCCGTGCCCTCGATCGTCTTCTGGTCGCCGCCGCCGATCTCGATCCGGCGAGGCTTCGGCTGCTCGGGCTTCGCGACGCGAACCTCGAGCACGCCGTCGTGGTAGTCGGCCTTGATCTGCTGCTGGTCGATGCCCTGCGGCAGCGCGATTGTGCGACTGAAGGTGCCGAAGCGGCGCTCGAAGCGGTAGAGCTTCTCGTCGGCGAGCTCCTGCGTCCGCTCGCGCTCGGCGGAGACGGTCAGCGCGCCGTCCTCGAACTCGATCGCGATCTGCTCCTCGGGGGTCCCCGGGAGGTCGAAGGCGTAGACGAGGTCGGTGTCGGTCTCCCAGACGTCCACGGCCGGAACCCACGTCCGCGGAGCTGCGCCGTTGCCGTTGTTGAGCCCGGTGAACGTGTTCATCAGCCGGCTCATCTCGTTCTGCAGCGTCGCGATCTCGCGGAACGGCTCCCAGCGAACCAACGTGGCCATGGTTTCCTCCTTTCGGTGATTGACTCGAACGGCAGGATAAAACATGAGCGTGTGAATGTCAAGTTCGTCGGAAGTAGCATGAACAGATGGAATGTCCGGCAGGATTGCGCCCGAGAGGTGCGGGAAGATCGCTGTCGTGACGACCCGCGCCGGTTCCTAGTGCTTCCGCTCAAGGACAACGTCCCGACGCGGACGTTCCCGATCGTGACGGTCAGCCTGATCGCGCTGAACGAACGTCGTCGTGTGGCTGTGGGAGTGGCGGACCGGCGTCGACAATGAGGTGCTGCGCTACGGCTACTACCCGTGCTCGGTCGAGGGACCATGCGTGGATCCCGCTGCGGCGGTGCATCATCTGCCGTGGTACGAAAGCGCGTTCACGTGCATGTTCATGCACGGCAGCTGGATCCACATCGGCGGCAACATGCTCTTCCTCTGGATCTTCGGGAACAACGTCGAGGACGCACTCGGCCGTGTCCGCTTCCTCATCTGGTACCTCGTTGCGGGCTTCGCAGCCACCGCCGCCCAGACGATCGTCACGCTCGGCTTCTCGACGCCCGAGGGCGCGAGCATCCCGAACGTCGGCGCCTCCGGCGCAGTCGCCGGCGTGCTCGGCGCGTATTTCGTGATCCTCCCCGGCGCGAGCGTGCTGACGGCGTTCATCTTCATCTTCATCTTCCTGCGCGAGATCCCGGCGGTCTGGTTCCTCGGGATCTGGATCATCTTCCAGCTCTGGGACGGCGGCTTCTCGATCCTGCACCCGGAGTCCGGCGGCGGGACCGCCTTCTTCGCGCACATCGGCGGCTTCGCCTTCGGGTTGCTCACCATCCGCCTGCTCGCCAAGCGTCCACCGTTACGCCCGGCCTGGTAGGTGAGCTCCGGTGTCCTCACCGGCATCGCGATCGCGGCCGGAGTCGTGGGTCTCGTCGTGGTCGTGATCTACCTGCTCGGCCCACGGGATTAGGAATGCCGCGGACGGTTAGATCGTTTTCGACATCATGAGAACACTCGACGAAATCCACGCAGAGCTCGAGACGGCCACTGAACGGCGCTCGGAGCTCTTCCACCTGCTTTCCGGTGGTCACGACGCCGCGCTCTCGGCCGAGCTGCACGAGCTCGAGGAGCGCATCGCGGCGCTCTGGGACGAGCACCGCACGCTCCGCGCACAGAAGCGCTTCGGCGATCGCGACGAGATCATCAAGCGAGCCCGGCACGAGGAGCGGCTCGCCCGCGCCGCGTAGCGAATCGGGGTCTCTCCCCGTGAAACGAGAGAGCCGGCGGCTGGCCCCGCCGGCTTCTCTCGTCTCTAGACTTCTTTCGAGGGGCGTTAGCTCAGCTGGGAGAGCGCCGGCTTTGCAAGCCGGAGGTCACCGGTTCGATCCCGGTACGCTCCATGAGAGAACCCGCTGGAAACGGCGGGTTTCTCTGTTGAGCCGATCCTTGCCAGTCGTGCTGGATGCTCGCCTCTGGAAACGGTTGTGGAGACGTGCGCCGTGGCTGGCGCCTGGCGGCGCACGGCTGCCCCCCTCGAGGTTGGTCTACTTCTATTCGCGGTCGAGACGTCCAAACGGACGGTGGCGATCCACCGCGTCCGGCTGCGACTGCCGCAACAACGACGCCGACGACGATCGCGCAGACGGCGGCGATAGCTGCAAGCCGCTCGCCCGGAACCCCGTCACCGGGCTCAGGTCCAAGCGAACCGGCACCGAGGGCCAGTGCGAGCTCGAACGCTGCGGCCGCGCCGAGCACCGCGACGACCAACCAAGAAACCACTCCTATGGTGCGGGTCGGCTCCTTTGGGGTGCCAGCAGCGCGCTCGACGTGTCGCTGCTCTTTCAAGCCCGGCGAAGCGCGGCAGCGGCGCGGCCCCGGCATTCCAATCTCGACTGGTCGAGCTCGACGCCGACGACGGTGTCGCGCGGACCTGTCTAGGCGTCGTGCTGGCGGAGAAACTCGGCCGACTTCGGCGGACCCTGCGTAAACCCGGCTTCCTGAAAGATCGGCGGGACCTCGGGGTCCGAGGTGAAGCTCTGCCAGCCCGCCTCGTCCCAGTCGAAGATCGCCCAAACCCGGTCGCTCTCATTTGGATCCCGAAAGACATGCGACCCCTTACAGCCGTGCTGCTTTCGCTTCTCAGCGCCCTTCGTTGAGAAGGTATTCCAGAAGCGGTCGAAATCCCCGATCTTCGCCGTTGCCAGGACCACTGTCTTCCTCCTCCGTCGGAACGTGTTCTTGTGCCGCCCACCCTACGCCACTCGATCACGAGCTGGAGCTCGGGCGGCGCATCCCACCCATAAGCGATTGCCGACGGCTTCTGCGGGTACATGAACGATGCGGCAGGGGTTGACTGCGGCAACTGGCAGACGCGCTCCGTCCGGCGAGCGCGGGGTACCAAAGTCCTCCTGCCGTTGACCGCTT
>Ga0126311_10000168_pt1 | contig 32649 bp, 24 predicted proteins | sample Plot61_FD_92539 | JGI IMG/M metagenome (GOLD analysis project Ga0126311, IMG submission 92539) | Serpentine soil microbial communities from UC McLaughlin Reserve, CA, USA - Plot61 | ecosystem: Environmental > Terrestrial > Soil > Grasslands | place: USA: UC McLaughlin Reserve, Lake County... | reverse complement strand
GCACCGCCCCGGCGATCGCGTCGAGCTCGGGCTCGCGGCCGGCGGCGACGTCGCGCTGCATCGACGTGCCGAAGCCGTCGTGGATCACCTCGAACTCGCCGAACACAACAGCCGGGTCGATATCGGCGCCCTCGGCGCGCGCCACGGCGACGCCCTCGTGCACGCACGCTGTCAGCTCGGCCCAGCGCGCTGGGTCCGAGCGGATCGCGCCGAACGGCGCGTCATAGGCGGCCGTCATGCACGCGAGCGTGTTGAGCCGCACGAGCTTGCCCCACAGGATGCGCGCCTCGTCCTCGCGCACGCGGTTCTCCACGCCCGCCTGCGCCAGCAGCTCCGCGAGCGCGGCGAGCGGCGCGCGCAGCGCAGCGGCGTCGCTCGCCAGCTCGACGAACAGGAATCTGCCTCCCTGCACGACCCGGGCGGGCGGGATGGGCGGGTCCAGTATCCGATCCGCCTGCACGCGGATCGTGCCGGCGGCGACTCGATCGGGGAAGCGCTCGCGCAGCAGCGCCATGTGGTCGAAGCCGTTGAGCAACGGGACGACGAGCGCGGGGGCAGTCGCGTCGATGCGCGCGAGCGCCGCGTCCAGCGCCGCCGCCTTCGTCGCGACGATCAGCACGTCAACCGCCGCGGTCAGCTGCGCGACGGCGGCAGGCCGCGCTGTGAAGTCGCCGAGCACGACGCTCTCGACGGCGATCCCCTGGCGCGCGATCAACTCGGCGGTCGACTCGCGTGCGACGACCGTCACATCGGCGCCTGCGCGCGTCAGCGCCGCTGCCAGCAGGCCGCCGACGCCGCCGGGGCCGAGGATCGCGATCCGCTGCGTCATCGACGGGAGGCTAAAGGGTGACGTCGTCCGCAGGCGACCGCTTGCGGACGCCGGAGGACGAAACCGAAAGCAGCACGCCGGGGTTCAGCAGCCCGACTGGATCGACGGCCGCCTTCGCGCCTCGCACCGCGGCGGCGAACGGCTCGGGTCGCTGCCGGTCGTACCAAGGCCGGTGGTCGCGTCCGACGGCGTGGTGGTGGGTGATGGTTCCGCCGCCGGCGATGATCGCATCGGCCGCAGCGCGCTTGATCGCATCCCATTGCGCGACCTCCTCGCCGCGCCGCGCCGGGGCGAGCACGGTGAAGTAGGGCGCGGCGCCGTCGGGATACGCGTGCGTGACGCGGCAGGTGACGGTCCCCTCTACGCCGCAGATCTCCTGGACCGCCGCGCGCGTGGCCGCCTTCACGGCCTCGACGAAGGCGTCAAAGCGATCCCATGTAATCGCGGTCTCGAACGTCTCGCTCATGACGCCCATCGCGACGAAGACGTCGCGCAGGTAGGGCGCGCGCAGGAACGCCTCGCGCCACGCGCCGGTCGCTCCGCCGCGGGCGCCCTCGGCCTGCTCGTCCCACGATCCGCCGTGCTCGGCGCACAGCGCGAGCGCCGCCGCCATCCGCTCCCCCACAGGCGCCCCGCTCGACTCGAACCCCAGCACGAGCAGCGCGCACGATCCGTCGCCGGCGAACGTCAGCTCCGCCTCGCGCGCGTCGAGCAGGCGACAGTTCGACGGCGCGAGGCCCGCCTGCAGGACCGCGCGCACGGCCGCTGCGCCGGCGGCGAAGTCGACGAAGCGCACGGCTCGGCTCGCACGCTCGCGCGGCCTTGGCCGCACACGCACCCACGCCTCCGTGATGATCCCGAGCGTTCCCTCCGAGCCGAGCAACAGCCGGTCCGGGCTCGGGCCGGCGCCGGAGCCCGGCAGCCGGCGTGACTCCCACACGCCCACCGGCGTGATCGCCCGCACCGCCTCGACGAGATCGTCGATGTGCGTCTCACCGGTCGCGAAGTGCCCGCCCGCGCGCGTCGCGATCCAGCCGCCGAGCGTCGAGAACTGGAACGACTGCGGGAAGTGCCGCAGCGTGAGGCCGTGCGGCGCGAGCTGCTCCTCCAGCTCCGGGCCGAGCGCGCCCGCCTGGATCCGCGCGGCACCCGAGACGGCATCGACCTCCAGCACACGGTCGAGCGCGGCGAGATCGAGCGCGATCGCTCCCGCGTAGCCGTCCCCCACGCGCGCCTCGACGCCGCCGACGACGCTCGTGCCGCCGCCAAACGGGATGACGGCCGCGCCAACATCCGCCGCCCACTCCAGCACGCGCTCGACGTCCACATCGTCGCGCGGGCGCGCGACGATGTCCGGGGCGTGGTCGATCTGGCCGCGGAAGCCCCGCACGACGTCGCGGTAAGCGCGACCGTATGCATGGCGCACCCGCTGGTCGTGGTCGCTCGTGCAGATCTCCGTCAGCGCGGCCGGCGGCGGCGGGAGCCGTGACGCCGGCAGCGCGATCGCCGCCAGCTCGACCGGCCGCTCCGGCTCGGCCTCCCCGAAGCCGAGATGCTGCGCGAGCCCGCCGGCCGCCTCCCGCACCTGCTCGTGCGAGAGCGCCTCGTCCTCCCAGCCCCAGCCCCAGTGGTTGCGCACGCGACTGGTCATGGCGCGCGAGTCTAGGCACGAGCGGCCGAGCGCACGCCGGCTCACCCGCTTGAGCCATCCTGGATCGCTGTCGCTGAGCGACATCAGAACAGGACGCTCCTCTAGCCTGGTCAGCGATGACCGCGCAGCCCCCGACGCACGGCCTCCTGCTCGCCCGCGGGCCGTGGGCGCCCGAGCAGGTGACGGCGGACTGGCACGAGCTGCCGTTCGAGCCGAACGCGGCCGACACGGCCGCTGCCGACGCAGCACTCGCGGCGCTGCGCGAGCGCGGCTCACCGAGCCACGACGGCCTCGCCGCACGACTGGCGGGCTACGAGCACCACGCTGAGGGACTGCGGCTCGAGCTGCAGCCGGCGCGCTGGTCGCTGCGACTCGTCGGCAACGAGGCGACGCGTAGCGTCTCCGTCCTCTGCGTCGTGCGCGACGCCGAGGGGCGGTGGCTCGCCGGCCGCCGCGCCCCTTGGCTCGCCTCGTGGACCGGCCGCTGGACGCTCGGGGCCGCCGGTGCGGTCGAGGTCGGCGAGCAGCCTGTCGACGCGATGGTGCGCGAGCTCGAGGAGGAGTGGTCGGTCGCGCCCGCGACGCTGTCGGTGGAGGCGCTCGCCGGCACGCCGAACGGACTCGTCTTCCTCGTCGGGATGGCATGGCTCGCGCCCGGCGCGGAGGCGGTGCCCGACGACGAGCACGACGCGCACGCATGGTGGCCGGCGGACGTCGAGCGGTGGCCCGACGAGGCCGACGAGGTCGTGCGGCGGATGGCCGCGCTGCTGGCGTGACGCGCACGACCGCCGCCTCGCCCGCGCGCCAGCGCGCCCCGACGGGCGGCTTTCCCTCCTACCGCCTGCTGGAGGCGCTGTCGTTCACCGCCTCCGCGATCTTCGCCGGGCTGCTGCTCTTCTGGCTGGGACCGAGCGCACCGGCGGTCACGACGGTGCTCGGCTGGGCGCACGGCCTGCTGTGGATCGGCCTCTCGCTGCTCGCGATCGTCGCGGTCCGCAGAGGAACGATTCCGTTCTGGCTCGCCGTCACGGTCGCCGTCATCGGAGGCGTCGGCCCGTTCGCCGGGACGATCGGTTTTCTGGTGGAGAGCCACCGCCGCAAACGTGCCAGGGTGGTCTGAAATTCGGGACCCATCCCGCGATATGGTTCAATGTCACTGCGGCACATACCGCAGGTCCGTCACGAACGCAAATCGCTATTGTCAGGCGACAGGATGTCAGTAGACACGACGACCCAGGTCGTGATGCCCCAGATGGGTGATTCCGTCGCCGAGGGCACGATCCTGGAGTGGCACAAGAACGAGGGGGACACGGTCGAGGCCGACGAGACGCTCGTCGAGATCTCGACCGACAAGGTCGACGCCGAGGTCCCGGCCGGTGTGTCCGGCACAGTGGTGAAGATCCTCGCCGCCGAGGGTGACACCGTGTCGGTGGGAAGCGTGCTGGCGGAGATCGCGCTGAGCAACGGGGCGTCCGGGGCGAACGGCGGCGGCGCGCCCGCAGCCGCCGAGGAGGCCCCCGCCACGGAGGCCGCCGGCGATGACGACGGCGCGCAGGCGCAGACGCTCGAGATCGTCATGCCGCAGATGGGCGAGTCGGTCAACGAAGGTGTCGTGCTCGAGTGGCACAAGGCCGCCGGCGACGCGATCGAGGCCGACGAGACGCTCGTCGAGATCTCGACCGACAAGGTCGATGCCGAGGTCCCCGCGCCCGCGAGCGGGACCGTCACCGAGTTGCTCGTCGAGCCTGGCGACACCGTCACCGTCGGTCAGGTGCTCGCGCGCATGAGCGCCGGTGCTGGCGCCGCCACCGACGCGAGCTCCCCATCCGCCGCGAACGGGTCCGCCTCCGCCCCGCCGGCGGCGGCCACCCTCGCGCCCGCTGAGAACGGGGACGCCAACGCCTCCCCCGTCGCGCGCCGCGCGGCCGCCGCCCACGGCGTCGCGCTCGACGCCGTCGCCGGCAGCGGCCCGGGCGGGCGGATCGTGAAGGACGACGTGCTCGCGGCCGCCAACGGCTCGACGACCGCGACCAAGCCAGCCGCCAAGCCCGCCGGCGCCCAGCTGCTCAAGGGCGGCGCCGGGATGCTGGCCAGATACATGGACGACAGCCGCTCGATCCCGACGGCGACGTCCTTCCGCACGCTCACGGTGACGACGCTCGAGGCTCGCCGCAAACAGCTCAAGGAAGCCGGCCTGAAGGTCTCCTTCACCCACCTGATCGCCTACGCGATCGCGAAGGCTGGCGCGGAGATGCCGGTGATGGCACACCACTTTGCCGAGATCGACGGCAAGCCGCACCGCATCGACGACGGCGCCGTGAACCTCGGCCTCGCCGTCGACGTCGAGAAGAAGGACGGCTCGCGCACGCTGATGGTGCCGGTCATCAGAGGCGCCGACACGCTCGACTTCAAGGGCTTTCTCGCCGCCTACGACGCGCTCGTCGACAAGGCGCGCACCAACAGCCTCACTGCCGACGACCTCACCGGCGGGAACGTCACGCTGACGAACCCGGGCGGGATCGGCACCGTCGCCTCCGTGCCGCGGCTGATGGTCGGCCAGGGCACGATCGTCGCGACCGGCTCGATCGCCTACCCCGTCGGGCTCGGTGCGATCGGCGCGCAGATCGGCGCCGAGAAGGTGATGTCGATGACGTCGACGTACGACCATCGGATCATCCAAGGGGCCGAGTCAGGCCGCTTCCTGCAGCTGATCGAGCGACACCTGCAGGGCGAGAACGACTTCTACGAGGGCGTCTTCGGAGCGCTCGGCGTCGCGCTGCCAGCCCTTCCCCCCGCGCCGACGCCGCAGCTCTCGGCCGCCACGCAGGCTGCTCCGGCTGCCGGCGCCGCCCCCAGCGAGGAGCTGCTGCAGGCCGTCCAGGCGGCCGACTCGCTGCTGAAGGCCTTCCGGATGCACGGTCACCTCGCCGCGCAACTCGACCCACTCGGCTCCGACCCCGTGGGCGACCCGGCGCTCGACCCCAAGCCGCTGAGACTGACGCGGGAGCTGATGGCGCAGATTCCCGCGCGCATCCTGCGCACCGGCGTCCCCGGCGCGACGTTCGCCGACGCGCTGCCGCACCTGAGAGAGACGTACTGCGGCACGATCGCCTACGAGATCGAGCACATCTCCAGCCACCGCCAGCGCGTGTGGCTGCGCGAGAAGATCGAGACAGGCGCCTTCCGCAACCCGCTCACGAACGACGAGCGCAAGACGCTGCTCAAGCGCCTGATCGAGGTCGACGCGCTCGAGCGCTTCATGCACAAGGCGTACCTCGGCCAGAAGCAGTTCTCGATCGAGGGCCTCGACATGACGGTCCCGATGATCGACGAGGTCGTCCGCCTCGCCGGCGCCAACGGCGGGCGCGAGGTCGTGATCGGGATGGCGCACCGCGGCCGCCTCAACGTGCTCGCGCACAACCTCGGCCGCTCCTACGGCTCGATCTTCGCCGAGTTCGAGGGCCAGAAGACGCTCGACGTGATCACCTCGATCCCGCAGGGCGGCACCGGCGACGTCAAGTACCACCACGGCGCGCGCGGCACGCAGGAGCTGCCCGACGGCGGCTCGCTGATCGTGCGGCTGGAGTCGAACCCGAGCCACCTCGAGTTCGTCAGTCCGGTCGGCATCGGCGCCACGCGCGCCGCGCAGACGACGCGCCAAGGTCCGCACGCGGCGCAGGACACGAACGCCGCGCTGCCGATCATCCTGCACGGCGACGCCGCCTTCCCCGGCCAGGGCATCGTGGCCGAGACGTTCAACCTGCAGGCGCTCGACGGCTACACCGTCGGGGGCACCGTCCACCTGATCCAGAACAACCAGGTCGGCTTCACGACGGATCCCGACGACGCCCGCTCCACGCGCTGGGCCTCCGACCTCGCGAAGGGCTTCGACGTGCCGATCATCCACGCCAACGCCGACGACATGGAGGGCTGTGTCGCGGCCGCGCGGCTCGCACACGCCTACCGCCAGGAGTTCGGGCACGACGTGGTGATCGACCTGATCGGCTACCGCCGCTTCGGCCACAACGAGGCCGACGAGCCCGCGTACACGCAGCCCGAGATGTACGTGAAGATCAGAGACCATCCGACCCCGCCCGCGATCTACGCGCGCCAGCTGATCGACGCCGGCGTCGTCACGCAGAACGAGGTCGACGCGATGACGAACGCGGTCTGGCAGCAGCTGAGCGAGGAGCATCAGCAGCTGAAGGCGCGTCTGTCGGCCGCCACCCCGGTCGAACAGGGCACCGGCGAGTACCAGCTCGACCGCACGCCCTCGCCCGACGTCGCCACCGCCGTCGAGGCCGACCGGCTGCGCGAGCTCAACGAGGCGCTGCTGCGCGTGCCCGACGGGTTCTCCGTCCACGCGAAGCTGAGACGCCCGCTCGAGCAACGGCGCGACGCGATGGGCGCCGACGGCGGCATCACCTGGGCGCACGCCGAGCAGCTCGCGTTCGCCTCGCTGCTGACCGAGGGCACGCCCGTCCGCCTCACCGGCCAGGACGCCGAGCGCGGCACGTTCAGCCAGCGCCACCTCGTCCTGCACGACCCGAAGACGGGCCAGGAGTACTGCCCGATCCAGCACCTGCCGAACGCGCTCGCGCCGATGGAGCTGCACAACAGCCCGCTGTCGGAGATGGCGGCGCTCGGCTTCGAGTACGGCTACTCGCAGGAGGGCCCGGAGACGCTCGTGCTGTGGGAGGCGCAGTTCGGGGACTTCGTCAACAGCGCGCAGGTGATCATCGACCAGTTCATCATCTCCGGCCTGGCGAAGTGGGGCCAGTCGACGCGCCTGACGCTGCTCTTGCCGCACGCCTACGAGGGCTCGGGCCCGGAGCACTCCTCCGCGCGCCTGGAGCGCTGGCTGCAGCTCGCCGCGGAGGGCAACATCCGCGTCGCCTACCCGTCGACGCCGGCGCAGTACTTCCACCTGCTGCGGCGCCAGGCGAAGATCGCCAAGCAGCGCCCGCTGATCGTGATGACGCCGAAGTCGCTGCTGCGCCTGCCGCAGGCGACGAACCGCATCGAGCACCTGTCGGACACCCAGTTCTACCCCGTGCTGGCAGAGCCGCGGGTCGAGAACGAAAAGGTCACGCGCCTGATCCTCTGCAGCGGCAAGGTCTACTACGACCTCGCAGGGGACGACATGCGCAAGGACAACCCCGGCGTCGCAATCGGCCGCGTCGAGCTGCTGTATCCGTTCCCACAGGGCCAGATCCTCCAGCTCGTCGGCAGCTACCCCAACCTCAGAGAAGTCGTCTGGCTGCAGGAGGAGCCGCGCAACATGGGCGCCCGCGCACACATGTCTCCGCGCCTCATGCAGATCCTCCCGCGCGAGCTGAAGTTCGGCTACATCGGCCGCCCCGAGCGCGCCTCGACGGCCGAGGGCTACCCGGCCGCCCACGCGATGGAGCAGCGCCGCATCGTCACGACCGCGCTGGACCTCTCGCGTCCGGTGGGGATGTACCCGGTCAAGCTGCCCGGCGAGCGCTAGCTCCGACGGGTGTCGGCGCCCGTCAGGCAAGGACGCAGCCTGCGTGGCGTACTTCGTACGCGAGCAGGCGAGGACGCCGCATGACGGGATGCCGGCGCACGTCGGACGCGATCCTCGACCGCGTCCGCGCCACGCCGGAGGGCTTCGTGCGCAGCTACGGCGACGTCTCGCCGGGCGCGCCGCGGGTGGCGGGCGCGGTGCTGGCGCAGATCGGCGACGACCCGTCGGTGCCGTGGCATCGGATCGTGCGCGCCGATGGCTCGCTCGCGAAGGGTGCGCGCCAGCGCGCGTTGCTGGAGGCTGAGGGCGTGCCGTTCCGTGGCGAGCGGGTCGACATGCGCGCCGCGCGGCTGCTGGACTGAACCGCGCGCGTCCGCCGCCCCGCGCTAGCCTCCGGCGCGCATGTTGCTCCAACGCGAGATCCGGCTTGACCCGCGCCCGCGCGGCTTCCACCTCGTCACGGGCGAGGTCGTCGCGGCGCTGCCGGAGCTGGCGCAGCTGCAGGTCGGCCTGCTGCACGTGCACATCCTCCACACCTCCGCCTCCCTGACGTTGAACGAGAACGCGAGTCCCGACGTCCGGCGCGACTTCGCAAGCTGGTTCGACCGCGCGGTGCCGGAGCGCGCGCCGTACTGGACGCACACGCAGGAGGGCGACGACGACATGCCCGCGCACGTGAAGGCCTCCCTCCTGGGCCCATCACTCACGCTGCCGATCGCCGACGGCCGTCTCGCGCTCGGCACGTGGCAGGGGATCTACCTGTGCGAGCACCGCGATGCCGGCGGCGCCCGCCGTCTCGTCGCGACCGCTTGGGGCGACGGCTAAGCCGCCGCCTCGGCGTCTTCTGCCTCGGCGAAGAGGTCGCGCAGCGAGGTGCCGAGTGCGGTGGCCAGCGCCAGCAGCACGCTCATGCGCGGGTCGGCCTCGCAGCGTTCGATGCGGCCGAGGTGATCGGGACTGATGCCCGCGCGCTGCGCAACCTGCGCGCGCGAGACGCCCTGCCGCTCGCGCTCGCGCCGCAGCACAGCGACGACCCGCACCATCATCTCGCGGCCGGCCTCGCTCCCGCGGCTGGCGCCAGCAGCGCCCGCGGCGCCCATGAGCCCCTCGTCGCCGCCGGGTGCAAGGCCCCACCGCCACAGCGCCTGCGCCGTCTCGTCGCGATCGGCGAGCCGATAGTGGTGCTGGACGGCACCGCGCCGGTGCGTGCGGCGCACGACGCGGATCAGTCGCAGGTCGCGCAGCCGGCGCACGTGATGGCTCGCCACGCCGAGCGGGATCTCCAGCGTCACCGCGAAGCCGCTCGGGGTGCCCGGCTCCTGTTCGAGCAGCGACCGCAGGATCTCCACGCGAACCGGATGCGCGAGCGCGCGCGACCATGCGAGGTCGACGCGCGAGCCGCCGCCGGCACCCACCCTTGGCCAGGCGTTGCGCCGCTCGGTCATGACGCCGGCCGCCCGCTCGCGTGACGTCGCAGGCCCGCGGCGAGTGCCGCGAGCCGCTCGGCTGGACAGGCAGCGAAGCGCGCGCCGGGCTCCAGCCCCGCTTCCTCGACGACCCGCGCGACCGCGTGCGGATCAGCGTTGCGAAAGCGTCCAAGCAGCTGCTCGACCGTCAGCGCACCCCACGCGGAGACGACGTCGCCCGCGGCGAGCGAGGCGGCGAGCGCCTCCCAGCCGGTCGGGACGTCGAGCAGCCGTGCCGCGAGCAACACGCGACGGGGCTCGACGATCCCTGTCGCGAGATCGTCGGCGATGGCATCGCGGACCGCGTCGTACGACGCGTCGATCCGATCGCCGGGAAGTCGCGCCGCGAGCAGCTCCAGCTGCTCGGAGATCTCGACGCCTTCAAGGAGCGAGACGGCGACGCGACGCAACTCGTCCGCGCCCAGTTCGAGCGTCGCGTCGGACGGCATACCGGCGTGCGCATGCGGACCGACGAGCGTGATGCCGTCGAGCAGCAGCTCCTCGGCACGCCGTACCAACTCGGAGATCTGGATGAGTGTCCAGCCGGCACGGCCGGCGTCGTCGGCGAGGTCGCTCATCGATGGGGACGCCTCGGGCCCCGGCCGGGATGGGGGGTCGGAGCCGGGGCCCAGAGGCGTCCTGCGCACCCGTCGCCGCCGGTTGCGCCCATGGACGCTGCGGCGAGGTGAAGGGTGCTGACCCGGCTCGGACGGCGCTCGACTGACGCAGCGATCCGCCGGTCGCGACGACCACGGACCCCGTCGCAGAGAGCCCTCGGGGGAAGAGCCGTGCGATCCGAAGCCTTGCGCGTAGTCATCACCGAGCGGTCGCGGCGGGCCGAGTTCGCTCGGTGCCGGACGACTGCCACGCTACGGCCGCGCGCCGATCTCGGTCAACCCCCTTTCCGTAAATAGTTAGCGCTAGGGGTCAGGCGTCGCCAAGCCGCTGTACGGCCCGCATCGTGCGCATGATCGGCAGCTGCACGCGCGGGAGGGAGCCGGCCACCTGTGCGATGCGACGCGTGGCTTGGCGCAGCTCTGGGCTGCGAGCACTCTCCTTCGAGAGGTACATCGACACCATCCCCGTGGCGATCAGCGCATGCCGCTCCCCATTGCGAAGCTGGCGCGCGCCGTGCACCGAGCGATACACGATCTCGCACAGCCGCTCGACCATCTCCGAGGGGCTGTCGTAGTGCTCGACGTAGGAGTGGTTGCCCTCCTCGCGATCCGAGCGCTGGTCGACGAACGCATCCAGCAGCGTGCTGGCCGCGTTGACCCACGGGAAGTACACCGCCTCCGCCTCGATCACGTCGTCCTCCTGCAGGTGCGGGTCGGCCGCGAGCGCGAGCAGCGCGAAGGTCGAGAGCGAGGAGCACGACGCGGCGGTCCACTCGAACCAGGCGAGCTCGTTGCGTCCGGAGAACTCGTGCGCGGCCCACGCCCGAAGCCCGGCGTCACGCCGTTCCGGGAACGGCTCGTGATTGAGCGCCTGAACCCGCATGCGACGCGCCGAGGCGATGGCCGGCTCCCGAACGCACTCGTAGGCGGGCAACACCGTGCACCCGGTCCGGGTCGCCTCGACAAGCGCGCGCAGGTAGCCGCCGTCATCGCGCCAAGGGTGAGACCGGTAGTAGTCGGAGATGCGCCCGCCAGGCTCGAGTGCCTCAGCGAGCGCACGATGGAGCTGCACCCCGTTGACCCGTTGCTCGCTGCATGGGTGCTCGCTGAGCGTGTCGAGATAGTCGAGCGCGGTCTGATACGCGACGAGCCCTCTGACGAGCGCAGGATGGCGTCGCCGGGGCAACACCGCGAAGAGCGCCGCACCCTCGGCGTTAAGCCGCGAGGCGTGCAGGTTCGCGCTCGCGTCCGCACGCAACTGGCCGCTGGGAATGGCAGCCGCGCAGCGCTCCCAATGGGCGACCTCGGTAGCCACGCATGGTAGGACCCACGCAAGTTCCCGCACGGCGACCGCCGCGAGCGCAACGGTCTGCGAGCGACCGAGGGGCGTCGGATTCCCCCGCCGAAATACGAGATCCGCCCTGTCGCGATCAGTCTTGGAATGCCGCCTCTACTGGCACACGAGCCGCCATGTAGCCCGGCAGCAGCACGATTGCCGACGCAACCGCTCCGACCAGTGCGAGGCTACCGACGGCGACTCCGAAGCCGAGCGAGGTGTCGACGGGGAAGCCGGTCACCGACCCCAAAGCCCGGTCGAGCAGCTGTGCGCCGCCGAGACCGTACAGGGCACCGATGGTGCAGCCGATACCGAGCAGCAGACCACTCTCGAGCATCAGTGCCCTCCACAGTTGACGCTGGGTGATGCCGGCGAGCTTGAGCTCGGCCATGCGCCGCCGTCGCTGCCAGATCATGCCCCCCATCGCTGCTCCGATGGCGAGGGTCGCAGCCGTCAACATGAGCGTCGCGATCTGCGTGAGTCGGGCGAGGCCTGCCCGGGTGGTCGCTCGGTGGCGCTGCTCGCGTTCGGCGACCGTCTCGACCGTAAGCGCCGAGCCAGCTCCAAGAGCGCGCTCTACAGCTCGCTTCCCTGCGAGTGACGAGAGACCGTCGAGCCGTACCTGCAGAGCGCTGACATCGCTGCTGCCCCACGCACGCTGGAAGTCGTCGGCGTTGACGATGATCGCGCCCGGCGACCAGCCGAAGTTCGTCGTGATCGCCGCCACTCTGAAGCGCTCGGACTGCGGCGCGTCGAGCATGAACGCATCGCCCACTTGAAGATCGCGCTCCTTCGCGAGGCTCTCGGAGACGACGGCCCAGCCGCCGTCGTCAAGGTGCCGCTCCGCAGTCCGGAGATCTCCCTCCACCACCTCGTTCGGCGGGATCATTCCCGCCGAGTTTCGTGGTGGCGCCATGACCCAGACTCGTCGATCTCCGACGTCGAGAAGCGCCCCCCGGTACGCCGCGACTGCGGCCACGTGTGGCGTGGTCGCAATGGTCGAGATCGCGCTGGGCGGGAAGGGGACCGTCGCGAGCGTATTAGCCTGCCCAGCAGCCGACACCCACAGATCGGTCACCGCACTGAGCTGGTGTGATGCGGCGTCGAGCGCATGCTGAAGGTCGCGATGCGCGCTCTCGATCGCCGTGCTCCCGAAGACCGCTACCCCGGCGATCGCCGCGATCGCCACGGAGCGGCTCCGAGCCGATTGCAACTCGCCCACCGCGATCGGTGGCACCACGCTCGCGATCCGCCGGCGACCCCGGTCGAGCAGGCGCAGCGTTACGGAGAGGATGACTGGCAGCAGTGCCAACATCGATGCGAGCAACGCCACGACGCCCACCAGCGCTGCCTCAGGCCGAGCGACAAGCACCACCGTCGAGATCGCCAGTCCAAGGACGCCGATCGCGAGCCAGAAGCGTGAATGCAGCGTGCCGTCGCTCGACGCCGGCTGGAGCGCGTCTTCGTCGACGGCGTCCATCGTGGGAGACCGAAACGCCGCCACCAGCGGAGCCAGCGTCGCAAGCATGGCAGCGGCGATTCCGGTCCCGAACGCAAGCAGAACCGCCTCCGGCGAGACGGTGCGCGCATTCCCAACGGGAAACGCGATCGCAAGGTACCCGGGAGACGGCTGGAACACGTGGCGTGAGAGCTGGTCGCCGAGCGCGATCCCGCACACCGACGCAGCAACTCCGAGGACCAGCGCGTCGAACATCAGCACCTCGACCACGCCCCAGAACCCGTATCCCGAGATACGCAGCTCGGCGATCACGCTTCGCCGCTCTCGCGTCATCAGCAGCATCGCGTTGAACGCGAGGAGAAAGCCGACGAGTGCGCTGATGCTCGCGAACAACGCGGTGGACTGATCGTTGGGCCGTGCTGCCTGCGCGAACATACGCCGGTCGTAGTCAGCTTCGCCGACCGTCAAGTGTCCCGCAGCGATGCGGCGCAGCGACCGCTCCGCGACGTCAGCCTGTCCCGGCTCCGGGACGACATAGAGACGAGAGACGCGACCCTCCAACCCAGCCAGCTCCTGCGCATATCTGATCGGCGCGAACACGACAGGACTCTGGGCAAGCGGTCCCACGTCGCGCCCACTCACGACTGCGCCGACGGGCACCTCGACCGATCGTCCCGCGACCTGAAGAGTGATCGTGTCCCCGAACCGCACACCCAGCGCTCGCGCCAGGGGCAGCGGCAAGACGACCGCGTGCAATCGCGCGAGGCTTCTGGCCTGGTAGCCACTCAGCAACGACCCGCCAAGCCGCACCAAGCGTCGATCCCCTGCCAGCATGTAGACGGAACGCGAACGGTCACCAGCGACGACGTTCAACTGCGAGACGAGCATGGGCGCGACAGCGCCCACGCCCGGGCTATTGCGCACCCGACCAACGAGCCGCTCGTCGAAGCCCTGCGGCCCACGCGCCACAAGCTGCAGCTGGGCGTTGCCGACAAGCCCATGCGTGAGCTGCGCGATCGAGGCGCTGAGGCTTCGGTTGGAGACCTGCACGGCGAACAGCAGCGCGACGCCGACCGCGATGCCGACGAGCGCGAGCAGCTCCTGGACGGCGCGCGCACGCACGCGGCGGCGGTAGAACCACACGAGGTTGCGAAGGCTCATTGCGGCTGCAGCGTCGGTAAGGCGGGCGGGGCGTCGGGCAGGTACTCGACGAGCCTCCCGTCGCGCAGCGCGAGCGCGCGGTCAGCGACCGCCGCCGCCTGCGGGTCGTGTGTGACGAGCAGGACCGCCGTGTCGCGTTCGCGGCAGAGCTCGCGCAGCAACGCGAGCACCTCGTAGCCGCGACGCGTGTCGAGGTTGCCGGTCGGCTCGTCGGCGAGCAGCAGGCCCGGATCGGTCGACAGCGCCTTCGCGATCGCGACACGCTGTCGCTCCCCCATCGAGAGCGTGCTCACGCGGTGCTCGGCGCGCTCGTCGAGGCCGAGTCGCGTGAGCAGCGGCGTCATCCGCTGGTGCGCCTCGCGCACGCGCAGGCCGGTGCCGACGAGCTTGAGTGACGCGTTGTCGATCGCGGAGAGGCCGGCGATCATGTGGAAGGTCTGCAGCACGAACCCGACCTCGCACAGTCGGTAGCGCGCCGCCTCCCGATCGGTCAGGTGCGAGATATCGCGTCCGGCGACGATCACCTCGCCACTGTCCGGCGCCATCACCGCCGCGATCAGCTTCAGCAACGTCGTCTTGCCGGAGCCGCTCGGGCCGTAGAGCGCGACCAGCTCGCCGCGAGCGACGCTCAGCGAAACGTCGTCGACGGCTCGCACCGGCTCGCCGCCGGGCACTTGGTAGTGCTTCACGAGGCGACGGATGTCGAGCATCATGCTCGTCCGTCACGCCGCTGCGGGAACGCGATCACCTCGCCTGCGGCACGGCGGGTCGCCTGGATGAGCTCACCGTCGCTGAGCGACATCACGCGATGCGAGCGCAGTGCGTCGGGGATCTCGGGCACGGTCGCGAGCACGGCCATCCCGCGCTCCTCCGCGATCGAGCGCAGCAGGCCGAGAACGGTTTCGCGCTCCTCGATGCCGAGGCCGCTCGTCGGGTCGTCGGCGAGCAGCAGCTTCGGGTCGCGGACGATCGCGTGCGCGACCGTCACGAGCGTCCGCTCGGCATCCGACAGCTCGTGCCAGTGCGCGTTGGCGAGGTCGCCGACGCCCACGCGCTTGAGCGCTCGCGTCGCGCTCCGTTCCGCCTCATCGGCCGCTACGGCTCTCAGGAGCGGCAGCGCGACGTGGTCGAGCATCCGCATCCCGGACGCGAACGGCGCCTGACGACCGACCCAGCCGATGCGAGGATGGATGCCGGTCAGGCGGCGAAAGCGGCCTGCGCCCAGCTCGGCTCCCTCGAAGCGCACGCAGCCGCTGTCCGGCTGTTCGATGCCGGCTGCGATGCGCAACAGCGTCGACTTGCCGGCGGCGCGTTGGCCGAAGATGGCGACGAGCTCGCCGGATTCGATCTCGAGCGAGACCTCGTCGAGCACGACGATCTCGTGTCGCCCACGCCAGTGGCTCTTGCTGACCCGCTCGAGCGCGAGCAGCGTCATCGTGCGTCTGGCGCGGCGGGTGGAGCGAGCACGAGACCGGATCTACGCTCGTGGCGCTGGATCGCCCGCTTCATCGCTGCGCGGATCTGCTGCACCGCCTCGATGCGAACGGCGAGCTGCGCGGCCTCGGTGCGGCGCAGCCAGGCCTGGCCGATCTCCTGCCACTCGACCTCTTCGCGACGCAGATCCTCGACCCCACCGCCCTGCTCGCCAAGCTCGGCCATCCGCTCGAGGCACGCGGCCTCCAGCTCGCGCGCCAGCTCGACCAGCCACGGCAGATCCTCCGGGCTCGCGAACGCCACCTTCAGCCAGAACGGGTCGCGCTGCGGCGCCAGATCCGTCGGGGAGCGAACCCAAGCGCGAAATTCTTCGCGCCCGACGTCGGTCGCCTCGTACCAGACGACCCCGCGATGCGCCGAGACGACGCCGCCGTCGGCGGTTGCCTCTCGCGCGCGGATCATCCCCTCGGCGCGCAGCGATCTGAGTGCGGGATAGACCGCGGTCTCCGACGGGCGCCAACCTTCGATGCGCTGCTCCAGGCGCTGGATCAGCTCATAGCCGTAGCCCGGCCGCTCGATCACCAAGCCCAGCACGGCGTGCTTCACCGACATCCCAGGTCCTCCATCCCGTCGGCCGAGTGAACCAAACCGTACACAAACTGACATGTGTGCGCTAGGGGGTGGACGAAAACCGGTGTGCTGTGCTAATTGCGCGGGTGACCGTGACCGAAAGCCTAGGGCGGGTCACCGTCACAGGAACAGCGTCAGATCCGGCTCGCGCTCACCGCGCAGCACCCCGAGATCGACCTCGACGCAGGCGATCCTCCGGCTCTCCGCGAGCACGCGCGCCTGCGGCTTGACCTGCTGCGCCGCGAGCACGCCACGGCAGGCCGCCATCGCCGGATCGAGGCGGATGCGCTCAAGGTAGCGCGTGAGCTGCTCGACGGCGTCAATCGTGCCGACGCGCTTGATCTCGACGGCGATCCAGCTGTCCTCCTCGTCGCGGCACATGAGGTCGACCGGTCCGATGTCCGTCGCCCACTCGCGCCGCACGAGCCGGAAGCCCTCGCCGCACCAATGGGGCTGGTCGGCGAGCAGCTCCTGCAGGTGCGCCTCGACGCCGTCCTTCTCCAACGCCGCCGCCTCGCCCATGTCATGGGTCACGTCGGACAGCACCTCGGCGATATGGATGTCGAGCCGGTCCTCGGTGTCCCCGGCGTGCTTGCGCACCACGATGCGATCCTCGGACTCCTCGATCACCGTTGGAGGCGTCATCCAGTTGCTCGGCTTGTAACCGCCGTGGTCGGCGTGCACCATCACCGACCCGTCCGACTTGACCATGACCAGCCGCAGCGCCTCCGGCAGGAGCGCGTCGAGACGGCCCGTGTAGCGGACCTCGCAGCGGGCGACGATCAGGCGCACGAGGTGGGCAACCTAGCGCGTGGACGGGACGAACGGTCCTTGCGTTTGCGGCAAAGGCTCCACTACCATCGGGGTGCCGATACGACGCTTTGGGGGAAGCTTGCGCGTTTATACGGTTTAATGCGCAGAGCCGTGCCCGACTGCACCGTGATCACCACCGCTGACATCGCAGGCCGCTTGGCGGCCATCGCTGCGCGAAGACGTGCGCTCGCCACGTCGCGAAGACGCGCGTTCGTCGTGTCTCGAAGACGCACGTTCGTCGCGTCCAACTCGCGATGAACCGCGCGACGCTCGCATCCGGAGGCGACTGAGCCCCGAGCGAGCGGAGCCGCAGCCGCCCGTCAGCTCTTTCGACTTCAGGAGATCACTCACGCCATGTCCGCCACCGCTTCCAGCACTTCCACATCCGTTGCTACCCCCGCGCCGCTGATCTGGCCCGAGCGGGACATCCACTCGCTCACCGCGGTCGACCTCGACCCGCGCCTGCCGAAGGACGTCGAGGCGCTGCTGCCGCAGCTGCGCCAGCTCGCCGCGCTCGGCGACTCACTGCGCGCGCTGCAGACGCTCGACGGCTCGTTCCTCCACGAGGAGCAGGCGCGCACGCTCGCCGCGGCCTCGGCGAAGCTGATGGAGGAGATTGCCGGCTCCGGCGCTGTCTCCCCCGAGCAGACCGACATCCTGCGCCGCCGCGCGGCCGCGCTCGTGGAGCTGCGTCACGACCAGGAGGTCTCGCACGTCGAGGCCGCGCTCTCGACGCCGCAGAACCTGACGGTGATCGCCGGTCCGATGTGCACGTTCCGCAACAAGACGCGCACGCCGCTGCACTCGGTCGTCGCCTGCACCGCGCACCAGCGCGGTGACGAGCTGATCGCGGCGCTCGACGCCTCCTCGCGCGACGCCCTCGACGAGGTCAACCGCCTGTGCGGGACGGAGGACGTCTACGTCGGCGGCGTCTTCGCGATGCAGGTGACGGACCTGGTCGCGATGGGCGGCGAGTCGAACGCATTCCCAAAGCATTTCGCCTACTTCCTGCCCGAGGACGAGGGCGCGGGCTACGGCGAGGTCTTCAACAAGACGATCCTCTTCCGCAACGTGTATGGCCTGCGCTACGAGTACATCTCCAAGCCGCTTGGCGAGGCGCTGTTGAAGGGCCACAAGCCGGGCGACGACGTCGACGTGCGCGACGTGCTGATCACGTGGATGCGCGGGCACGACATCGCGCACGCCGTGCAGACCCCGCGCGCCGGCAAGCTCGGCCCGAAGGACGTCGGCCACGAGCCGTGGTACTCGCTGCAGGAGGCGATAGCGGACGCGTTCGGCAGCGCGATGGCGTTCACGCCGACGTGGCTGCAGCACGCCCGCTGCTCTCTCGACGACATGGTCGCGGTGTATTTGGCGGAGGCGCTGCACTACCTGCGCCGCGGACCGTGGAACTGGGGCGACGCCGGCGCCGGCTGCGTCGAGCTGAGCTTCCTCGCCGAGAACGGCTTCATCGACGTCGATACCGAGGGCGCGATCTCGTGGGAGACCTCGCGGGTGGTCGCGGGCATGCTTGAGATGTGCGCGACGCTCGAGCGCGAGGTCGTCTCGTCGCACGACGCCGCCTCCGTGCAGGCGATCCTCGACCGCTACGGCTGGCGCGAGGACAGCGTGCTGGCGCCGACGCTGCGCAAGATCCGCGACGAGCTGGGCGGCGTGCCGACGTCGTTGGCGTACCTGTAGCGCCGGGCTTGGTGGCGGGTGGCGCTCCGCTCGTACGACGTGAATGACGCTGCGTCCGCGGTGGGCATCGAGGGAGTGAGCGGCGGAGCGGCAATACCACTCGTGCCGGCACTCGGGGGTGGCCGGTGGGGAGCGTGGCGTGATGTGGTTGCTCTACCGCAGTTCCGTCACCGAGCGCGTTACGACCTGCGCGATCGAATCGCCCACTCGCTGAAGTGTCCTGACCTAGGCTCGTATGGCGAGGCCAGGTCAGGACACTTGCCGTAGGCGGCGAGAAGCCGTGGGCGCCGGGGCGCCAGCCGCGGTGACCCGCTGCCGCGCACGAGCGGCGCGCAGAACGCTCGGAGCGGTAGCTCAGGCCCCGACCGACAACGGCTCGACCTCGAACAGCCCCACCGTCTCCTCCAGCTCGCGCAGGCGCTCGTAGTCGCGCCGCAGCAGCTCGCGGTCGGGATCGACGAGGTAGATCATCCCCGGGCAGGAGAAGAGGTCGATCGTCGGCGTGATCTCGTCGCCCGGCTGCGCCATCGCGATCGCGCCGGCGAACGACGGCAGCGCCTCGACCGCGCGCATGCCGGCGTCGGAGACGACGCGGCCGGCTTGGTGGGAGATCAGCATCACGCAGCGGGAAGCGGCTCTCAGCTCGTATGGCTGGGCGGCGCGGCGGCGCACGCTCTCCGGGTCGAGATAGGCGTCGACGGTGACGGTGACGTGGCTCGGCGTGCAGCGGTCGATCACGTCGTCGCGGATGGAGCCGTGCAGGCGCGCGCCGCACTCCACGAGCACCGGTCCCCGGTCGGTCAGCATCACCTCGGTGTGCGCCGGGCCGTATCTGATGCCGAGTGCGTCGAGCACCGCATGCACGTACGGGACGACCTGGTCCTGCTGCTCGCCGCGCGCGTCGAGCAGCTCCTCGAAGTCGTAGGCGAGGTTGCCCTCGATGCGGCGCTTCGTGTCGCGCCACACCTCGGAGACGTGGTGGACGCCGTCCCACGAGATCGAGTCGGTGAACAGCTGCGTGCCCTTCAGCAGCTCCTGCACGAGCAGCTGCTCGTTGGAGCCCTGCAGCGCGTTGGGGCGGCCGAGCACGTCGGCGAAGGCGGCGCGAATCGCGTCGGGTGTCTCGCACAGCGACACGCCGTCGGTGCCGGCCGAGTCGAGCGGCTTGACGACGACCGGCCAGTCGCCGCGCTGCGAGGCCCACGCGACGGCCTCCTCGGCGTCGCCGGTCTTGCACTCCTCGACGGCGCGCAGGCCGGCGCGCCGCAGCGCGTTGGCCATCTCGTGCTTGTCGCGCCGCGCGCGGCTCTGCGTGCTGCCGTTCGACGGCAGCCCCAGCCGCTCGCTGAGCGCGTCGCTCAACAGCACTCCCGGCTCGGAGCCGACGACGACGAACGCCGGGTGGTGTCTCGCGACGGCCGCCGCGGTCGCCTCCAGGTCTCCTTGGTGGACGACGTTCTCGACGAAGTCCTCGCGCCGCAGGCGATCGATGTAGAAGGGGGACTCGTTCGGGTTGGACTGCACGTGCACGGCGTCGAGGCCGGCCGCCGCGAAGCGCGGCGCGAGTCTCGCGCCCGTCGAGTAGGCGTCGACGACGACTGCGGTGCGGCGGGCGGCGGTCACGCTCTCGCCACCAGCACGAGGCGGTCTTCGGGCCGCTTCGACGCGCCGGTGAAGTCGCCGTAGCCGCGGATGTCGGTGAAGCCGACCTCGGCGAACATCGCTTCGAGGTCCTCTCTCTCGTACATGCGGATGCGCGAGTGCACGATGTCGTCACCGAGCTCGTATCTGACGTGCAGTCTGCCGGTCGAGAAGTCGACGGTGAGCGTCTCCTTGACGTCGTTGGTCCAGCGCACGACCGGTCTCTCGTCGCTTCTGAGGCGGAAGCGTGAGCGCTCGAGGTCGGAGAGCTGCATGACGATCCAGCCGCCCGGCTTCACGAGCGAGCGGAAGACGCGCAGCATCGCGAGGTCCTCCGCCTCGGTCGCGCCGTAGCCGTAGGAGGAGTAGACGCTCACGAGCACGTCGAACGGGCCGAGCCCCTCCGGCAGCGGCTGCGTGAGATCGTGCAGCACGTAGCGTGGACCGGGCGAGCGCTGCTCGGCCTCCGCCAGCGCGGCCGGCGAGATGTCGATTCCGGTCGCCTCCATCCCGAGATCCTGGAGGGCGGCGCAGAAGCGGCCGAAGCCGCAGCCGGCGTCCACGACCGTCGAGCCGCGCGACAAGCCGAGCAGCTCGACCATCGCGGCCGCGTCCTCGACGGTCGTGTCGTAGCTGCCGAGGGCGGCCGCCACGCGCATGAAGGCCGGGCCGTAGGTGTCGACCTCGTTGAGCACGTTGGCGTTCGTCGGGACGGTCTCGTCGGTCATCGCTTCCTTGCTTCCTAGCTGATTGCGGCGGATGCGGTGCCGGCACGACGAAGCGCTTGGACGCGGGCCACGTCTGGGCCGGGGCGCACGAGTCCGAGCGCGCCGAGTCCGCTGACGAGGATCGCACGCATGACGCGTCCCACGCGCGCCTCGTGCACGTCGTCGAGGTACCAGCCGCTGAGATGGCCGAGATAGCGCACGTACTTCAACAGGTCAAGATCCTCGAGCGCGACCGCGAGGTTGCGGCGGTGCAGCTGCGCCTGCAGCACGATGTGGCGGTAGGCGGCGTCGTCCGGAGCCGGATCGGCCGCGCCGTCGTTCGCCGGGTTCCACGCCTTCACCCACGCGAGCGCGATCCGCCAGCCGATGTTGTGGTCCGGGTCGACGAAGCCCTCGAGTGGCGGCATCGCGAGCCCCTTGTGGACCGGCTTGTCGAGGCAGAGGCCGAGCACCGCGATCGTGACGAGGTCGTCAGCGGCGAGGAAGGGCGCGTCCTCGCGCGCGCGCGTCCGTACCTCCGGCCGCGCGACGAGCTCATCGAGCAGCGTGTCGACGAGCTGCGCCGTGCCCTTGCTGGAGGACAGCTCGCCGTCGACTTCGGAGGAGACCATCCCGTGCACGACGTGCCGGCTCGGCAGCACGCGCACGCCCGGCTCCAGTCTCGCCAGCAGCTCCTCGGTGTAGATGACGTGCGCCTTCCACTCGTCGCCCGAGAGGTGGATCAGGTCCGTGCCCTCGGGCTCGCCGAGCATCATGTCGCGCCACATCGCGACGACCCGCAAGTGGTGCGTCGGGAAGCCGTCGCCGCGCGTGAGCGGCATCACCGGGTAGTTGTCGTCGCCCGTCATGTAGGCGACCGTGCCGCGCTCCTCTCTGACGAACACGCCGCGCTCGATTCCGAGCCGGGCAACCTCGCGGCTGGTCTGCGTGCGGTCGGAGTCGTACAGGATCCGCTCGAATGCGACGCCGAGCCGCGCGAGCGTCTCGTTCTGTCCCTCGACTGCCCAGTCGCGCACTCTGCGCCACACCGCGATCGCGTGCGAATCCCCTCCGGTGACGCCGTCGAGCAGCCGCTGCGCATGGTCGTCGATCTGGTGGAGGTCGCGCGCGACGGGCGCGTCCTCGTCCGCCACGACCCCCACGGGCGCCTCCTCGCGCACGTAGCGCGCGTAGAACTCGCCGACGAACTGGTCGCTCTTGACGCCCGCGTCGCCCGGTGTCGCCGGCGCCGCGTATCTCTCCCAACCCGCCATCGCCTCGCCCATCGAACGACCCGCGTCGCCGATGTGGCTCTGCCGCTCGACGTGCGCGCCGGCGGCGCGCAGCGCACTGGAGATCGCTTGCCCGAGCGCGATGTTGCGCAGGTGCCCGACGTGCAGCGCCTTCGTCGCGTTCGGGTCGCAGAAGTCCACGATCGCGCGGGTGCCGGACCGCAGGTCGTCCGTCTCCATCCCGGTCAGACGACCGGACTCGAGGCCCGCGCCCACGGCGGCGATCCGCTCGTCGGCGAAGCGCATCAGGAAGCGCTGCTGCTCCTGCTCGATCGACGCGATCGCCGGGTCAGCTTGCAGCGCCTCGAGCCCCAGCTCGGCGAGCGCGGCGTCGCGCGTGATCGCGCGCACGTCGTCGGCGTCCTGCTGTCTGAGCACCGGCACGACGCGAAAGGCGTCCGCATCGACGGCGCGCAGCGTCGCCTCGACGCCGTCCAAGAGGTTGTCCGTCATGTCCCGCCCCCCATGTGAGCACGCGAGACGGGGCTCGAACCCGCAACCATCGGCTTAGAAGGCCGGTGCTCTACCAATTGAGCTACTCGCGCATAAGGCCGGCGAGTCCGATCGGCGGACTCTCCAAAACCCTGCCGGAGTCTAGAGGAGACGGGCTCCGCGAGACGATGTGCCGCACATCTCACGACGCGACGCTCTCGGCTGGCAGGACGCGCGGCGCTCGCTCGCGCAGCACGCCGAGCAGCGACAGCACCTCGGGGTCGCGACCGAGCGTGAGCGCGTGCTCGCACGCCTCGATCGCATCGCCGACGCGGTCGGTGCGCGCGAGCGCATGGGCATAGCGCGACCACGCGACTGGGGACTCGGGCGCGAGCAGCGTCGCCGCCTCGCAGGCGGTCACCTCGGCGCCGATGTCACCGGACAGCTGGTGGACGAGCGCGAGGTCGAGCAGGCCCTCCATCGTCGGGGCGAGCCCTCGCGCGTGCTCGAGCGCCTCCTGCGCACCGAGCCGATCGCCAAGCCGCAGCCGCAGCCGGCCGAGCCGCTCCCACGCGGACGCGTCGCCGGGCGCGCAGGCCGTCTCGCGCAGGGCCGCGTCGCGCGCGAGGTCGAACGCGCGCATGTCCTCGTAGATGCGTGCGGCAAAGCGGTGCGGCGTGGGGCGGTCGGGCTCGGCGCGCGCCCAGTCGCGCACGGAGCGCCCGGCGGCGGCGAGGTTCCCCGCCTGCCAGAAGGCGACGGTGAGCTGGCGCAGCACGACCGGATTGCGCGGATCGGCGTCGCGCGCGTAGATCAGACGCTGCGCGGCGAGCGCCGGGTCGCCCTCGGCGAGCGCGTGGCGAGCGGCCGTCATGAAGCGCTCGACGCGGTCTGCCGCCGGATCCGGCTTCGAGAAGTCGACGAAGTGCAGGGTGCCGGCGGGGATCGTGCGGATCCCGTGCTGGAACCTCACGCGCGCCCATTGCTGCGTGTCGTCGCCCTCGCCGGAGAAGTAGATGCCGGTGACCGAGCCCACGCCCCACTCGGGGTAGGCGTTGCAGCGCGCGTAGCGGTGCACGACCGAGTGATCGGGCATCCGCGAGCCGAACGGATCGTGTCTGGCCTGCTCCTCGGCGGTCTCGCGCTGGCGCTGCTGCTCGGCATAGGCGCGCGCGCCCTCCTCGGCGCGTCGCTTGCGGGCGGCTGCCGCGGCGACCTTGACGGCGTTGCCGGAGACCTTTCCGCCGCGCGAAGTCTGGGCCAGCTGCTCAAGCTGGTCGGCGGCCTCGTTGATCGCCTGCAGGTGGCGCTGATGCTCGTGCTGGCGCCCGGGCGGCGCGATGTCCGGATGCCAGCGCTTGGCCATCTTGCGGCGGGCGAGCTGGACCGCCCGCTTGTCGAAGGGTGGCTCGAGCTCCAGCAGCAGGATCCCTTGCTCGATGTCGAAGACCGACGGCACAACGTCCCAGGGTACCGAGGCCCACGGGGCCGGCGCAGCTGAGGCTGGCTATCCTCCGCGGTCGATGTCGGCCCAGTACATCTTCACGATGCATCGCCTGTCGCGGTCGTTCCCGCCCGACAAGGAGGTGCTGAGAGAGGTCTCACTGTCCTTCTACCCCGGCGCGAAGATCGGCGTGCTCGGCTACAACGGCGCCGGCAAGTCGACGCTGCTGCGGATCATGGCCGGGACCGACACCGAGTACCGCGGCACCGCACAGCTCGCGTCGGGCGCGAGCGTCGGGATGCTCGAGCAGGAGCCGCACCTCGACGAGGCCAAGGACGTGCGCGGCAACGTCGAGGACGGCGTCGCCGAGCTGCGCGACCTGCTGAACCGCTTCAACGAGCTGTCGATGAACTACTCCGACGAGACGGCGGATGAGTTCGCACGGCTGCAAGAGCAGATCGACGCGGCCGACGCGTGGAACCTCGACACGATGCTCGACACGGCAATGGATGCGCTGCGGCTGCCGCCGGGCGATGCAGACGTCAGCAAGCTGTCGGGCGGCGAGCGACGCCGAGTCGCCTTGTGTCGCCTGCTGCTGCGCGCACCCGACCTGCTGCTGCTCGACGAGCCGACGAACCACCTCGACGCCGAGTCGGTCGCGTGGCTGGAGACCCACTTGAAGGAGTACAGAGGGACGATTGTCGCGATCACCCACGATCGCTACTTCCTCGACAACGTCGCGGGATGGATTCTCGAGCTCGACCGCGGCCGCGGGATCCCGTACGAGGGCAATTACTCCGGCTGGCTGATCCAGAAGCAGGAGCGGCTGGCGCAGGAGGAGCGCTCCGACAAGACGCGCAGACGCACGATCGCGAAGGAGCTCGAGTGGGTGCGGATGAACGCCTCCGCCCGCCGTGCGAAGCCGAAGGCGCGCCTCAACGCCTACGAGCAGCTGCTCGCCGAGGAGCGCAACGTCAAGCTCGACGAGGTGCAGATCCACATCCCCGCCGGTCCGCGGCTCGGGGAGGTCGTGATCGAGGCCGAGGGACTGCGCAAGGGCTACGGCGAGAAGCTGCTGATCGAGGACCTCACGTTCAAGCTGCCCCGCTCCGGGATCGTCGGGGTAATCGGCCCCAACGGCGCCGGCAAGACGACGCTGTTCCGCATGCTGACGCAGCAGGAGCGGCCAGACGCGGGCTCGCTGCAGCTGGGCGAGACGGTCGATCTGGCGTACGTCGACCAGTCACGCGACGCGCTGGATGCCGACAAGAGCGTGTGGGAGGAGATCTCCGGCGGCGACGACCAGATCATGGTCGGTGAGCGCAAGATGAGCTCCCGCGCGTACGTGAGCGGCTTCAACTTCAAGGGCACCGACCAGCAGACGAAGGTCGGCAAGCTGTCCGGCGGGGAGCGCAACCGCGTGCATCTCGCGAAGCTGCTGCGCAGCGGCGGCAACGTGCTGCTGCTCGACGAGCCGACGAACGACCTGGACGTCGACACGCTGCGCGCACTGGAGGAGGCGCTGCTTGCGTTCCCCGGCTGCGCCGTCGTGATCTCTCACGATCGCTGGTTCCTCGACCGCATCGCGACGCACGTGCTCGCGTTCGAGGGCGACTCGCAGGTGCGCTGGTTCGAGGGCAACTTCGAGGCGTACGAGGCAGAGCGCCACGAGCGACTGGGCGCCGAGGCGGATCGCCCGCACCGCATCCAGTACAAGAGACTCGTGCGGTCGTAGCTCGGCGGGTCTGCCGAGGCCCGCGGGCTGGCTCCGCAGCCAGTCGGACGCGCTAGGGTCCGCGGCATGGGAGACGTCTCGAAGGCAGTGCTCATCACCGGCTGCTCGTCAGGGATCGGACAGGCGACGGCGCGGCGACTCGCCGCGAGCGGCTGGACCGTCTACGCGACGGCACGCCGATTGGAGTCGATCGCCGACCTCGAGGCAGCGGGCTGCCGGACGCTCGCCCTCGACGTAACCGACGAGGACTCGATGGTCTCCGCAGTGCGAACCGTCGAGGAGACCCACGGCGCCGTCGGCGTGCTGATCAACAATGCCGGCTACTCGCAGAGCGGCGCGGTCGAGACGGTTCCGCTGGAGGCCGCGCGCAGACAGTTCGAGACGAACGTCTTCGGGCTCGCGCGGCTGACGCAGCTCGTGCTGCCCAAGATGCGCGACCAGCGCTGGGGCAAGATCGTGAACTAGGGCTCGATGGGCGGCAAGCTCGTCTTCCCCGGCGGCGGCTGGTACCACGCGACCAAGCACGCACTGGAGGCCGTCAGCGACGCGCTGCGCTTTGAGGTCCGCGGCTTCGGGATCGACGTGATCCTGCTCGAGCCGGGCCTCATCACGACCGAGTTCGGCAACGCCGCCGTCGCGAGCATGAGCGAGGTCGACGGCCCGAGCGCCGGCGACGCCACCACGGCCGCGGCCGGCGCAAATCCGTACGCGAAGTTCAACGCAACCGTGGGCGCTGCGACAGCAGGCGCTTACGACGGCCCGCTGCGCCTGCTCGGCGCCGGCCCGGACCGCGTCGCGAAGGTGATCGAGAAGTCGATCACCAAGCGCCGCGCCCCGACGCGCGTGACGATCACGCCCTCAGCGAAGCTCTCGATTCCCTCGCGCCGGCTGATGCCGGACCGCATGTGGGACGCGATGATGCGCGCGCAGTTCCCGACGCCGAAGTAGGCGCGCCGGGGCTGCCGGCCCTTCCGGCGCGTCGCTTGCAGCGGTCGCAGAAACGACGACGCGGCCGGCTCCCCAAAGCCGACCGCGTCGTGTTCAGCTGTCGTTGGTCAGCGAGGGTGCTTGTTGACACACCCTCTGATGTGCAGCCTCAGGTTCTGCGTGACCACGGCGCCGTTCTGGCCGACCATCTTGACCTCGGCGGGCGATCTGAGCCCTCTTCTGGAGCAGAGGTTGGTCGACACGCCGAGCGGGCCGTGGCTTCCGGCCACGATGCTCAGCGTGAACTTCGACACCGGCGCATCCGGAATGGTGTCGAAGTTCGTCGCCAACCGCGTTCCGCCCGGAATGCTGACGCGACCCACGAGATCGAGCGCGATGTCACCCCGCAGCCGGACCATGAGGTCAGGCAACGGGCGCCCCGGGTGTCTCACGAAGAAGGCGCCGCCCTTGAGCGGATCCTTCAGCAACGGGGTCCGCGCGACCGCCGAACCGGCTTGTGCCTTGGCACATCTGCCAGCCTGGTACTCGGCGAGCGTGCAGGCTCTGTTCACCACCGGGAGCAGGGCGGCGAGGGTCCGCGGAAGCGAGACCGACACCGATCTCAGGTTGCTCTGCCCCGGCGTCTGCGTGAGCACCGCCTTGAAGGGGGTGGAGTTCCCCCGTCTCGTGTGTCTTCTGCCGCCGACGCTCAGGCTGAGTCTCGGCGCGAACTTGAGGTTCTTGCAGTTGCTCACCTGGAATCTCGAGGTGAGCGCCTTGACCATGCCGTCGACCGAGGTCGCGACACCGCCGACCTGCTGCTTCGAGCAGTTCGTCGGAGCCACCATGAAGTGCGGCTTGTCGACTGCCACCCGCACGGAGCGGACGTGCAGCACGACGCCCTTCTGGATGGTCGGGAAGGGATCCGACACCACGCTCAACTGCGCCGTGCGCTGATCCACGTGGATCGCCTGACGGACCACCACCGTGCCCAAGTTGAAGGGCCCCGCGACCGCGTCGACCACCACGGCGAGGCCGTACGGCGCCCCTCTGTAGGAGGTCGTCAGGTACACGCGACCGTTGGTCACGAAGAACGGGTTGGTGCCCACGCCCGCACCGACGGTCGCATGACCGATGAGCGAACCGGCAGGGCAGTTCCCCGCGTTGGCCGCGTCGTTCGAGCACTGCTGTGCGTCCTTGACGCGCGCCAGCAGGCCCTTCGGCGTGTTGACGGTCAGCGAGCCGAACTCCTGATCGTCGTCCGTGCGGCTGAGCGCGACGCGGAACGGACTGCTCGAGCCGGCCACCGGGTTCTCGATCCCAGCGCGCCACCTGGGCTCGAACTGCGGCGGCTTGCACCCGCCCGTGACGAACGAGCTCGTGCTCTGGAACGGTCTGCCGCCCCACGAGAGGAAGTCGACCTGGGTCGACTTGACCCCGCACGTGCTCGGCGAGGCGAGCGGCGCGCGCGGGCCGGTCTTGAAGTGGAGCGTCATCGAGTCGAACGGAAGCTGCGGGAGGTTGTCGAAGACCGTCGTCAGCTGGCCGCTTCTCGACTCGCCTCTGACCGGGTTCGCAATGATCGACCCCGGCAGCTTGATGTCGACGCCGTCGTCGTCCGAGCGGAGCTCGATCGCGATCCGGAACAGCTCACCCGACAGCGGGTTGTCGGAGTTCTGCGTCCGCAGGAAGACCGACCCGCCGATTGGATGATCGAGGAGCGGCGATCTGACCGTGACGGTTCCGATCTTCGAAGCCGGGTCGCACGTTGCAGCGCCTTCCTGTCTCAGCTTCAGGTCACTGTCGGCACACGCCTTCAGGCCGTCCGCTCCCGACGGGTTGATCGTCATGCCCTCTGGCAGCGCCACACTGACGCGTCTGATGTCCGCTGGCGCGATGCCGTTCGGCCCGAAGACCTGCGGCATCGCGACGACCGTGTCGACCCCGCTCGACGCGTGCGGCGCAAGCGTCGACGGAACCAACGTCAGAGTCGGATTAAACGGATTGAGGTCGCAGTTGCTGGGCGCCAGCGTGGTCGTCTCGGCATGGCGGAACGTCTCCGGGTGCTGATACGAGTTGATGTCCACGCTCCACGGAAGCGGACCGAGGCACGACGTCGGCATGCGCAGGAACGGCTCTCTCGGCGCGGTCGACGGACACAGGCTCCCGGTTGCGCCATACAAGCCCTCCGTGCAGTCCGCGCGAATGTTGTCATGCGATCTGTCGGTCGGGACGCCCCACAGCGTCACCTCGAACTTCGGAATCGGGGCCGCGCTCGGGGCCTTGCTGGTGACGATGTCGATCCCGTAGTCGGAGGGCCGCACCTTCGCCTCCAGGTTGACGATGAGCCCTTGGTAGTAGAAGCCGAACTCAGCAGGTGTGCCCAGTGGCGGCACGAGGTTGTAGATCGGGACCACGTCCTTGCCGTTGACGAGCGCGAGGCCGATCTGACTGTCGCGAGGGCAGTTCGGCACCTGCGCCCCGCCTACCGCCGGCTCCTGCAGCTGCGCGCCGGTGCATCGTTGCGCCGTCGCCGTCGGGTAGCCCACGAAGCCCGCTGGCACGTGCACGACGACGTCGCGGAAGCTCTCCGGCGGCGAGACGACGGTGATGCTCGGGAAGTCGAAGTTCGACTGCGCCTGCGACAACAGCTCGACGCCCGTCGCGATGCTCGGGGGATTCATGCCGGCCTGCGCAGGGTCCAAGCTCGGATTGTCCGCGATGTCGACATCGAGGCTGTTGATGTCGAACGGGCCGATCGGGTCGGTGCTGAACGAGAGCGGCACCGTGACCGAGTTGCCGGCCCCGCCGCCGGACACCTCGATCGCGCCGGCCAACGTGCCGGTCGCGCTCGGATCGACGACCGAGAGCGTCTGGTAGTTCAAGGTATGCCCGAAGGGGTGCCCGGTGACGTCGATCACGCACTCGTTGATCTGCCCCGACGGCGCGCACGTCGCCCCCGGCGCGGAATCGGCAATCGGATCGGTGACTGAGAGTCCCGCCGGGAAGGTGTATCTAATCGTCATGTTGCCGGTGAACGGTTCATCGCCCACGTTCAGGACGTTGACCCACAAGGTCATCGGTCTGCCGGGAGTGACGTGGTCGGGCTTCATGATCGAGACGCGGATCACAGGCGCTGCCGCCGCGGTGCTCGTAACGGCAGCAGCAAGCAGGACGACAAGCGCCATGCCCCAGCACAGCCGCGTGAGCAGGTGAATGGACTTCATGATCTACGTCCCTTCTCAACGATGCCGCACGCAAGGGGTCGGAACCGCCCCTCCACGATGCGGCCTGCGAGGGTAGTGATCCAGCAGACTCTTTGGTAGGCGCTCATCTCAGCGTCCCTTCTTCGCCACGACACGGAAGGTGACGCGGACAGCTCTCGCCGCCTGAGTACCGTCGCTGGCGAGGAACCTCACGTGGAGGGTGGTTGTGTAGCGGCCCGAGCTCTTGAGCTGCGCGCGTGCACTCGTGCCGAGCCTCAACCGCAGCTTCGCCGTCCCCGCGCTGCCCCGTCTGACGGACCCGGAGGCCAACCCTCTGGCGCGCCACGCGATCCGTCCGGCGGCGCTGAGCTTCACGCTCAGGACACCAGTAGCGCCGCGGAACCTCACACGATGTCTGGCCGTCAACCGCGCCCGGACCCCAGCCGTCGTGTCGCCCTCGACCGACAAGCTGCCGAGCACGTCGTCTGACGGCGCCACAGACGGCGTACCCTGGCACGCGTCGGCCTCGCAGGCGGGCGCGGCGTCGATGGGCTGATCGAGCGGCGCCGGGCCGACGCGCACGTCATACAGGTCGACGTAGTCGTCCCGATCCGTCTTCACGAGCTTCTGGCGAGTGACGACGAACACATCATCGCCGCTCCGACTCGCGTCGACGAACATGGCGGGGTCTCTGCCCTTCCCCGACGTGAGGAGACTGAGGGTTCTCGTCTTCCCGTCGTACTCGTACACGTCCGCGGCGCCGTTGGTGTCCTGGGGCAGCAAATTGCCCGTGCTCGTGAAGAACACCTGACCGTCGTCACTCAGGAAGCGTGGACGGAAGCCTCTGAGTCTGCGCCCCCCGGTGTTCGTGACCGTAGGCACGACTGAGGCCTGCGACGGACAGGACGCGCACGTGAGCGTTTGATCTCTCAGGCCGTAGAGGTACATCTGGCCTTCCTGATTGATGTACGCGAACCAGCTGCCGTCAGGCGAGACTCGCCCGTGGCCCGGCTCCGCGGTCAGGAGTGTCAGCCGCTCAACGACTGTCGTGAGCCGAAAGGCATGCAAAGGATCGACGATCGTCAACCCGGGCACGCCCTCCTGCCACACCTTCAGCAGCTCATCGGTCTGATGAATGTAGACACGTCTGGCATCGTCGCTCATCCCAACGAGGGTGCCGCCGGTGCCGAGGTCATAGTTCGACGAGCCGTTGTTGGTGATCAAGGTCAGGTTGTCGTCGTCGCTTGCAGCGTCTTCACTGAAGGTGAAGCGGTAGAGATCGGCACCAGGGGCGGTGTCCTCGTCCACCAAGGAGTCGTCGGAGATGAAGAACACGCTGTTGCCGTCAGGCGACATGCCCTCGAAGCGGATCCCGTTCGGAGGGGTTCTGTCTCTGTCGCTTCTCTCTGGCTCCGTGATCCACGCCGTTCTTCTTCCGTCTACATGCAGGTAAAGCTGCGACGGAGCAGTGCCATCGGGCGAGGCGGTGAAGACCAGGCGAGTCCCGTCTACCGACATCGTGTGTCTGTCGTTCTCCGGGGACACGCTTGCGCCAGCCGGGGGCACCGATCCGTCCGGGAGGACTCCAACGACGCTCAAGACACCGTCATCCCACTTGTAGACGTTCTCGACGCCTGGCGCCGCCTCGGGCAGCATCCGCGTGGTCGTCGTGAAGCCGACGTGCTTCGCGTCCGCCGAGACCCCCCGGTAACTCGTGTTCAGGAAGTCGAAGAGGGCAAGCGGGTCCAGCTGCGTGACGCTGATCGTACGCAGCGCGCCAGTCGCCGTATCCTGCACGTAGAGGTTCTCGTGCAGCGGGGTGTCGTCGGTGACCGCCGGCAGGTCATAGGCCCAGAGAAGTGACGTGCTGAGGTCCTCCGAAAAGACCTCCACCCGGTTGGATGCGAACAGGACTTGGAGCGCGTCGGGACGCGGCATCGGACTCACAGAGTGCGTCGACCAGCCGCCGTCCACGCGTCTTGCGACGTACGTGGTGCGACCAACGGTCCCCGAACCGACCGCGTCCCCGAAGTTGAGCCGCGACTCAAATGCTGCCGCATTCCCGGCCTCTGAGGCCATGGTCGACAGTCCCTCCGCGATGATGTCGCTATCGCCCTTCTCGGCCGGCGTGACCTGCTCGTAGTGGCGAACCTCGGCGGCGCCGGCAGGAACCGCGAATGCAGCGAAGCCGAGGACTGCCACGCTCAGCGTGATTGCACAGGTGCGCAAACGGCCTATCTCTCGTTGCAGCAACACTTGGACCTCTCTCCTGAAAACGGACATGGCTACCATAGCGGCCCGCTCTCCATGCCGCAAACCGCGGCTACCATGCGCTTGACACCAGTTCGTTGACGGCCTACGCTGCCTGACGGCGCTCGGTCGCGCTTCGCGGCTCGCGAAGCAGTTCGGCTGACGCAGCTCTGCGCTGTCGGGGAAAGGGGGAATTACCGGCATCACTCATACACGCCGCACGCGTGTTATTTCTTCACTCGTCTACTTTGAAACGAGGCTCATTCACATGAAGTTTAGCAAGTTGCTCTTTGCCGTCGTGGGCGCCACCGTGCTCCTCGGCGCACTCGTCGCATCTGCTTCCGCCAGGAATTTCTCCGTTTCGTCCCAGTCGAACAGGGCCAGCTTCGCCTCGATGGAATTCGCAGGCGGCTTCGGCACTGTCAGG
>Ga0126311_10000167_pt1 | contig 32650 bp, 26 predicted proteins | sample Plot61_FD_92539 | JGI IMG/M metagenome (GOLD analysis project Ga0126311, IMG submission 92539) | Serpentine soil microbial communities from UC McLaughlin Reserve, CA, USA - Plot61 | ecosystem: Environmental > Terrestrial > Soil > Grasslands | place: USA: UC McLaughlin Reserve, Lake County... | reverse complement strand
CAAGGAGTACAACGAAGAACGACCACACGAGTCTCTGGGCCACATGACGCCCAGGGAATATCTGTTAACCCCTCGGCCGGAAATCTCTACTAATGACCGGACCTAAACCGGGGAGGGTTACACATAGACCTTGGTTATTGCAAAAGGCTCATACGATTTGTGTTGAGTTCTGATGAAGTAAAGTAGTACCCTTTCTCGCTCACTAGCACCCGAGCTACTCGTGAACTATCGACTTCTAGTACCTTGCCACCGAGCACGTTAATGCAATTACCGACTCTCAAGAACGTTCGAGTTGAGCACCTGTCACTGTACACACGTACTATCGACATGAAGGTTCATTCTGGCTTGAACCTAATTATTGGGGGGAATGGTATTGGGAAAACTACACTCATTAATACAATCCTTTACGGATTAGTGGGTAATGCGACGTATGAAAAACTCGATACAGTTAAAAAGGACGTGCCGCTAATCGATGAGGATTACTTTCATGGACGTTTAGAGCCGGCGGATCAAGATCTCGCTCAAGTCACGATCACTGTCGGAATTGGGGATGACGAGATTATCATAACTCGCTCACTGTACCGTCCACGGATTGTGCGATTGTCGCATAGACGCGCATCCTCTTCAGCAGCCGCTCAAAATATCAATGGTACGCCTGGGGAACTTGAGCAGCGGTATAGGCAACTATTGGTGAAACTCCTAGGCGTACCGAGTTTTGAGGATTTTGTTTTCATTGTTGCTAATTTGCTGATCTTTGATGAGAACAGACGAACATTAGCTTGGGACCCAGAAGTACAAAATCGGATGATTCGCTTATTGTCAGTGCCAAGACAATTTGACGAAGAATTTTCAAAACTAAGTGTTTCGGTTACTCAGAACGATACGAAAGGTAAACATAAGTCCGAGGATCGGAAACGAATTAGACGCGAGATTGAGAAATGGCTCGATGCAAAGAGCGAAAAAGAGAACGAGCCGAAGGATGTTGAGAAAGAGAGACAAAGCATTGAAAAGCGGTTGAATGAGTTGGAGCAGCAAATCGATCGACTCGAAGACGCAGCGGAGAGTGAACGAAAGAAAATCAACTCTGAGATTCGAGGGCTCAAAGAATTGAACGCACGGGTCGATAAGATGGAGTTGAAGCGGGCACCTCTAAGTGAGAAGCAAACTGAACTTGAGGCCAAGTTCTTTGGGGGTATTTATTCAAGCGTCCCAGCGTCTTATGTTTTGTTGTTAGAGACTCTCGTAAAAAGCGGGCTTTGTGAATTTTGCCATACTCAGGACAAACAATTGCGGGCCTTGGGGCGAGAATTGAAAAGTGGCGGACTTTGCATTGTTTGTCGTAGCCCGATCGATTACACGCAAACGGCCCAGCCCAACGGCAAGAAGTCACTTAGTAATGAGATCAATACCGTCCGCGAAAAGATAGAAGAATTAGACAATGAGATTAGGTCGTGTGAAGGTGCCCAGGCGACGGCGAAGGCCACGATTACCGTTCTACAGGAAACTTTGGCAGAGAAGTCACGAGCCCTACGTCATCTCATAACTGAGCGGTTCGAACTAAAAACGCACCAGGCCTCCTTGAGTTCAGATTCGAATGGTGGCGGACCCGACCCATGGCTGGATGAACAGAATCGTGCTATCGAAAGGCTTGACGCCGAAATTGAAAGGTACTACCGGAGGAGAGACGAGGCTAGGATCAAGCTAAAAGAAATAAATGAAAAGATTTTGAATGCGCTTCACAGCGTGAACGAAAAACTCACACCGCTCTTTTCTGAGTTCGCGTCACAATTTCTGGGAACTGATTGTGAACTGGTGATAGCTCAGAAGACGCGCCAAGGTAAACCGATCGCGTACATGTTTCCTAGATTCTTCGACAAGGAACGACCGAGCCTGACTCAGGTTTCCGAGTCCCAGCGATTCTTCATTGACCAGGCATTTCGCATGGCTCTGATTACGTGGTTCGGGCAACTAAATTCAGGAGAAACATTTTGTATCGTCGAAACTCCAGAGGGTAGTTTAGATCTTGCTTACGAACAGAATGTGGCGAAGATGTATCTCAAATTTGCTAAACAGGGCCATTCAATAATTGCCACTTCGAACCTTAACAGCTCGAACTTTCTTGTGGAACTGTTTAAACACCTCGGTAGTAACCCGAAAAGAAGAGTTTTGGACCTGCTCGCATACGGGCGCCTTACGTCGGTTCAAGGGCTTCATAAACCAGACTTCAATAAATCACTAAAGCGGCTCAAACTCCCTCAGCTCTAAGCCCTCTTCAAGTCGACATGATAACCAGAAACGTTATTCTGACCGACGTGCTCTTCTCGCTTTACGCGACCGATAAGCTGAAATGGCCAGCTTTAGCTCGCACACATTTTCAGCGACTTCTCTACCTTTGTGCTGCCTTGAGTGCGCTTTCAAACACGGAATGGGGTTATGAGTTTAGTAATTCGCTTTACGGTCCTTTTAACGGTCAAGTCTCGAGCGCTGCCGATGAGCTCGTGCACCGGGGTTATGCGGAAGCCTTGGACGTTCGGGTGCTACGAAATTCGAAGATGAAAGCGAACTTTCGAATTACGGAGAGTGGCAGGCGTAACGTCGAATTTATTTCAAATCTGAAGCAAGAACGGCAGAGGCTTGGTTGGATCGAAACTGTTTCGGGAATCTTAAATATTTATGGGCCGGCCGTTATGAGCAAACTCGCTTATTTCGAACCAACGTTCATTAGGATGAAGCAAGAAAATCGAATCGGCCCCATTGATCTTTCGATCGAAGAAAACCAATCAATACAACTCCTACACCGACTGTCTGATGAGTTGAAAAAAACTTATTCAATACACTTGGATACGCCGACTTCCAATCTGATTTTTTATTTCGATTACATGTCACGCGATATAGGAAAGGGTCGAGAGTAAATGGTGGCAAAGCCGACTTCGGAGGAGGCGACAAAGCTCAAGCGCGTCGGTGACGAACCTTGGTATTGGCTTCGCGAAAACGTGCCAGAGGTAGGGCCGTGGGAAAGGGAGTTTTATGACCTACTAGAGAACATCAAAGTTCTTTGGGAACAATATCGAGTGAATCGGATCAATCTTGCGTTCTTGGTTAACTGGTCTACCGCCTCCACTTCAAGTGGATCGCAGCACATTAAAGACGTATCAATGATCCAGAAAAAGCAGAACGCAGGGAATTCACAGTTCATTTTTGAGATTAACTTAGAAGGATTTGTTCGCGATGAAATCGACATGGGAACGGAAATCGATCCCACCATGATTGCGGTCTTCTCACAGGCGCGCGACGCGGTCATTATTTGGTTCGGAGATAGTCTTGATATTTTATACAAAGGCATGAAGTGGAACCCGAAGAACAAAGCAGAAACATTGAAGGAAATGAAATTGAAAAAACGAGACAAGCTAATGCCGTTAATCGACTATAAAAAGATTCTCGATATTCATTATCAGGAGTACATAAGAGGTGAGGCTGGTGTGGATTATTGGTTTCAGGGCAAAAAGGACAAGATACTTCTAAATTCTCCCGAAAGAATATTTCAGAAGAACTTGTTCATGTTCTTAAAGAACGATTGCGAGTGTGACGCTGCATTAGAGCCAATGTTCAAAAACTCCAGTAGGTGTGACGTGAGGGCATCTATCGACTACGACATTTACTTCTTTGAAATAAAATGGATTGGCTTATGTGCGACAAAGAAAGAGAACACGGACGTTATATCGGCGGAGAACCCTCGTGAAGAGAGCATTAAAAATGCAATCGCGGGCGCTTATCAAACCAAAACGTACATAGAACAAAACAATTCGGTGCAGTACGACAATAAAATTAAAATGGGCATTGTAGTTGTTTACGACGGCTATTCGCCGCCGCAGACTCCGATTGACTATCCAGCCGAAATTCGTGATTTTCCGCTTTTGGATACCGCCGAGTATCAGCTGGTAACGCTGACGCCTTCAGCTCTCGGTAAGCAACTCGCCAAGCAAAAGAAGCGAACCTCTAAAAAGCGTTAATTAGCGAATCCCTTTTTGTTCTTTTTGCCGGGGTTTTCTTTGTGCCGTTCGTTGATAATCCTTGCCATCGACGTTTGCCATCAGATTTGCGAAAGACCAAGAAATAGGAGTGATTCTTTCGGGCGTGTACCTGTTTGACAGCCCTGCTTACGCCAGGCTTGTTCTTGCGCATCAAGACAAACAGATCTTCAATGACGAATCCTTTTTTCTCAAACTCATTCACGATCTCAACATGTGTAAGTCTTTGCTCGTTCGAGCAGACCTCATCAGCACACTTAACTATATAGATGCCCTCATCCCTGAGAACTCTTTTGGCCTCGTCAGCCGCCCGGAAGTATAAATCCAATACCGCATCGTGATACTTTTTGGATGAGCCATTCGTGCTTGCATTATTTCGATAGTTTTCTTCGAACCGTTGATGACCAACATGAGCTGTCTTGGCCGTGTGCATGTATGGTGGATCGAAAACCACGCAGTCGATAGCACCATCCTTGTAAGGCAGATCACGACAATCAATCTTTTTTGCCATGTCCGTGCCGAGTAACTCGTAGGCATCAGCCGCGACGTTTTTCCAGAAGACACCTTTGCCGTACGTTACATCGGCTACTAGGCTAAGTTCTGGCACATACAGCGCTAATACGTTCGCGAAAAGAGTATCGTTATTACCTTGATAGCAACTGTGAATCAGGTGATTTGTGGCCACTCCGCGAGGAGATTTTCTAGACTTCTTTTTTCGCGGAGGACGTTTTGAGGTTTTCACGATTTAAATGCGTGAATTACGCACGCAGACAGATAGCTCTTGCCGAACATAGAATCGATTATCTGTTTGTATTCATAAATTGACAAGACTCTATTGATTGAAATTCGTAGAATGGGCTGTGCTTCTGCTGAGCTTGGATTTTCGCAGCAATCAAAGTCGATCAGTTCACTAGTGTTCTGAAACGATCTTAGTGGTATTAGCTCAGCATCAACCGAGCAAATTTTCCGGGTTGTAGATCTGCGTCTGCACCCAGAGATGAGACACGAAGCGGATTAGAGGTTAAAACCGAAAGATCGGTTCACTATCCTCACCTCGGTGACCATACCATTGCGAGCCACTTTAAAATATGAAGAACTCTGTCAATGCAATAAGTCTGACAGCCGTTATTAGAACGGATTTAGAGAAGCATTTCTTTTCTTTGGTCCAAAGATGCGTTGAAGATGCGGGGATCACCTAGTGATACCAAGCAGGACGTAACCTTATTTTGACGGCTGAAACGTCGATAAATACTGCTTAGTATCGTTTGGTAGCATTAGGTAAGAAGGTGCACTGAGGATTTTAAGTCCGCAGCGTCTGCCATTCCGCCACCCCGGCATGTTGTCCGTGAGCCGAATTCTAGCAACCCTTTCTGCTTTCCCCTAATCATCAATACCGTAACGTTAATGCGTAGAAGATGCGGGACTGGTCTATTCAGCTTTTCGCTCGAACTCGACTACCTGGCCGATTGCTTCTATCAACTTTACACGGCCGCTTTCAATCGTGCCCCGTGTGACTGAACCACAAATAAGCTATCGTTTCTACATGTAGGCTAATGGATACCTGGGGGATCTCGGAAGGAGCGATACATGAAAGATCAAGACTTACTCGAACGAATCACTCTTAATCCTAAAAGTGATGGCTGGAAAGCCGATTATCAAAGGCACTCGTCTAACGGTAGAGTATATTCTCAATTTGCTGGCACATGGGGCTACGACCGAAGAGATTTTAGAAGAGTATCAAGGGCTAAAACCCGAAGATATTCAGGCTTGTTTTCTGTTTGCGACAAGATCGCTCAGTGATACCGATTTCACGCCATTAATAGTTGAGACTGTATAAATGCGTTCCTCGTGGATGAATGCACCGGACCCAAAGTAGCCGCATGGTTACCGAAACACAAGTACGTTTTGGCAAGCCTAGAACGTAACATACTCGACCATGCTCAAATTTTTGTGCGTTCAGCTTCAACCTCATCAGTAAGTCGCACTTTATACCGCGCCCGGTGTTGTCGCTTACGACGTTTGTCCGCACAGTTGGATGAGCAGTAAAGGGAATCGTAACGGCCAGCCCAGAAGATAGTTCGACATATCTCGCAAACGCGAATCCTTGTTACGTCAACGCCTTTACCTCGATCCGCTACTTCAATCAATTTAGACGTGACTCACGGACAAACGTGTACACAATCATCTTGAGTTGTTTCCGAAGAACTTAAAGACGGTTATCGTCCGGCGATTCGCAATGCGAGAGGCGACGGCTCTCATGGTCGCAAAGTTTCGCGTATTCTATTGTCGGTTGATACTCACAGCAATGAGTCATCCGACATTAATTCGTTATTTTATTTTTCAAGAGACTCTCATGAAACGCATTCTCAACTCAACCGCTCTCACGATCACCGCCTTCGTTCTGCTAACGACTGTTTCCGTAATGGCTATCGAGCGCCCCTTTGCTCTTAACGCAAAGGGAGTCGCGACCTTTAACATAGACGGATCAGGCAACCCGATTAGCGCGGACGTCAGCAGCTCCGGCACGGCAACTCATCTTGGCTCGACCACCACCGTCGGGACGATCAATTTCACCCCCGACCCTGCTAACCCCGGTCGTCTACTCACGCACGGAACAGGGACAATGACTGCCGCCAACGGTGATACAGTTCAACTCGAGCTAACGGAGCATTAGTACCGAGCCCGGGCAGTGCCATGGCTACTGATAAATTTGACGTCGCTTCACCGGCGGCACAGGCCGATTTGCCGGGGCGCATGGAACGGGTAACGGCATAGTCGTTGTTTAACCTGCTCACCGGTGCCTTCGAAATCACTATAGTCGGCGATATCGATTTTTAGTCTTACGCCTCTGTGGCTTAAAGGGTGTCTGAGACTTTCAGACACCCTTTGCCAGTTCATGCTGTCAGAAAACTATTGACTTCTGTCCTCTTTCGCAATAGTTTCCCGCACCAAACTCAAGTCCTACGAAACTCAGGTCAGAAAACAATGGACGAAATCAAAGAAACTACCGCGAACCCCAACAGCAGCGCACTCGCTGACGTCTTCGAAATTCCCACGCCCGAAAACCGCCCGCTCAAGTGTTACGCTTTCGATCCGAGTCACGGCAAGTTTTTCGGAAACGAAATGACACTCCATGTGAAGTACGAAAAGCTGCTGCCCGGCCCGATCGGCGAACGCATTGCCGTGATCGATTACGACGGCGCCAACAAGCAATTCTATAAACCAGTCGACCTCGACAATCCGAGTCTGCTTATCACATCGGGAATTAACCCAACCGAATCCAATCCGCGTTTCCATCAGCAAATGGTCTATGCCGTCGCAATGGAGACGATTCAAAACTTCGAAGCAGCACTCGGACGTCGTATTCGCTGGCGGCTCGACGAGCGATTACCCGAACCGGACGGCACTATACTGCCTGGCCGACGTGACGGAGATATTCGTCGTCTTAATTTGTATCCACACGCGATGGTCTCCGCCAACGCGGCTTACTCACCTGCGGCAAAGGGAATTCTGTTTGGTTACTTTCGCGCCAGTGCTGTCGACCCCGGACGCAATCTGCCCGGACAGACAGTCTTCACTTGTCTATCTCACGACATCATCGTTCATGAAGTCACGCACGCCATCCTCGACGGCATTCGCACTTACTTCTCCGAGCGAACGAGTTCCGACGTTGCCGCGTTTCACGAAGCATTCGCCGATATCGTGGCGTTGTTTCGTCACTTCTCTCACCAGGAAGCTTTGCTCGATACAATCCAAAAGACAGGCGGAAGGCTTTATCAATATCACCTTGAACCTGATGCGATAATTACCGAGGGCAACGCGACGATCCAGGCACAAAAGTTACAAGACAATCCGTTGATCGGTTTAGCACAGCAGTTTGGCGAGGCACGCGGAACGGGCAAGGCGTTGCGCTCAGCGTTGAGTGAGTTGCCTGATCCAAAAAAGATGAAGGACCCGAGTCTTGAACCACATGAACGCGGCGCGATTTTGGTGGCTGCAATCTTTGATGCGTACTTCACTGTTTACCTGCGCCGTACGTCTGACTTGTTTCGCATATTTCGCGCGGGCGGCGGCAATGTAAATTCAATTGAACTCTCAGGTGCGATGGCTAACATGCTCGCCAAATCAGCGAGTGAAACAGCCAACATGCTTTTTAAGATCTGCGTTCGCGCTATCGACTACTGTCCTGCAGTAGACATCAATTTTGGTGACTACCTGCGCGCTCTGATCACTGCGGACCGCGATAATCATCCATCTGATGCTTTGGGTGTGCGCGACGCTTTGATGCAGGCGTTTCGTTTGCGCGGCATACTGCCGGACGACGCACAATACTTTTCAGAAGAATCTCTTTCGTGGTCGCCGATGGAGCCAGGCAAGTTAGCGGATTTCGAAGGCTTGGTTTTTGGAGATCCAAACGGTCTGACGCGAGGCGAAAAGGACTACAACGGCGCGCTGCTACGAAAGTATGCGCAGGACAATGCTGACACGCTCGGGTTTCGTCCGGGAGAGTTTATCTCAGTGCCGTCTTTCCATCCTGCGTTTCGTGTCATGCCTGATGGCAGTATGCGTATCGACATGGTTGTGGAGATGTCTCAGCAATCTCAGGTCCCTTACGATCCGAAAAGACCTGGATTGGGAGGTTTTCCGATGCGCAGTGGTTCGACCTTACTCATCACAAAACCGCCGCTTAAAGACGGCAATTACGGCGCGGGAAAAGTCCGTTACCTGATTCGAAGAAAACTTGATGGTCCAAATGGCGAACGTCGCAAGCGCCGGCAACGCGACTTCAATCTGCGCAACGGACTGCTCGAAGGTAAAGATGAGAAACGGTTCCAGATAGACTTCAACATGTTGCATTCGGGGTTGTGATATGGCTACACGAAAAACAAAAACCACCAGCAAACGAACGGGACGGAAACCAACTAAAACCACGAGACGAAAGAAGGCCGCCGGCAATCTCAGAGTGCGCATGTACCGCGTCGGTTTCGGCGACTTCTTCCTGATCATCGTGCCCACCGATAAAGGAGATCAGCACATACTGATCGACTGCGGCGTGTTCAAAGGAACTTCAGGCACTGGCGACCTCGGCTCGATCGTTGACGCTGTCGAGGATCTGTTTCAAACAACCGCCGGCCACTTGTCGCTCGTGATCATGACGCACCGCCATGCCGATCACATCGCGGGTTTCAGTAAGGCGCCACGATTTAAAGAGTTCACTGCTAGCATGGTGTGGATGCCGTATTGGGAACAGTTCAACGAGAAGAAGGCGGGCTCTACTCACAACCTCCAATCGGATGCTCAGGCATTGACAGCAAACATGGCGCCGAATGGCGTCGAAAACAAAGACGTGAACTCAGCTCACAATCTGCTGGTCGATATCGAGGATCTCGCAGCGAATCTGGCGATTCAATTCCGTGGCAGGGAGGACGACGACGCCAAAGAAGCGCTTGCACAACTCGGCAATGCAACCGGTATCGAAGACTTCAATGCCGCCGCTACCGACAAGAAGAGGAAACTCAGCGGCAATGCACTCGCGCTCGACATACTCAAGAATCAACTTGGGTCTGACGGCGATAACGTCCGTTATTACGCAGCCGGCGATAAAGCCGAACTACCGAAAGAGTTGAAAGGACTGAAGGCAACGATCCTTGGACCACCACCGGAAAAAGCGAAGGCCTTTCTGGCTCTGATGGATCTCAAAAAGGGAGTGGGTCAGTATCTCGATTCGATAACGGATGGTGAGGATGGTCCCACTGCGATTAAGCCGTTTGCTAACGAGTTGGTCGTTAAGGCAGGAGATTATCCGCAGTTAGAGTCGATCGATTACAACCTAATTATGGAACGCGTGAACACGGCGCAGCCGGACATGCTTGCCACCGCCGCTGCGAAGATTGAAAACTTTCTCAACAATCAGAGTCTCGTTGTGTTGTTTGAGTTCGACGAGAAGAAGCTGCTCTTTGCCGGCGACGCGCAGGGTGGCAACTGGGAGTACTGGCTCTACAAGATGGAAGGGCCGGTGAAAGATCCGACTGACGCCGGAGAAATCATGGAAGCAAGTAAAGAGCTTTTGCAGACGATCGACTTCTACAAGGTTGGTCATCACGGGAGCACAAATGCGACACCGATACCGGCAATCGAAGCGGCGATCGGGCGACCTGAGTCGAGTAAAGGTTTTATCTCGATGTGTTCCACTGAAGAACGAGTCTACGGCAATCCAAAGAAGGAGACGGAAGTGCCGCGCAGTCTTTTGATGGACGAGTTACACAAAGGATCGTGTCTGGTTCGAAGCGATTCGATCCCGATCACCTTCACGGATGGAACAACCAATAAAAAGAAGACCATTGACCCCACCGCCGGAGTAACCTTCCCAAAACCCAAGTCCGGCAAGTTAACCAAGGCCAAGCTCTACATCGAGTACGCTTTTTGAATCTGTGTAATCTATGGATAGAGTGCTAAAATCTACACACTGATGACGACCGCAGAAGAGCCATTAACTGAAGAGCAGGAAGTCTTTCTTAAACACATCCAGAGGAAGGGGCTGAAGCGCACTTCGCAGCGCGACCTGATTCTGGATGTTTTTCTGCGCACTGAAGAACATCTCTCAATCGAAGATCTCTATCGCCTGGTGCAAAGAGAAGACCCGACCGTCGGACAAACGACCGTCTATCGCACGCTCAAACTGCTCACCGAAGCAGGTCTCGCGCGCGAAGTTCGCTTCGGCGACGGACGTACGCACTACGAACACAACTACAAACATCAGCATCACGACCACATGATCTGCTCCGAGTGCGGAAAGATCATCGAGTTCTTTTCGGCTGAACTGGAGGCTCTTCAGGACTCCATGGCCGCCGAGCATGGCTTCGAAATCACGCAGCATTTGCTGCGAATTATCGGCGTTTGCGCTGAGTGTCAGCGCACCCAACAGCACAGTGAAAGAGACCTCACCGCCGTTTCCTAGTTTTGCAGAAGTCTCCCCCGGATTTACACTAGCTAAAACAGATCAAACCAAGGTTTGGAGGTTGAGATGAGTGTCTCGCTTACATTTGAACCCTCCGGCATTAGCGGAGTCGTCGCACAGGGAACGTATCTTATCGAAGCCGCGCGCCGCATGGGTGCGCCGCTCGGAACAGGTTGCACTGCGGGCAAAGGCGACTGTCCGGCATGTCTTATCGCGGTGAAAGCCGGCGCTGCACTACTGTCACCGCCGAGTCTCGCTGAAGAGACTCAACTGGGCGACGAACAGTTGGACCAGTCGTTGCGGCTCGCTTGCCAGGTTAAGCTCGAGAATCACGGCGACGTCGTGGTGATGGTTGCAACGCGGCCACAGGCGCGCCCGGCAGCAACAGACATGGCGGCGGACTTGCAAAAGAAGTTTGGCGCTTTGCCACTGCGTCAAAAGCTTGCGACGCTCGTGCAGTTGGAAGCGATCACGGCGTCTGAAACATTCGACGCCGCGATCGAGAAACCACTCGCACTCGGTTCAAAAGCTTTTGATTCGATCATGAATCGCCGTCGCGCCGCGCGCGCGCAAGGCGAAGCGGGAAATGAATAAGCTTTACGTCAAGCGCGTGGTCTGGCCGGCAGCGGTGTTGCTGATGCCGTTGCTCTTCGCTGCTTGTCCAAAAAACGAGCCACCGCCGCGACCGCGCGCGAGTGTCTCGACCAGCCCGCGCCAGCCGAGCGTTACGCCGCCCTTAGTTGCAGCTTTCAACGGCGAACGAGCGATGGACCACGTGCGTAAGCAAATCGGCTTTGGACCACGCCCGCCTGACACTCCGCAGCTCGTCAAAACACGCGCTTACATCACTGGGGAATTGAAATCATCAGGATTGAACGTTTATCTCGATGAATTTACTGCTGATACGCCGCAAGGCAATAAGAAGATGGCGAACATCGTCGGTGAGATTGCCGGTGAGACGAAGACGCTGATCCTGATCACAAGCCACTACGATACGAAGTATTACAAGGACATGCAGTTTCTCGGCGCGAACGATCCGGGGTCTTCGGTCGCTACGTTGCTCGAGATCGGGCGAGTGCTTGGCAGTAAAAAAGAGAAGCCGAAGGTAACGTACCGGCTGGTCTTCTTCGATGGCGAAGAGGCGACGTGCGAAGGGTGGGACGAGTGCGGCAAGAATGAAAATCCTGACAACACCTACGGCAGCCGGCATTACGTTTCGCAGTTGAAAGCGCGCAACGAACTCGCGAATACCGGAGCAATGATCCTGCTCGATATGATCGGATACCAGAATCTCGAATTGGGTCGCGATGTGTTGAGCACGCGATGGCTGCAGGACATAATCTGGCAAACCGGACGCGAACTCGGACACGGAAAAGTTTTTGTTGAACGCGATGAAGGCGTAGGCGGAGACGATCATGAAGCGTTTATTGAGGCCGATGTGGCCGCAGTGGATGTGATTCAACTTTCGTCGTATCCGTTCTGGCACAAGGCTGACGACATGCCCGATAAAATATCAGCACAGAGTATGAAGATAGTGGGCGATACGGTTTTGGCGAGTTTGCCGAAGATCGTTGATCGAGTGACGAAAGGACCGCAAAAGGAAGAGAAGTGATGCTGAAATCTCCTGACATATTAGTTCCGATAGATTTTTCGCCTTGTTCCGTGAACGCGCTCAGAGTTGCGATCGGAATCGCAACTCCTGACGGTGATCTGACGTTGCTTCACGTGATCGATGAAGAGTTTATCCAGGCGGCCGTTGCGGCGGGTATGGGATCGAGTGACGACATCAGAGCACGTCTGAAGGAACAGGCGGAGAGCAACTTCAGCACAGTCCTTGAAGGACTCGACACCAATCAAGTTGATATCGAAAAGATGATCGTGGTCGGTCTGCCATTTGTCGAGATTCTGAAGATCACGCGCGACCTCGATTTGCCGATGATCGTTATGGGCATACGCGGACAGTCAACGCCTGCTGAAGAACTTCTGTTTGGTTCAACTGCTGAAAAGGTGCTGCGCGGCACGCGCGTTCCGGTGCTTTGCGTGCCGCTTTAATAGAGACCGATGTTGGATGAGGCCAGTACCACCTGCGGTAGCGGGTGGGTCCGTTGAACATCAGACTCTGAGAATCGCTCCGACCCACCCGCTACCGCAGGTGGTACGGACCGTATCCAAGTACGACTTATGAAAAGAATCGCAGTTATTCCCGGTGACGGAATTGGTCCTGAGGTGGTGCGCGAAGCGGTGCGCGTGCTGAAACACCTTCAGGAAGCCAGAAGTCTCGAACTCAAGTTTATCGACTTCGACTGGGGCGCCGAAAAATATCTTCGCGATGGCGTGACGCTGCCTGAAGGCGCACTCGAAATGTTGACGGCGGACTTCGACGCGATACTCGCCGGAGCTTTTGGCGATCCGCGAGTCGCTTCAAACAAACACGCTGAAGACATTCTCCTCGGAATGCGTCGCGGTCTCGATCTCTACATCAACCTGCGGCCCGTGCGACTCCTTCACGATCGCCTGACGCCACTCGCAAATCGCAAGACCGAAGAGATCGATTTCGTAGTCTTTCGTGAAAACACGGAAGGCGCATACGTCGCTGCCGGCGGTTTCCTGAAACACGGAACTGCCGACGAGATCGCGTTGCAGGACGAAGTAAACACGCGCCGCGGCGTTGAACGAATCATCGTCGCCGCATTCGAGTACGCACATGCGAATGGGCGCAAACGCGTGACGATGGCTGACAAGTCAAACGTGCAGCGTTTCGGCGGCGACCTCTGGCAGCGAGTGTTCAAAGAAGTAGCGGCAGGTTACCCGGAGATCACCGCGAACCATCAATACGTCGATGCGATGGCGATGTACATGGTGCTCGATCCGTCGCAGTACGACGTAATCGTCAGTAACAATCTGTTTGGCGACATTCTTACTGACCTCGGCGCTGCGATTCAGGGCGGCCTGGGTCTGGCTGCTTCAGGAAATATTCATCCCGGAAAAGTCTCGCTGTTTGAGCCCGTGCACGGGAGCGCGCCGCCGCTCGCGGGTAAGGGAATTGCGAATCCGATTGGAGCTATTCTGACCTCGGCGATGATGTTAGAATATCTGGGCTTCCAAACTTTGAGTAACGAAATCGAAGCGGCGGTTCGCGCCGCGATCTCTGCGAAGGAAACGACCAGAGATCTTGGAGGACAACTATCTACTGAAGAGGCAGGTACTGCCATCATCACACGGCTGGCGAAATAGAAGTGGAGGAACTATGGGGTCGAGCACAGGGAAACTCACGACGAAGGCGATCGCGGTTATCGTAATTGTGGCGATGCTTGATGCGGTGGGGCTTTCACCTGTGGTCATGGTGCTTATCACCGGTATGGTGTTCGTAGTTTGGCTTTGCGCGCGTCGTGCGCAGGCTCGTGAAGTTGAACGGATCTTCGATTTTTACATCGCAGCCGATGCGATACTCCGTGAAGAAGAACGTCGCTGGTATGGCTTCGAGATCGCCGAAGTGATCGAACACGGCGAGAGTTTGCTCGACATCATGCCCGACCCACCGCCGTTGAGTTATTACGCACTCGGCGCGCTCTATCATCGTCTCGGTAATAAGCAGGAGACGGTTGAATATCTCTCGCGCGTAGTTGAAGACGAGCATTGCGATGAAACGCATCGTAGAAAGCCGTCAGCACAACTCCGTCGTTACGTGATGATGCTGCGACGGATCGAGTATCAGCCTTCGAATGCGCCGCAGATGCTCGCAGCCATCAGAAGTCTCGAACGTGCGCGCCAGCGCAACGCGTCGAAGCTGTTGGTTGAAACTCGCGAACTGCTCGAGACGGAAAAGAGTGACGCGAAGACAGTTCAACCGGAAACGCCTGAGATTCATGAGGAAGCGAGTTTTGCGCCGTCGCTGCCGTTGAGCGCCATCTCCGCGCCGCCGCCGATTACGAAAGTACTGCATGACCTCTACCGGGACGAAACGAGAGCCAGTAACTAATTGTTTGAAACGCTGACAGCCGAAATCATCGCGATCGGATCGGAGCTGCTTGCACCCGATCGCACCGACACCAACAGTCTCTGGCTTACGGAAAAACTCAACAGCCTCGGCATCGAAGTCAAACTCAAGACAATCGTCGGCGACGACGATGCCCGCCTCGAAGAAGCAATCAAAGATGCTGTGCGTCGATCGAAGGTGGTCATCACCACCGGCGGACTTGGTCCAACTGAAGACGACATCACCCGCAAGATCACTGCGCGTGCACTCGGTCGCCGGCTGCTGCTCGACGAACTTGTGCTGGGGGAGATCCGGCAACGATTTCAATCGTTTGGCGTGACGATGCCGGAGCGCAATTCACGACAGGCGATGGTGATCGAAGACGCCGAAGTGTTGCCGAATCCAAATGGCACCGCGCCGGGTATGTTCATCGATCATCAGGGGACGGCGATCGTGCTGTTGCCGGGTCCGCCGCGCGAGATGCGTCCGATGTTTGAGAATCACGTGGCTGAGAAGCTTCAGGGACGTGCGGGAAGTTTGCGTGTGGTGCGACGAATGTTGCGCGTCGCAGGCATGGGTGAGTCTGCGGTCGATGAAAAGATCGCGCCAGTTTATACGCATTACGACAATCCGGTCACGACGATTCTGTTTAATCAGAGCGAGATCGAGATTCACCTGACGGCGCGTGGGCGCACCGAGAAGGAAGCAAATGATCTGCTCGATCGATTGTCGGCCCAGATTGAGGAACGATTGGGAAATGCAGTCTTCTCTTTTGCGGGCGAGAAGATGGAAGAAGTCGTGGGACTGAAACTCTCGCTCGGTGGTTACACGCTGTCGGTTGCGGAGAGTTGCACCGGCGGACTGCTGGCGCAACGCATTACCGAAGTGCCGGGGTCATCGAAGTATTTCATCGGCGGTGTGATCGCATATGCCAATGAAGTTAAGATGAAGGAGTTAGACGTCGAGCCGATGTTGTTGATGGAGCATGGAGCGGTGAGTGCACCGGTGGCGGAGGCGATGGCTGATGGAATTCGTAAGCGTGCCGGGACTGATTTCGGCTTGTCAATTACGGGAGTCGCGGGACCGGATGGCGGGACGGAAGAAAAGCCGGTGGGAACTGTATTCATTGCGTTGGCGGACGATTTAAAGACGGAGCATCGCAGGTTGAAACTTCCGGGCGATCGAAATCTCGTTCGCTGGCGCGCTTCGCAGGCTGCGTTGGACATGTTGCGGCGGCGGCTGCTTTAAACACGGATGACACGGATCTTAGTTGTCTTTCTTGCTTACCTGATTGGGTCGATACCGTTTGGGTATTTGATCGTGAAGGGCATCGTTGGCGCTGATGTCAGGCAAACAGGATCGGGCGGCACTGGGGCGACGAACGTTTCGCGACGAGCAGGTAAGGTCGCGGGAGTTATCACGCTCGTGCTCGATGCGTTGAAGGGTAGTGCAGCAGTCTTCATCGTGAAGACGATGACTGGTAATGATTGGTTGATTGCCGTGGCGGCGATCGCGGTGCTCGTCGGGCACGTCTTTCCGGTGTGGTTGGGATTTCGTGGTGGGAAGGGAGTCGCGACCGGAGCCGGCGTGTTTTTTATTCTCGCTCCAGCCGCGCTTGTGTGCGCCGCTTTTGTATTTATCGCGACCGTAGTGTTAACGAGGTATGTGTCGTTGGGTTCGATGGTTGCCGTGGCGACGGTTCCGTTGTTTGTTTGGACGCAAAACGGTCCGCATCCTGTGCTGCTTACTGCCCTTCTCGCCGCGCTGCTGATCGTGTTTGCGCACCGCGGCAATATCGGACGACTGGCCCACGGAACTGAATCTCAGTTTAGATGAAGCAGATCGCAATCATCGGCGCCGGAAACTGGGGCACCGCGCTTGCAATCATCGCCGCGCGCGCCGGGCATAACGTGAATCTCTGGTCGCGCGATCCCGCTCGACTCAATTCCATTCCAGCGAATGTCACTGTAACAAACGATCTCAACGAGGCATTACACGACGCTTCGATGATCCTCTACGCGGCGCCTTCACACGTCGCACGCGAACTCCTGATGGCCATGTCGCCGTTGCTCGCGGAAGCGGCGATCATCGTCAGCGTTTCCAAGGGCATCGAGATCGAAACCGGCAAACGCATCTCGGAAATCGCGAAAGAAGTTGCCGGCAGTGCGTATCCGTTTGTTTGTCTTTCCGGACCATCGTTTGCGAAAGAAGTTGTAGCAGGCTATCCCACCGCGATCGTTGCTGCGAGTAAGGACAGCGCTGCCGCCCGCGCCGTTCAGAACGATCTTAGTTTTGAAAACCTCCGCATCTACACAAACTCAGACGTCGTCGGCACAGAGATCGGCGGTTCTGTGAAAAACGTGATGGCCATCGCCGCGGGCATGACTGCCGGTCTCGGCTTCGGTTCAAACAGCGTCGCCGCGCTCATCACGCGTGGGCTCGCGGAAATCACGCGTCTCGCACGACGTGAAGGCGCACAGATGGAGACGCTCATGGGACTCGCCGGCCTTGGCGATCTTGTCTTGACGTGTACGGGAAGTCTTTCACGCAATCGCTTCGTCGGAGAGGAACTCGGCAAAGGCAGAACTCTCGCGGAGATCACGGCGGGCCTGAACGAAGTCGCGGAAGGCATCAACACCGCGCGTGCCGTGAAGAAACTCGCCGACCGCGCTGGCCTCGATATGCCAATCACCAACGAGGTGAACGCGGTTCTTTATGACGGCAAACCCGCACGCGATGCAGTAGCGGAACTAATGAGCCGCCCGCTCCGCGAAGAAATCCATTAAATAAGCTCGACGACATCGCCGATCTTAACTTCACCCGGTTTGCCAACGTTGGCATAAGTTCCCAGATTCGTATTCGCTTCTTTCGCGATCGAACGCAACACACTGTCATTCTTTGGTAGCTCAGCCTGCGCGTGGTTCGCCATCGCACAACGCTCACACGGAATCTCGCAACGTAGTTCAACGTTACCCAGACGAAGTGTCTGCCCGTTCCAATCGAATTCGATCAATCCTTCAATCCCCGGATCAGTTTCAACAAAGAAGTTTGGACGAAACCGACGCACGTCCCAGTCTGCTCCAGGATTCAAACGCCGCATCGCTTCAAGTGATGCGCTCGTGAGAACGTGAATCGGGGCAACGTCGAAATACGTTCCCTGCGGCCAGATCGAATCGTTGACTTGCGTGCTCGTATCATCGGCCGGCGGCAATGGACAAAGCGAAACGGGCTTGCCCAGCAGTTTTGTCAAATGCGTGTTGACGTCAACCAGATCGCTGCTGATCCGGCTGCCATCCGGCAACTGCATGTCGACGTGCGGAATAGAACCGTTCGATGGCTGCTCGCGATAGCGCGCGGCGCACTGCATCAGGAGCGGGTGACGCGAGCCGGTTGCGAGTTTGCCCGCAGTCTCGTCGCGAATTGCCCAACCGCGATCGCCGGGAATGCCACGCGGCCCCACGACACAAGCTTCGAGTTGTTCGCCCGCCATCGACTTCACCGCGAAGCGCCAGATTTGTTTGACAGTTCCGATACGCATGATGTGTTAATATTTGCAGCCGCAAGCCATCGTCTAACTCAGTGACAAAGTAAAGGAGCCCATCCAAATGTTCAAGACGTGTCGTGCGTCTCGTATTAGCATCGTTCTCTGTCTCGCCTTCGCACTGACCCCGATTCAAGCGCAACAAACGCCAGCGCCGGCTGAAAAACCGGATCCGCTGAAGGCGCTGCAATACCGCAGCATCGGACCGTATCGCGGCGGGCGCTGCGCAGCAGTCACAGGTGTTCCTTCGCAGCCGTTTGTTTTTTACTACGGCTCGACCGGCGGCGGCGTTTGGAAAAGCACTGATGGCGGCATCAACTGGGAATCGATTAGCGATGGCTCCGTGTTTGGCACCGGTTCAGTCGGCGCGATCGCGGTGGCCGATTCGGATCCCAACACGATCTATGTGGGCATGGGTGAGTCGCCGATTCGCGGCAACGTCTCCCACGGCGACGGCGTTTACAAGTCAACGGACGCAGGCAAGACGTGGAAGCGCGTCGGTCTTGAAGACACACGACAGATCGCGCGCATTCGTGTCCATCCGAAGAATCCGGATCTGGTTTACGTGGCAGCGCTGGGCCACGTTTGGGGACCGAACGATCAGCGCGGCGTGTTTCGCTCCAAAGACGGCGGCAAGACGTGGGAGAAGGTCCTGAATCGCGGCAACAAAGCCGGCGCCATCGATCTGATTATCGATCCGACCAATCCAAACATTCTCTACGCAGGGTTCTGGGAAGTTTATCGCAAGCCCTGGGCGCTCGAGAGTGGTGGTCCAGGCAGCGGCCTCTTTAAATCGACTGACGGCGGCGATACCTGGACTGAGTTGACGCGCAACAACGGTTTGCCGAAGGGAACGATCGGAAAAGTCGGCATCACTGTTTCACCGGCTAATCCGGAACGCATTTGGGCGATTGTTGAAGCGGAAGACGGCGGCGTTTTTCGCTCCGATAACGGCGGTACGAGTTGGACGCGAGTGAACGAAGAACGGCGACTACGCCAGCGCGCCTGGTACTACACGCGCATCTACGCGGATCCAAAGAATGCCGACACGGTTTATGTTTTAAACACCGGGTTCTATCGCTCGAATGATGGCGGCCGCACTTTCACAGGTATTCCCGTGCCGCACGGCGACAATCACGATTTGTGGATCGCGCCCGACGATCCGAATCGAATGATCGAGAGTAACGACGGTGGCTCGAATGTTTCGTTCAACGGCGGCAGAAGTTGGACCGAACAGGATCAACCCACGGCGCAGTTTTATCGCGTCGCCCTCGACAACGATTTTCCTTACAACGTCTACGGCGCGCAGCAGGACAACTCGACCGTGCGAATCGCGAGTCGTACTACGGAAGGCGGCATCGGCACGAGTGATTGGTACGATGTTGGCGGCGGTGAGTCGGGCTGGGTTGCGCCTTCTCCGAAAGACTCGCAGATCGTGTTTGCCGGTTCGTACGGCGGTTTAACTACGCGCCACGATCATCGCACCGGCCAGTTGCGCGATATCAATCCTTATCCGAACAATCCGATGGGCGCCGGCGCGGACGTGTTGAAGTACAGGTTTCAGTGGAACTTTCCACTCCTATTCTCGCCACACGATCCGAACACGCTTTATCTAGGGTCGAATGTTTTATTTAACTCGACTGATGAGGGCAGCAGTTGGCAAATCATCAGTCCGGACCTGACGCGCAACGACAAATCGAAGCAAGGTCCATCGGGTGGTCCAATCACCAAAGACAACACGAGCATTGAGTATTACGACACCATTTTTACCGTCATGGAATCGCCTGTTCAGGCGGGCACGATTTGGACTGGAAGCGATGATGGACTCGTGCAGTTGTCGCGCGACGGTGGTAAGAACTGGTCCAACGTCACACCGCCGAAAAGCATCATGCCGGAGTGGATTCAGATCAACTCGCTCGAAGCGTCTCCGCACGATCCGGCGACGGCTTACGTCGCGGCAACGATGTACAAGTGGGACGACAACAAACCCTACCTTTACAAGACCACCGACTACGGCAAGAACTGGAAGAAGATCACGAATGGAATTCCCGACACGACCTTCACGCGCGTGATTCGTGAGGATCCGAACAAGCGCGGCTTGCTCTACGCCGGAACCGAAACGGGGATGTACATTTCGTTTGACGGCGGTGAACGCTGGCAGTCGTTTCAACTTAATTTGCCGATCGTGCCGATCACCGATCTGGCGATTCAAAAGCGTGACAAAGAACTCGTTGTTGCTACCCAGGGGCGAGCGTTCTGGATCTTCGATGATTTGCCGGTGCTGCACCAGTTGATGGATGCCGGCGGCTTCAGTGCTGTAGGAGAGACGAAGCTGTTCGCGCCGAAGGAGAGTTATCGCATGCCGGGCGGCGGTGGTTTTCCGCTTGGACCAACAGCGACGTTGGGCCGGAACCCGGCGAACGGCGTGGTCGTTTATTATTCGTTGAAAGCTAAACCAACTTCGGATGTTGATCTCGAGTTTCTTGATTCGTCAGGGAAGTCGATTCGAAAGTTCACCGCGAAGATGCGAAAGCCGGGTGAAGGCGCCGCCGGGGCCGCGCCTGCGGGACCACCGCCAGGTGAAGGTGGTGGGTTTGGCGGTGGTGCTCCGCCACCAGTACCGACTGAGGTTGGCCTCAATCGTTTTGTCTGGGATACGCGTTATGCTGATGCAGTGCGATTTCCGGGAATGATTCTCTGGGCGGGCGAGACGCGTGGTCCAAAAATGCCGCCCGGAACGTATCAGGTGAAGCTCACGGTCGATGGGAAAACATTGAGTCAGAACCTCGAGATCAAAGCCGATCCGCGTTTGACGACGACGCCCGCGGATTATGCGAAGCAACTCGAGCTGGGGTTGAAGATTCGCGATAAGTTGACCGAGACGCACAATGCGATCATTCAGATTCGCGACGTGCGAAAGCAGGTTGAGGATCTTTTGAAGCGTGTGGCAGGCCAGCCGAATTTCAAAGTCGTCAATGATGCTGGCACGGCGTTGAACAAGAAGCTGACGGAGATTGAAGAGGCGCTCTATCAAACGAAAAACCAGAGCAGTCAGGATCCGTTGAATTTCCCGATCCGGCTCAATAATAAATTGGCGGCCCTCGGCGGTGTAGTCGGTAGTGCGGAGGCGACCCCGACGGCGCAGTCGTATGCGGTCTACGATGAAGTGGTCGCGCAGATCGATACGCAATTGCAGAAGCTGGGCCAGTTAATGCGCACCGACGTGCCGGCGTTTAATCAACTGGTGCGCGATCAGAATATTCCGGCGGTCGTCGTGAAGCCCACGGGTGCAAATCCGTGATTAAATGTGAAGCATATGACCGAACCGGTAACGATTAAACAACTTGCTTCGAAAACTGAGGCTAAGCTCACGGGTGATGAAACCGCCGAGGTGACTGACGTCAGTCACGACTCGCATCGCGCAGGAAAAGGGACGCTCTTCGCCGCGGTTACGGGCGCGCTGTTCGACGCGCACAAGTTTGTTCCACAGGTGATGACAAACGGGGCGGTAGGTGTGTTATCCGAGCGCCCCGTGCCGGACGGTTTCAACGGCGCGTGGCTGCAAGTCGAAGACATTCGTCGCGCGATGGCGCTCGCTGCCGCCGAAGCTCAACACCATCCATCACGCGAGCTCCAACTCGTCGGCATCACCGGCACGAACGGCAAAACCACCTCCGCATACCTGATCGCTTCCATCCCCGAAGAAGCCGGCGAACTCGTCGCGATGACGGGCACCGTCGAGTATCGTCTCGGCAAAGAACGTTTCAAAGCGGATCGCACTACACCCGAAGCGCCCGACATGCAGCGACTGCTGCGACGCGCCGTCGAGATCGGATGCCGCACGGCCGTGATGGAATGTTCTTCGCAGGCGATGGATTTCCACCGCTGCGACGAACTCGAATACGCCGTCGCTGTCTTCAGCAATCTCACGCGCGACCACCTCGATTATCACAAGACGATGGAGAACTACTGGTACGCAAAACAGCGTCTCTTCGACGGCCGTCTCGGCACACGACCGCGCAACTCCGTGATCAACGTGGACGATCCGTACGGCCGCGAACTCGCTGCCTCACTCGAGAAAGACGGCCTGCGCGTGATTCGCTATGCAGTTAAAAGTGACGCTGACATCGTTGCTCGCGATCCGCAGTTCTCCCTGAACGGAATGCGCTTCCGACTCTCGACGCCGGCAGGCGATCGCGATTTTCAATCACCACTCGTTGGTCCACCTCACATTTACAACACGCTCGCGGCGATCGCGAGCGGTCTCGCGCTGGGTTACAGTCTCGACGTCATCACAGCGGCCCTGGAAAAATGCACCGGTGCGCCGGGACGCTTCGAGCGCGTGGTCCATGACGGCCATTTTTCGGTCGTGATTGATTATGCACACAGTGACGACGCGCTATTGAACGTGTTGCGCACGGCGCGCGAAGTAGTGAAAGGAAAGATCATCACGGTGTTTGGCTGTGGCGGCGATCGCGATCGCACGAAGCGCGCGCCGATGGGCGAGGCTGCGGGAAGTTTGAGCGACGTGGTGATTCTCACTTCGGACAATCCGCGCACGGAGAATCCGGAGCAGATCCTGTGTGACGCTGAAGAGGGAATTCAAAAGACTGGGAAGCCGTATCGTAAGATCATGGATCGCACCGAAGCGATTCATCAGGCGATTTACGAAGCGCGGGATGGTGATCTGGTGCTGATTGCAGGCAAAGGACACGAGGATTATCAGATCATCGGCCGTGAGACGTTTCATTTCGACGACAAGGAAGTAGCGCGGGCGGCGTTGGCGCAAAGAAATTGATGAAGTTGTTCACGCAAAGGCGCAAAGACGCAAAGCCCGCCGGATTCCTGTGGGGCTTTTCTTTGCGTCTTTGCGCCTTTGCGGGAATCGTTTTTTTGCTCTCATCGCCCGCCGTGCACGTCAGTCAAAAGCCGGCAACTCCCGCCGGCTACGGCCCGCCTGTAACCATCGCAACTATAAAAGAGCGAGCGATCTCCGAGAGTAGTGGACTTGTCGCGTCTCGCCAAACTCCGGACGCTTACTGGACGCACAACGATTCCGGCGGTGGTCCATTCATCTACAGCTTCGACAGTAGCGGCAATTCGCTCGGCATCTTCAGCGTCGACGGCGCTCAGAATCGTGATTGGGAAGACATCGCAATGGGACCTGGACCACAAAGCGATAAGTCGTATCTCTACATCGGCGATACTGGCGACAACAACGATGCGCGCCAGGACATCGTCATTTATCGCGTGCCGGAACCCGCGATCACCGCCGCTACTCGCAAGCTGACGAAGAAGACTCCAGGAACCACCGAACCGGCCGAAGCGATCCGGCTGCGCTACCCGGATGGTCCACACGATGCCGAAGCGCTTCTGGTCCATCCCGTCACGGGTCACATCTATATCGTCATCAAACTCGTGATCTCCGATCCGGCTGTTTACGAAGCCGCGCCGCCGTTCACATCCGGCAAGACAATTACAATGACGAAAATCGGAACGATTCACGTGCCGAGTCTTTTCGGTGGCGTGATCACTGGCGGCAGCGTCTCTCCCGATGGTCGCCGCGTGGCACTGTGCGATTATTTTCAGGGCTACGAGCTGGCTCTACCCAACGGTAGTAACGACTTCAACGACATCTGGAAACAGAAGATGGTTGGCTTCGATCTCGGCAAGCGCAAGCAGGGCGAATCGATCGCCTATCGCAGCGATGGGAAAGCCCTGCTCGCCACGAGTGAGGGAAGAGGGACGCCGCTAATTCAGGTCGTGCGCGACCTGCGATCCAGCAGCCAGTAGACCGGCACGCCCAGCAGGATTAGAAAAAGACCGATGGCTGACTGGCGCGGTGTGTTGACGATGGTTTGAATGATGAGCGCGACCGATACGATTAGAAACAGGATCGGGACCACTGGATATCCCCAGGTCCGGTAAGGCCGTTCTGCGTCGGGCTCACGACGCCTGTAGATAAAGATCGATGCCGCGACGAGAGCGTAGAATAAAGTCAATGCGAAGATCGCGTAGTCAGTGAGCGTGTCGTATTCACCGGAGAGCGCGACGACACAAGCCCAAAAACATTGGACCACCAACGCCCTGATCGGCACGTGCGTGCGCGGCGACACGCGGGCCAAACTCTTTACTATCAGACCATCTTTCGCGAGTGCGTAAGGTATGCGAGCCGTCGCGAGGATCGATGCGTGCAGCGCGCCGAAAGATGAAGTCATCATTGCGGCGGCCATGAGTGTTACCGCAACAGCGCCGAGCAACCGTCTCACCACTTCGGCAGCCACCGACGAAGACGCGGAAACGCTCGCGATCTCAGTTGGCGTCAGCACGTGGAAATAACTCAAGTTTACGAAAAGATAGAGTGCCATCACTACGATGCCGCCGCCGATCAAGGCCAGCGGCAGGTTGCGCCCGGGATTTTTCACTTCACCGGCGAGGAACGTGATGTTGTTCCAACCGTCGTACGCCCAAAGCGCGCCGATCATCGCTGCGGCAAATCCTGCGATCCCGCCGGTCGTAATCGGCACTCCTTCACAAAGTCCACCGTTGTTTGCCAAACCAAGATGGCCCCAATCGCCGCTGCTGTAGAAGAACGCGCCGAAGCCAACACCAAGCAACAAAACGATTTTCATGCCGGTCAGCACGCTCGCGACGCCGCCGCTAACTCTGACCGCCGCGCAGTTGATCAATGTCGTGATGATGATCGCTGCGAGCGCAACGAGTTGCAGGCGTGTAAGTGAAAAAGTGAAACCGCCCGGTAGTGTGAGTGGTCCAATTACTGCTGGTCTCAAAGTTCCGCCAACAAGATCGTTGAGAAAGATCGCAAAGCCAACTGCGAGCGCTGCCGCTGAAGCGGTGCGAGCGATGAGGAATTGAGTCCAGCCGTAGATAAATCCCATCGGCCTGCCGTAAGCGTCGCGGACGAGCCCGTATTCGCCCGCCGCGCGAGGCTTCATGGCGAGCAGTTCCGCGTAAGTTAGTGCGCCGGCCATGGCAAGCAAGCCGGCCAGGACCCAGACGATGAGTGCTTTGCCTGGTGTGCCGACGTTACACGTCATCACGCGTGCCTTAAGAAAGACGCCGGTGCCGATGATGTTGGCGACGTTGACTGAGATGGCAGCGATCAGTCCGAGCCCGCGGATGAGTTGTGTATGTTCAGCCTGCATTTAATGTGCGGTTAATAACCGAGATCGTTCGTGATCAAATCTTCGTAAGTGTCGCGGCGCCTAATGAGTTTGACAGAGCCATCCCGACGAACCAGCACCGCAGCGGGGAGAGGTCGCCCATTATAGTGAAACATCTGCGCCAGTGAATAGGCTCCGCAGTTGAGTAGTGCCAGCACTTCACCTGGTCCAACATTCTCCGGAAGCTTGCGGTAATCCGGCAGGCGACCTTCGCGCTCGATATCGAAATAGACGTCGCCGGAATCGCACAGCGGACCTGCGACTTTGTAATCACGTTGGTACGGTGCACTCGCGCGTGAGGCGGAGATCAAGTGGTAGTACCACTTGTAATTATTCATCGAGAGCATGATGTTGTATCCGGCATCGGTCAACAACCACACATCGCCTGTCTCGGGACGCTGCTTGATGTTCCTGACTGTAGTGAGCACTAAACCCGCGTCAGCGATGATGCTTCGTCCGGGCTCTAAAAGAATCGTTACCTGATCGAGCAGATGTTCTGCATTCGCCACGCGAGCTGATTCGCGCGCGACTCGCAGTGCTTCAGTGAGTACGACAGTGGGCTCGAGCTCCGCGCCGAGCATGTCGCGCTCGTGCTCGGGAAGTTGATCCGCCTGCGATCGATCGCGCAGGTAGTTGACGGGAATGCCGCCACCGAGATTGATGTGTTCGAGTGTGTGACCGGTCTCGCGATGAATCGTGACCAGGTGTTCCCACATACTCCGGAACGCCTCGGCAAACGGTTCTACGTCGGGCGTCTGTGAACCGACGTGAATATGAATGCCGCATACTTTGACCAGATCGGGTCTTTGTAATCCGCGACGAAACGCCGCGAGCACTTCCGAGGATGAGATACCAAACTTTGACGTCAGCAATGCGGTTTGTAAACCCAGGTGTGAACGCGTGCCGATCTCAGGTACGAGACGCAACGTGACGCGTGCGGGAGGTATTTCTTCTCCGCCGGCGCGCAGGCGTTCCACGGACTGTTCCACGAGCTCGATCTCGTAAATCGAGTCAATATTAATAGCGTAGATTCCGGCCCGTACCGCGTCGTCGAGCTCATCGTCAGACTTGCTCGTGCCGTTGAAAATGATCTGGTCGGGGCGAAAGCCGACTCGCAGTGCTTTGAAGAGTTCGCCGCCGCTGTTGACCTCGATGTCGATCCCGGATTCGAGCACGACCTTGAGGATCGCCATGTTTGAGTTTGCCTTCGACGCGTAGCAAAACTTGATTGGTCGATCGACCGCATCCGCGGCGCGTTGCAGGCGGCTGATATTGTCGCGAATGCGACCCTCGGAAAAAACAAATAACGGAGAGTTAAACTCGTTGACGAGCTCGATTGTATCGACGCCGCTGACGGTCAGGTGATCGTCGCGCACTTCGAGGTAGCCGGGTATGGACCACGCCGGACATAAGGTAGCTATTCCAGATGACATTGTTTATCTGTGACTTTTAGTTTGAACGAGCGAAATTGTAACTCAGCGTACCGCTAACTTTAACAGGTTCGCCCATCATCAGCGTGGGCGCGAATCTTGCCAACCGCGCAGCGTTAACAGCCGCTGCGTGCAGGTGTTGTGGACCGGAGACGGGCCGCGCGTCGACCACGCTGCCTTGCTCGTCGACCAGCACCTGGACCAACACCACGCCACTCGCCTCCCCGGAAGGAACTTCGGGCTGCGGCATGTAAATGGCTTTCGAATTCAACATGCCACCGGCGATAGGTCCCTTTGGTTTTTGATTAGCTTGATTCGGAGTTGGTACCTGTTGGTTTTTTTCAGTATTCGCAGGCGGATTCGCAGGTTGTGGTTGCTGCTCAGTATTACCCTCGGCGCCGTTGGCGGGCAGTGCTGCTTCACCCTCGCTCGCCACCTGGTTGTTTTGTTGATTACCGGTGTTTGCATCACCGTCTGCGGCTGCAGTCGTCTTTGGCTTGTCCGGCGGACGCTCCGGCAATTCAAACGAGCTCAAAAACTTTTCTTCAAGCGCAGCGTCCTTCTTGGTGTTGAGTGAAACGATCGCGTAGAAACGCTTCTTCGTGACAAAAGCATTAACTGATCCATTCAAGTCACCAAGCGTCAGCTTGTACGACCTGCCGGTGTAGCCGCGGAACGGACGGCTGCTCACCAGCACCATCTTCGCCAGTGTCTCTTTCGATCGAATCTTCGGCGGGAAAAAACTCTTGAACGCGTCGACGTAGGAATTGAAGCGCGCAAACTCCGTGTACTGTGCCGGATCGGATTTGATACCACTCAATGAAACTATGCCGACGACGGGTCCGGCTGACGACGTAGCCAGGTACGTACGCGCGTTGAGCTCCATCTTGTGATACGGAAATTTGGTTGTCTCCGTGGTCGGGTTTTTCGGCATCAGGACAGTAAATTCTTCGGCTTCCGGACTAAGCGTTTCCCATTCCGCCCAGGCGTCAGCGGGCTTTTGAACCTGCGCCGAGAGCGGCAGCGCCGAAAGCAGAAAAATCGCAAGCGCGAAGTGTAAACGACGAACGTGCATGTCATTACCTCCTCAGGTTTTTCATGTGACCACGTGGAGAGTGATTCTCCGCGACTCTATCCGGCGCGCCGCGGCAGTGTCAAGCGGGTTAGCCGCAGATTTTTGCCCTGTCCATCTCTACCAGAACGCGGCGTAGAATTTTTCCGGACGGTGACTTCGGGATCTTTTCGACAAACTCGATGTGCCGGATACGTTTGTGTGGCGCGACTCGGTCGCAGACAAATTTCAACAACTCCTCAGGCTCGACCGGCTGCCGCAATACAATGATTCCTTTCGGCACTTCGCCCGCTTCATCGTCGGGATAAGGGATGACGGCGGCATCGGCCACACAGGGATGAGTCAACAACACTGCTTCGAGCTCGGCCGGCGGCACCTGAAATCCTTTGTACTTGATCAACTCCTTCGCACGATCGACGATGAAGAAGTGTCCGTGTTCGTCTGCATAACCGATGTCGCCCGTGTGTAACCAACCTTCGCTATCGATAGTTCGAGCAGTCGCTTCCGGATTGTTCAAGTAGCCTTTCATGATCTGTGGACCACGCACACAGACCTCGCCTTTCTGTCCTTGATCGAGCGCCTCGCCGCTTTCGAGATCGATAATCTTGCACTCTGTATTCGGCGCTGCAACACCTACCGAGCCGAATTTAGCTTCGAGTGGCGGGGCCGGCGATGAGTGCGTGACCGGACTCGTCTCAGTCATTCCGTAGCCTTGACGTAGATTGCATCCGAGACGGTCCATACATGCTCGCGTCAACTCTTCGCCCAGCGGTGCAGCGCCAGAGAAAAGCGTCCTCAGCTTTGGTAGTTTGTAGTTATCGAGGATCGGGCTCTTGCTCAAACTCAGCACGATCGGCGGTACGATGTGAGCCAGGCTTACGTCATAATCCTGAATCGCTTGCAGGAACGATTCGAGATCAAAACGTGGCATCATCACGACCGTTGCGCCGCTATACAGGCCCATATTCAAGACCACCACGAGTCCGTAAATGTGAAACAGCGGCAACACGCAGATGAGCGTGTCCGTCTCGTAGAAATAGCAGAGTCCTTCCATCTGGCGCAGGTTCGCGACGAGGTTGTGATGTGTCAACATCACGCCTTTTGGTAGACCAGTCGTGCCGCTTGAATAGGGAAGTGCGACGAGATCTTCGAGCGGATCGATTTCGACTTGTTCGGCGCGTCCGTTATCGACGAGCAGCGAATCGAACGAGGTTGCGCCGGGCGCTGATCCGAATACAAAGAGCTCTTCGACGCCTGCGTGCGCGATTGCTTCGCTCGCCTTTTCCGCACATGACGGCAAAGTCACGAGAAAGCGTGCGCCCGAGTCTTTGAGTTGATGAGCAATCTCGTGGCTCGTATAAAGCGGGTTGATTGGCGTAACGATTCCGCCTAAAGTCGCAACGGCGTGAAATGCGATCCCGTATTCAGGACAGTTTGGACTCAGGATGCCGAACACTTCACCTTTCTTGAATCCACGCTGCGAAAGGTTATGGGCCACGATACTGATCGAGTCGGCCAGTTGCTGGTAGGTGACCTTGCGTCCGGTTGGACCATCGATCAATGCTGGTTTGTCCGCCAGCTCTTTGGCGCGCTGCATAACGAAAGGCGTAAGCGCAGTTTGCGGGATGGTTACGTCCGGATATGGTCCTTTGATAATCATGCCAGTGGGCGATACCTTAGCAGGAAGATCACGCCTGTGAAAAGAGAATAAAATGTCGCAAACGGAGAAACGTCCCGTCAACATTATCTGCCTGGCAACGTATTTCAAAGGCGCCGATTTTATTCGCGAATGCAAAGCTCACGGCTGCCACGTCATCCTGATCACGAAAGAGAAGATGCTCAGCGAAGACTGGCCGCGCGAGAGTCTCGACGATCTGATTGCCGTTCCTAACGACGCCGGACCGGCGCTACTTATCGATCTGCTTGCGTTTCTGGCGCGCACCAGAAAGATCGATCGCATTGTGGCGCTTGAAGAGTTTGATGTTGTAACAGCGGCATTGATGCGCGAACACTTGTGCCTGCCGGGATTGAGCAGTTCGGGTGCGAAGGTTTTTCGCGACAAGCTCTCGATGGCTGTGCATGCCGGGCGCGCGGGAATCAACGTGCCGGAGTTTGTGCCGCTCGTCAACGCGGAGGAAGTTGATGAGTACATGAAACGCGTTCCTGGACCATGGGTCATCAAGCCGCGTTCCGATGTTTCCGCGATCGGCATTCGCAAAGTTGCTGAACCGCAGGAAGTATGGCGCGCAATTGACGAGATGAACGAGCGCGAGAACCTGCGCGAGCGTGCGTCCTATTACGTGCTGGCGCGCTTCGTTGCGGGAGAAGTTTTTCACGTCGATTCAGTGGTTAATGAAGGTAAGGTTGTGTTTGCGGGAACGAATCAGTATGGACGACCGCCGATGCAGGTGGCCCATCAGGGTGGCGCTTACATTTCGCGAACACTACCGCGTCGATCGGCTGATGAGAAAGAGCTTTTGAATATAAACAAGAAACTCGTTCGTACGCTGGGACTGGAACGTGGCGCCACGCACGCGGAGTTCATCAAGAGCGATGTTGATGGGAGGTTTTACTTTTTGGAAATTGCCGCGCGAGTCGGCGGCGCTTACATTGCTGATGTGCTTGAAGCGGCGTCAGGTGTTAACTTGTGGCGCGAATGGGCCAGGCTGGAGATCCTGGACGGCAAAGCTCCTTCGAGGATCACTCCCGCGCGCAAGGAGTACGCCGGAATCATCCTCTCGCTCGCAAAACAGGAATCGCCCGACACTTCCGGTTATGTCGACGACGAGATCATCTACCGCGTAAAGAAGCGCCACCACGCCGGCCTGATCGTCCGCTCCCCCCGCCTCGATCGCATCAACGAACTCCTCGACTCCTACGGCCAGCGCTTCGCCGAAGACTTCGTCGCCGTCGCCCCACCCCCCGAGCGCCCGGAATAGATTCTATGCCCTACCGCGCCAATGGTCTGCGTCTTTGACTGGCCAAAGCAAGAACTCGAATCCGATTTTGAGATTTGACAATATTCTGCGTATCACCCTATCTTGACAGATGTCTTACCGCTATTTCTCGCGCCGATTCCGAGACAAATGTAACGTTGATTAACGGTTGAATTTCCTTGCCAACTTTGGTGACGTCATTGGGCACCCTCTCGTCCATCGTTATAGGAGTTATTACTAGCCTCTTAGCGACAATCCTTTACTCTTTGATCAGGAGAAATCGAAAAAATCTGAGGTTTTTCCCGCTAGATCTCTCTTGGCATTTTAAAGAGTTAGAGTCGACGATCAGTAAGATGCCATTTCTGTACGACGACATAGAGGCTAGCGTTATGGATGATTTTGTTGGTCTTGAAATCGCACCACTAGATCAAGGCACTTTGAGATTACGTCGGCAAATGTTCCTTTGCCCCAGTTGTGAGTCCCTAATTGAAGGAGAAATCGAATACACCAGAGGTCAACGAACGATTTGTTGCACAAAGTGCCACAAGAGAATTCCCAAACGTGACGAACGTGGTCCATCGGATCGTTTGCGGGAATGGCGAAAACTTATCTTTCTTGGTGGAGCTGGAATAGGAAAGACGACGTTTCAACGTTTCACTATACTCACAATCCTGAGAAGCAAATCCAAACCCGATTTCTTAGGGGATAAAGAGAGTCCGATACCCTTTTACGTCCCCTTGAAAGCTGTTGAGAATATCGTCGAATTTCCGATCATTAAATATCTGATCGCAAATAGTTCCTTTTTGTCCAGGACGAACAGAGCTAAAGCACTCGAAAAGCTTCGAGGATACGCTGAGAAGCGTCGCCTCTTTCTCTTCTTAGACGGGTATGACGAAATTCAGTTTGCAGCGGGGCAAGGGGGAGCAGGCTATATCCAACAGGAACTGAACCTGATTATGGGTACAGAACGTTTTCCCACCCATACTTCCAATTCCGACGATAAAAATGCGGGGTTTGAAGCTCTATATGAATCCCTCAACAATTGCCGAGTTTGGCTTTCTTCTCGTTGGGAATTTTATGAACAGCATCGTCTAAAAATGGTCAGTCCGGACGAAGCCAAGCGTTCTCTAATGTCTGCGGTAGAGATTCAGGGGATTGCTGATAACCGACAGAACCTTATTCAAAAAATATTCAACAAACATAAAAGTGATGTTTTGAAATTCGAGGATTTATTTAATGCTGAATACTTTCTTCACGAAATTGAGACGTCGCGTGAACGTGAATTGGTGGACCTTTCATACAATCCACTGTTTCTTACGATCATGTGTTTTATCTACGCCAGCGCCGTAATGAGTGAAAACAGGCATGACGTGAATTGGGCGACTGGTTTCAACGACCTCGTAGGAAAATGTATACATCTTCTTGTAAGAAAACTTGATGAAGACAAACTGCCGAAAGAATCACGTGCGCTAAAAGCCGCCTTGTTGGCACGAAGAGGAGAGTACCCTGACGAGAAGGAAAAGTT
>Ga0126311_10000166_pt1 | contig 32764 bp, 30 predicted proteins | sample Plot61_FD_92539 | JGI IMG/M metagenome (GOLD analysis project Ga0126311, IMG submission 92539) | Serpentine soil microbial communities from UC McLaughlin Reserve, CA, USA - Plot61 | ecosystem: Environmental > Terrestrial > Soil > Grasslands | place: USA: UC McLaughlin Reserve, Lake County... | reverse complement strand
GACTTTGAATGTAAACGCCTTCTCATCCAGCTTGACTGCCTCATATGCGATTTCTGTTCGTCGAGCCAGCGCTTTGCCTGCGGCTTCCTTCAGATTCCACCTCGCGATGGACACCCTTGCCGTCCGGCTAACGATTCCCCCTGTCGGGCTCGTAGGAGACTTTCACTCCCAAGTAAGAGCGCCCTGCCGGGCGCACGTCAACAAGAGCTGCTAACGCAGCTCAGAAACGAGTCGTTTCTGCCTGTAGATCTCGTTGCGGTCGCCGGGGATCGATTTACATCTCGGTCGAGTGCCCGGGGGATGTTGAGCGGCTCCTAGTGAACCCAGCCGAGATCTATCGAGAAGTAACGTCGCCATCAGTGTCGACGATAGCAATGAGCCAGCGCTCGGGCCAGCCCCTTACCAGACAGAGGCGATCACCCTGCTCCCGTGCGGCCCAGCCCATCATTGAAGTCAAGATGGCCTACGTCGAAGCTCTCGCAGCGGAATACTGTTAGCTCTAACCAGGCCACCGGAAAAATAAGAAAGTCACATGACTAACTACCGCCTCAGGTGGCCCCAGATATTTCCCAAGAAACTTTCACCAGCTCCGAAACGATCCTGAAGCAATCCGGTCCCTCTCACGAACGTGAAATCGAGATGAGCGTTATTGTTGAAATCGCACGTTATTAATTTACAACTCCAGCGCCTAATGAGGGCTGGTGTGAATGCCTTGAGCATGTGACGCGTGATTAGACCAGCAACCAGGTGTACCCATCGCGTTACTGGTGGCCAGTCCTTTACGACGCGCTCATCTTTAAGAAGCATGAGCACATCCTCATACCTTGTTATGAGCTAGGCAGGCGCACCGAGGAATCGAGTAGGGCACACAGGAGCTTCGGCGCACAGATGCGCGTAAAACTGATAAGGATCGGCCTTGAATTGAGGGCGTGAGAGATCCTGGATTCTGACTCGACCGTTGAACGTCATGAAACAATCTGCATCAGCCGGAATAGAGCGCTTTAAGAAACGCGTTGCAGTTCCCACGTAAGCTTCGCGCCGGAGATAATTTCATAATCAAGCGTTCTGAAATTGCGCAATAAGGCTGTCGGCGTTAGACACGTTTCTTGGGCAGACGTGTCCACAAACTGCATCGAGACATAGTTTGAACCAGTAAATAAAATCACCGGGGCGCTTTTCAATTTCGATTTTCAGCGCCGCGAGATGTATCCATTTCCAATCCGCAACTTCATTGGGGCTGGGATTTGGGTTGCCATCGATTGCCCGATGAAAATGTGATCGTATTCGTGCTCGAAGAGTCCGTTGTCCAATGGAGCGTAGTAGGTAAACGAGAAGACCTTTTTGATTTCGCACTGAAACCCCATCTCTTCAAATAGTCTTCTGTTTTTGTGGCGAACTTCAGTAATCCCACGCTAAAAGCGGAAATAAACCGGACACGAATTGGGCAACGAGGGTGTCAACGCTCGTCTACTCGTTTACCGATTCGATAGAGACGGACGTGACACGAACCAACTTTGATTCGACAAACTCCATCTCGGCCGGGTCGAAGAGCGCCACATTTGCCCCGTTCGGCTGCATTGCGCTTTTGTATCGAACGCCGTCAAAGTCTGCAGCTCGAATGATGTCGGCGAGCTTTTGAGATGGTAAATACCCAAACTCATCGTCTGGCCGTTCTAACGGCAAACTCAAGTCGTCCGCAAACCCATTAAGCAGATGTGTTATTTCGATCTCGTATGACAGATATTCAGTTGTAAACGGGTTGGGCCCCGGCAAATAACTGCTGAGGTCTAAGATACGCAAATCATTTCGCGCTCTAAACCTAGCCATCGTAACTATAAGTCCGCGCCAAGGTCGAATCTCAGCAACGGCGGTTGTTTCCTGATCGGCACAATAGAGTAAAACCTCTCCCTGTCTGCTTAGCCTCGCTGGTCGTGCTTTTCCGACGGGTGGGGCTCCAATGTCACCATCCACATAGGGCTTGTTGATTCCAGAGTCGTCCGAATGACAACCTGGACGTGCCCTGAATAGCTCCGTACCTTTAGGTATTCGCTTTTCACCCCTGAAAAGATCATCTTCAACTGCAAACCTTAAATCTGGGTCGGCGTCCGGATTGCCCCGGACCTCGTTACGAAATTGATCCCACGCTTCGTTCGGCGTTAGCTGATACAGGTTGCGCGGCCGGATATACAATTCATTAGTATCAATAAGATCTTCCCCGCTATCTTTTTCCCACCCAGAAATATCAATCGCGTGGATTAAATCCAAAACTTGACCAGAATCAATGAGAGCGTCAGAAAACAAGTCCCAGTCTTCTTGGAGCAGATGCTCCAAGGTGTCACCGATTTCAATTGGGTTTTCCCATGGCAGCAGAGCGTCACCCGTCAACGCGGTGTAAAGAGAAACTACGTTGAGCAGTGGGTCGCGAACGTTTCCTACATCGCTTAGCGCCACCTCTCTGGATCCACAGAAACCGCAAGTCCCGAGCTTCGTGGCGCTTTCATCAATCAGACGTTTCAACCATGGATGCTTGAAACAGCGGTAACAGCAGTCGGGCATACGAAACTGTTCCCAGAGTTAAATTATGACCGCAACATCGCGCCGGAGTATTCATGACTTTCCACTATGATGCGTAGAAACGCAGTACCATATAACCTTGGCGAATGTTCTGAACTGTGCGAAGTTCCATCAACAAAGGGATAAGCAGTTACAGTCATAGATGCGCTTTGTGTCTGTGAAAACGAGGATCAAAGACTCACTTCCCTGACGGCTTCCATTTCGTTAATCCAAGATATGATGCGGTTCCAAGTCGGAATGCTTTGGGACTCCAAACTTGAATCCGCCCGTTTCGTGATTCGAGCGCTACTCACGGTTGCGATACAGCTTGCCAAGATCGTGCATGGTGATAGTGCACTAAAAGAACCTATGCCGCATAGAAGACTGAGCCATGCTATCTGACTAGCTGATAGATTCCTCTGCCGTAAGTAGCCACTTGCACTAAGCCGGATAGTTGAGCGGAAAAGCCGGTGATGATTACAGGGGGCATGCCCCGGTTGAAGATCGTCCATGTCTGCCCGTTGTCGACTGAGCGGAAAACGCCGACATCCGTTCCGGCATAGAGCGTGGTCGAGTTTACCGGATCCAGTAACAAGGCATTGACTGGAGCATTTGGCAGCGTCGCGCTGAGGTTGGTCCAAGTTGTACCTTGATTGACGGTTCGAAATACATGACCAGATCCGAAACCAGAGACCGTCGCATAAATCGCATTTGACCTGGAATCGATCGTCAGCGAGGTAATGAACCGGCGGGGCAGTCCCGCTGTGACATCCTTCCAATTGCGTCCACCATCGGTCGTGATCATGACGCGGCCCTGTGCGGAGCCGGTAATGATTACTTCTGCATCCTTTGGATCAACTGCGATTGCCGACACCACATCCGGACCATACTTTTGACTTTGTTTGCCGTGAGTGAGGTCCAGCTCATTTACCATCGGAAAGTTAATTCCTTGATCTGAACTGGAAAACAGACGCCACGAAGCAAAATACAGTCGATTGTTTTGCGAACTCAGTACGAATGGCGGATAGAAAGCAATCCTGGGTTTCTCTGGGTCTTCTCCGAACGTTGACGGATCCGTGAGTTGAGTTTCGTACTGAGTTCCAAAATTTGAATAGAGGTATAGTACACCGTAGATGTAGCTCGTATACCAAAGGCTCGGGTCCGTGGAACTCATAAGGCAGCCTCCGCTATCGCCGCCGACGAACTCGATCCATCTGAGTTGATTTAATCCTCGAACCAACGCGCCGTTGTCCTGCGTGCCGCCGCAGGATCGCAGTGAATCTGTGGGATGCAGTGTGACACTGTTGAACTGCGTGAGAGAAAGCATATTGTTAAGCGATGAGAAAGTCTCCCCGCCGTCTGAGGAGCGCGATAGACCGCCATCATTCCCAATATAGATAATATTTGGAGCGGAAGGAGCAAACACAAAAACGTGCTGATCGCTATGTGCTGTGGCGTCTTCCGGGCTGAATGAATAGCGGTCCCCGGCCCTGGAAAAGTTGCGGGTTAGATTGATCCAGTCTTTCCCACCGTTATTGCTTTTGTAAACGTCGCGCGTGCCGATGTAAACGGTATCGGCTCGAATTGGATCGACGGCAATGTAACTGTTGTACCCAAATTGGCCCACATCTACTGCAGACAAGTTAAGGTCCTCCCAGGTGACGCCGCTATCGTGCGTCACGAACAGATCGACTGTGGGCACCTTGTTAATATCTCCGCCGGTGAACACATAGAGCACGGAGGGATTCGCTGGAGTGACTGCGACCTTTATATCGTGAGCTTTCAGATACGGAGGGGTGAAAACTATTTGCCAGCTTTCGCCCCCATCGGTAGATCGATAAACACCTGCGGAAGGAGCGGTGGGTGAAAACTTATCGGCGACAGATAAATAGAGTGTATTGGCGTTCGTGGGATGATGAACAAGATCCCGCGGCAATCCGGTGAGGGTCTTTCGCCAGGTAACTCCGCCGTCTGTCGAAAGGAAGAAACCGCTCGCAAAAACTTCTCCCTGTCCCGTCGACGCGCGATATGAATATTGGGTCACATAAACACAGTCCGGGTTGCTGGGTTCGACCGCAACATTCGCTATTAGCCCTGGCGCCGGTAAAGTCGGACCGCTTACTCGCCGCCACGTTCTCCCACCATCGATAGACTTTAGCACTCCGGTTCCCATGTATCCGCCGGCGACATCTCCCATGCCGGCGTACACGATTGATGCGTTACTGGGCGCGAATGCGATTGAGCCCACGGCTAAGTCAACTTGGTCGTCAGAAACCGGATCGTAGTGGTTGCCACCATCGGTCGACCTCCAGATTCCGCCGGTGGCCCCTCCGACTAGAATTGTTCTCTCATCAACCGGCGAAACAGCAACGCAGGCGACACGTCCCGCTGTTACCCCCATCGATGGATAGTGAGCTGTAATTGGTGTGGGTCCAATCGATACCCAATGCTCAGTGGGAGGAGGGGCATTGGGCGGCAAGCCGTGCGTCTTGAAGAAAGGCTCATATGCAAAGAACCGTCCTTGAGAAGGTAAGGTTTCGAAAGGAAAAGTACGCTGAAAAAGAAACCAGTTGAGTCTCCACTCCGGCTTCTCGTGAAACCGTGTTTCCTCACGTGGCGGAGGAGGAGCAACGTCCAGAGTGATCGCATTCAATGCGGACACGGCATTCCGACGAAGAGCCAACGCCCGCGCGCGAAGTCGTAATGCTGCTCTCGACCCCTGCGATTTTGTTTTCGGCTCCGCCGGTGAAGATACTAACTTCCACCTGCCTGTTTGCGCGGTGACCTCATTAGCGCAGGAGCTCACAATCACCCCTATCGCGAAAGCCAACGCAAGGATTTGCGGCGGGCGATATCGTGGGAAATAACATCGGACTTCGTAGACGTTTTTATGCATGTCACCTACCTATTCTTGACTCGGCGATGTGTAAGCGAATACCAGGTCCAGGCCTAAGGGTCGTTCGACAACGCGAGCCGCTATGCCTGGTCTGACAACAAATGAGATCACCAGATCGGCGCCGTGTTTTTCGATTACGGCATCACTGAACGCTTGTCCGTGTAGGCCGTCTTGGAAAGCCCGCATTGCTGTGTGCGGCAGCACGAGGTAAAAACGGCCGGCGCGGAAGTACATGGAGTAATCGGTGACAGGAGCGGACGTTTCAATAACAACTCTTTCATCTGCCGCAATCGGGATAGATCTCGCAACAATTGATGTGATCTGAGTGATAGGTCCAGCCGCGGGCGGCGCTGCAACAAAACGTGACGTCGTCGCCGAATCGGAACTCGGAACCTCAGGCGCCGTTGGCGGCGGTAAAGGTTCAGGTGTACGAGTTGCGGCGTTATTGAGGGCGGGGTTTGCAATCTCCGGCGGCGGACCAATTGGGTTCAGGCGGTTAGCTGCGGTAGCGGCTTTAATCACCGGAGCAGTGCTTGCGCTTTCGTCGCTTTTTGATTTCCCGTCTGATTTTGTGCCGCCGCTTGCTTCATCGCCGCCGACATTCTTATCTGCCGTGCCAAAAGCGTCGAAGCTCTTAGTCTTAAAAGTGATCGCCAGTCCAAATCTGGAGGTCCATCTTTTCACGGGTGTCAGTTCACCGAAATTCGCCGGAACGGAGCTGCCGTTGGCAAACCCCACGGGGAAGTCTGCAAACTGTCCAAAATGAAATCCGGGAGTGAAGAAGATTCGATGATAGAGGTGTCCGGAAATTCCGGTGAAGAAGCCGAACGACGAAGTCTCGCTTTTTCCTCCCACGCGTAGAACCGGTCCAGCCGAGAGGGCAAACCCAGCATTTTGCCAATCCATATGTAAGGCCCCGAGGCTGTAATTAAGAAGCGCAACCAGCGAGGGCGTGGCGCGGGAGTTTCCGGTCACCGTCAATGTGTTGAGTTCGGAGGTCGGATCTTTTCGCGCTTCGTAGGTTCTATCCTGGATGCGTGAAAACATGGCGCCGGCGCTTAAGGTCAGCACATCCGCAGTGTCAAAACTGAATGTCTTGGTAGAAATAGTTTTCTGGCCGAACATCTCAATTACCTTGACCGAGACGTGAGTTGCTGGACCTATGTCCTCATCAGTTGAAATTTCGTGAGCGCCATCGACAACTTTCTGGATTTTTGTAACAGCTGTATCGAAATCCAGATAGTCTTTTAGAAGGTTCGGATCCGTTGGAGTGCAGGAATTATCGACAAGAGCTCTGTATGCTGCTCTTGTTTTAGCGATCTCGCTGCTATGCTTATTCCACGCCGCAATACTGTCTACCAGCGGGATACTTTTCGTTGACCCTGAGGCAGCGTATTTAATGGGCAGGTTTTCATCCTCTTTAATCGCGTCCCTAGCATCGTTGAGTGCGTCTTTAAGGGCGTTCTCGCGCACTTCGCACGCCACCAGAGCTAATCCGGGCGTACTTTTCGGGACATGTGTGAGCAGACTCGCTATTGCGTCGAAGTCGCTCGTATCCAGAGGCGTTTGAGTGACCTCCATCTTGTAAGTGTACAGAATGTCATTGATATTGATGACTGTGATGTGTACTTGCTGTCGTCGCGCAATGTTTGGAACTGACTTTGGTTTATCGCCGCCCTGGGCCCAGTCGTAGATGACTTGCCCGTTAACTGTCGAAATTCCCAGAAGCGCTACCACGACGGGGACAAAGAAAAACAAACGGTAAATTCGGAACATGGCAATCTCCTTGCAAACGGTGAATCTCAGATTTCTCATCCATCATGATGCGGAACGCAAAAGCATTTCATTTCTCTCTGTGTCAGAGAAATTCAATCCTGGAATGCTTCGAATCAAGTTCCATGCGGAAACGCCGTAATGTGAATCAACAGCGTCTCCAGCACCGGCCTCACGCCTCGCTATTCCTAATGACATCTTCGTAAAATTTTCCGCTTCACTCAGGTACGTAACCCTGAGCAGTTGGATTGGAACGCAACATGTTGTTCTTTATTTCTCTTCTGATGCGAAAGACGCGCAGTCGTAAGGCGTTGATTCGTAAGCCGAATTGCTGGGCCAGTGCCCTTCGCTGAAGGATTTTGTTTCGCTTACTCCCGCTGTAATAACTCAGGATGAGTTCGCGATCAGACTTCGGAATCGCGCTTAGCGCTTCGTCCAGGCGCAGGAGCATATTCTCTAAATTCTCGTTGACGGCACTTGGCTGGTGGCGGAGATTCGAGTTCAAGGGAGCAGTTCTGATTGTACGTTGGTACTCAAGATAGATTTTCTTCGCTACTCCATAGATATAAAGAGCGGGATCCCCCATCCATGTGTTAGTGAGATATGCCAGCTTTTGTGCGACACGCTCAAAAGTCGCATCGGCGAGGTCCTCGGCAAAGACGCATTTTCGCGACCTGAACATCACGATCAACCGACCGCGAATGTCTTCGTACTTACGGCCGGCCGCTTCCGAATTCGGGCCGAGCCAACCTAGTAAGTCGTCAAAGTTGGTCACGTTGGTCCACCCGCTGGACGCGTGAAGTTGGCGAAGCGAAGGTTTGGCCGATTTACCCTGACCCTGACATTGAAAGGTTTGGGGCGAAGCGGGAAAGGGACTTATGTCCGAACGACTCGTCGTTGAGTTACGCTGCGTATTCATACTACCTCCTTATTTTTGGGGCCGACAGAATGAGCTTCGCGTTAGACGCACGCGTACCGTTCGGGCAGTCAGCCCGTATGCCGAACTTTGGTTGACGCGTGATTTTTCTGGCCGACGGCGGTCTAGAAGACGCCGGCCAGTTTCAGTAGATCTTCGAGTTCAAACTTACCAGGAGTGGCCCCCAGAGTAGGTCTCCAATGTGGATCGGCCAGTATGGAGTCGCTGCTATTGCGCAGGATTCCGATGAGCACTTCAGCAACGATAGTGCTGCCGACTGGTCCGAGGTGATACCCGCGACTGTAATAAGCAGCCTCGGCGAGGATGTAGAACCAGAGCGGCGTGCGTTCCAAAAAAGTCGTACTCAGAAGAATGTCGTTCTGGTTAGCTATATTCACGCCCACGGATAACATTTGCTCTCGAGTCAGGCGAAGTATCCCGTGCGCCGCCATGGCGTCGGCAACGGCCTGCCCTGTCGGTAATCTGAGAATGTAACCACGCAGCAGATTTCTGACGGCGAGATTCGGTTCTGGATCCCCCGGGCCTAATTGAGCCGGGTCCAAATGCAGTAAACGTTCCACCAGCGCGGTATCGATCGGTCTAGGGAAATGCTTGCGATCCTCACTCCCCAAAAAAGCAGTCCAGTCGATGACCCAGTCAGCGGAAATAGGCAGGCCTGCATTCGAAAAAATTGTGTCCAGCGTCGCTGACTCTTGAAACCTATTAGCATTCGGATATCTCAGGCGCACTTTGCTGTGTCCAAATCTAAAGGCCGCTACTGAAAACTCCAGAGGCATGAAAAGAGACTTAGACGAGGGATTGAAGAACTTAGGCCCGTGATATCGGATCTTCTTGACGATATTCGAATCGGCTATGCGTTCCAAAAAATCGTCAAGCACGATCCATTGATAGTGCTGTCTGAGAAGCCTTCTCGCCTCTCCAAAACGCAGTCCGCGATCTACCAGAGCATTGTGAGCCCTGAGGAAAGCGAGATGCAGTTGCGCTAGCACCACGTTCTCGTCATCCCTCGGATCGCCAATTAGTGCCCTTCCCTTGTCATCTCTGGGCAGGTCGTTATAAATGTCCTTGGTGGGTGGCAAACCTCGCCCTGTAGGATCGCGGTAAACCTTGTCAACCAGCAGCTTATCGGGATTAACCGGATCCAGAGGGGCCAGCTTACCGTCAGGAGTAGGACCATAAACATTGTCCAGGTCGAGATTGGGGGATCTCGAATTGATAATGTTCCTGGCCAGCGTGCGAGGGTCGATTGGATCAGGATAATCTGCAAGCTTGATGTTCGTCGAGCCGCGCTCGAGGGTGATATCGTGATCCACGAACTGACCGAAGAAGGTATAGATTGTCGGAATCGGAACACCCGGCGCCTTAATATCGTCAGGATCATTTGGTTCGACGGGATCCTGCATTCCATGTTGGCCCAGCCTGCGGAGGTCATCGACTGTCGCGTGAGATGTTTCCAGGAGGTTTCCCGGATCAGATTGCAACTCCGGAAACATGTACCCAAACGACCACGTGAAGTAGAGTGAACTACGCGACGTTGGAGTGAAGTGAGCTGGTGCTAGCGGAAGCACACTGCCATGTTTAATTATTGTCATAGTTTGCCTCGCATGGAACCTCGTCTCACATTTCAGGTCGAGAAAACTTTAAGACGTTGAAAGTTAACCAAATTCATCTGTATTCGCCCCACTGCTGGTTTGCTGAAACTCTCCCCCTATTGCCCGTGTAGAACGCAATTCATCCCTACATTCTTGAGCGAGTATTGGTGGGCACTAAAGCTCGGTGGCCGCCTTTTAGGTGCGATCACCGGAGAGACTCGAGAATCCTCGCACGATCGGCTTTCTCGAAGAGCGGTTCGCCCAGTTTATCTTCTATCTCGGAAAGGATCGCTCGTCGATCGACCTTCGCGGAGCCCCGGAGGGCGTCCGAGAATTCCTTCGCGGTAAAGGTGAAGCCAGACTTATCTTCAGCCTGCAATGCCTCGAATATCTTTTCGACGCGGTGCCCACGATTCGCAAATTGCTCGTCCATGTACTGGTTAGAGGCCAAGGTAACCTGCAATGGCCCGGGGGCCACCTGCACTCGAGCCAGCTCGCCATCCATAGACACAAGATCGTCAAATCCCGTGATCTGATTGGTCCAAGGCACAGCGTTCGGCTCAGATGGAGGTTGCAGCAAGGTAACACCGAACACTCCCGGCGAATCGTTTTCGCGACTTGTAAAGAAATGCGCCTGCGTAACCGGGCGGCTGTACAGCCACTCGTAAACACCTGGGTCGTCCTCTTTGCCGTTGATACAAAATTCGACAAAATCCGCCATCCTTACGTCGGATCTTAGGCAATATCCGAGGACTTCAAAGTTGTCGGCCATTTTTTTCTCCTTTCAAGTTAGAACGTGAATTTCCTCGTTCTGTCCGTTTCGAACACCGCGGAGTCTACCTCCCAATGTTGCCTTCTGTCTTAAAAATCAAATAGTATTGCGCGAAAAATCCGGTTAAATTTTCCCTAAACCCGCTTAAAGGATTCCCTCCTTGAAAGTTCGCAAAGACGAAGAATATGAATTTGGTGGTTATCGTCTGAATGCGAACGAGTGCAAGTTATGGCGCGGCACTGAAGAGATCAAATTACGTCCCAAGCTCTACAGCCTGCTGCTGATGTTCCTTGAACACCAGGGCCAGATGCTTGAAAAAGAGGAGTTGATGCACGCGCTGTGGCCCGACTCTATAGTCGAAGACAGCAACCTCACGGTGAATGTCAACGCCTTGCGCTCGGCGCTCAATGACGGAACATATATTGAAACGGTAGCAAAACGCGGATACCGTTTCGTGCCGGAGGTACGGGTCGTGGCGCGCGGCGCTTTGCGCGCGCAAGCGGCGACGGGCGTCTCCGATCTGATCGAGCCCCCGGGCGGCGCATTACCGCTTCATTCTCATTTATATATCTCGCGGCCTGCCGACGATGAGTTTTGCAATGCAATTGCCCGCGGCGACAGCATCGTACTGGTCAAAGGCGCCCGCCAGGTTGGTAAGACCTCGCTGCTCGCCAGAGGACTCGAAGCTGCACGAGTGCTCGGCAGCACTGTTCTACTGATTGACTTCCAGCATTTCGGCGAGGAGGCGTTCGAGAGCTCAGACAAGCTACTGTCGGCAATGGCCGAATTGATTGCTTATCAAATTGAGTTACCAGTGCAACCGCATCAAAGCTGGAACAGTCACCTCAGCCCCAACAGCAACTTTGAAAGGTTTCTGAAACGCGACGTGCTGGCGTCCGATGAATGTCATTTCGTGCTGGCGCTGGATGAGGTCGACCGGCTCTTCAACCAGGTTTACGCAACTGAAATTTTCGGCCTCGTTCGTTCCTGGCATAATTTGCGGGCGTTAAAACCAGACGGACCATTCATGCGACTAACCGTCGCCATTGCCTATGCGACCGAGGCTCACTTGTTCATTTCGGATCTGCATCAGTCGCCTTTCAATGTCGGAACACGATTGGCGCTGGAGGATTTCACCGACGAACAACTGGCCGAGTTGAATGGGCGATATGGTCATCCCCTGACAAACAATGACCAGATTGTGAATTTCCAGCGACTCCTCGGTGGCCATCCTTACCTCTCGCAGAGGGGTTTGTATGATCTTTATCAGAAGAGAGCTGATCTATCTGCACTGGAACAAAAAGCAGACCAGGATGATGGACCATTCGGGGACCATCTTCGTCGTCTGCTCGTCTCGCTGAGTCTGGATCAAGGACTGTTAGAGGAATTGCGCGCCTTTCTGTTGTCGGGTTCGACCTTATCCAACAGCGCTTTCTACCGGTTACGTAGCGCGGGCGTTCTTTCTGGAGAGACTGCCGCTGAGCCACGTCCGCGCTGTGAACTCTACGTTCGCTATCTCAAAAAACATTTGTCATGAGCGCTGTTCGCCTCGTCAACTCCTCCGAGTTCTATGTCGTGGGCGGAACTATGCGACCAGAGTCGCAGTCTTACGTGGTGCGCGACTCGGACGAAGAATTGTACCAAGGCCTGTTAGCGAACGAGTTTTGTCATGTATTGACGTCGCGGCAGATGGGTAAGTCATCTCTGATGTTGCGGACTGCGGCGCGTTTGCGGAAAGCGGGAGTCGGAATCGCAGTATTAGACCTGACAGGGATTGGAACGAATCTTACGCCGGAGCAGTGGTACAGCGGCCTGCTCGTGCAGCTTGGTGACAGGCTCGATCTCGAGACCCAGTTGCTCGACTTCTGGTGGGCCAACGTTGCGCTCGGACCGATGCAACGATGGATAAGTGCCCTGCGAAAGATCGTGCTGCCTCAACGCACGGGGCGGCTGGCGATCTTTGTCGACGAAATTGATGCGGTCGCAAGTCTCAACTTTTCCACTGACGAATTCTTTGCCGGAATCAGAGAATGCTACAACCTTCGCAACGAGGATGCGGACATGAATCGGCTGACGTTCTGCCTGCTAGGTGTCGTCAATCCCGCTGATCTGATCCGCGATACTCGCACGACCCCATTCAACGTCGGCCGGAGAATTGAGTTGACCGATTTTAAGATAGCGGAAGCGCTGCGGTTAGCGGACGGCTTGGGACGGAGTGATTCCGAGAACCACGCATTACTGAAACGAATCATGTACTGGACCAACGGGCATCCATATCTCACGCAACGCCTCTGCAAGGCCGTTGCCGAGGACGCCGCGCAAGGAGTACCTAGCAATATCGATGAATCGATCGAACGGATGTTTGTTTCCAAACAAGCCCAGGCATATGACGACAACTTGATCTTTGTCCGCGAGCGTTTGTTGCGAAGCGGCGCAGACGTCACAGCATTATTAAATCTGTATGCGCGTGTCAGACAGAGAAAGAGAGTCGCCGATGACGATTCTCAGCCGCTGGTTAGCATTCTGAGACTGTCGGGCATTACCCGCGCAGAAGATGGCGTATTGCGCGTTAGCAATCGCATCTACGAACGCGTCTTCAATACCCGGTGGGTTAAGCAAAACCTCCCGGACGCCGAACTCAGAAGACAGCGCGCTGCTTTCCGGCGGGGCGTCCTCCGGACCGCCGCCGTCGCTGCCCTAATTCTCGCGATTATGGCTGCTTTGGCAGTTGCAACTTTTCGCCAGCGAAACCTGGCGCGGAAACAAGCGGCGATAAACAAGCAGTTGCTGTACGGGGCGCGGATGAAACTTGCGGCTCAGGAATATGAAAACGCTAACATCGCTCGAGTTGAGCATCTGGTTGAAGATACGAGGCCGCTGCCCGGAGAAGAAGATCTGCGCGGCTTCGAGTGGTTTTTGTTTTGGCACTACGCCCATTCTGAAATGATGCGCATTCAAGAACCTGGGCAGATTGCTAGCGCCAAATTCTTCGACGGGAACGACACCATCGGCATTGCTGAACTAATGCCTGCAATGAGCCAGCAGAAGCGCGCGTATATGATCAAGCGTTATGATCGAAGATTAGCGATAGAGACGCTGTCGTTCGAAGTGCCGGCCGGTGCAAATTTCAATCTCGCAGTTTTTTCACCTGATAACAAATATGTGGCAACTGATGCCCCTGACAGATCAGTCGTCATCTGGGATCTTTCACGACAACAGGTTCACACATTTCGGGGATCTGGGAATGCAGTGAGCGCCTTGGCTTTTTCGGCCGATCAGAAGTCACTAGCCGGTGCCTTCACCGACGGCAACTTCAGGGTATGGGATCTGAAAACAGGCACACAAAAGTTCGACGAATCCTCCCAGATCGAGAGACCAAGCATCGCTTTTTCACCGGACGGCAAGTACCTGGCAGTGGCGATGACGGAAAACACCACGAAGATTTTCGATATCGCGACGAGAAAACCCATTCGCACTGTCGTTTTTCCGAAGGGCCCTGCGGCTCTGCTCTTCTTCTCGCCTGATGGAACCAAATTGTTTGCGGCGACGATTGATGGATACATCTCCTGGTGGAATATTCCCGAGGGAAAGCTTTTGGATTTCAAGGAGAGACACACGAACGAAGTGTTGTCGTTTTCGTTTTCCCCCGACGGAAAAAGGTTGGCAACCAGCTCCGTCGACCGCACGATAAAACTTTGGGATGTCAACGCCGGAACAGAGCTTCGCACACTACTCGGACATGGCATTTGGGTAAACTCGGTTCACTGGTCGGCGGACGGCCGATACCTGTTGTCTGGCGACCGTGATGGCATGGTGAAAATGTGGGACCTGAATATGACGGAGGTGCCGGTTTGGCCCACGAACAACCCGATTTCGGTAACGGGGACAACGTTCTCACCCGGCAACGAGTTGATTGCGATCGGACGCGCTGTTGATGGAAAGTTAGGTCTATGGAACCTTTCCAACGGACGACCTGGCGCGTCGCTCGACACCGCCGGTGCTGTTGTAAGTACGGCTTTTTCGCAGGATGCGACTCTGGTTGCCCTGGCCATCACACCGCAAATTAGAATTTACGAAGTTCGCACTGGAAAACTAATCAGCACTTTGGAAGCACCCGCAGTGGATGCCTACAGTTTGGAATTCTCCCCCGACGGGACGAAGCTGCTTTCCGGAGATAGACAAGGCAACGTCATCATCTCCGACGTTTTCAGCGGACGTTCGAATGTTCAACTGAAAAGCGAAAACATGTATTACCGTGCTGTGTTCTCACCTGACGGGAAATTAATCGCTTCGGCAGATCAGGATGGAAAAGTCAGGATCTGGGACGTTGGTTCAGGCCGAATTATCAAAACGCTTTTTGGTCATACGGCCCCCGTTAAGTTGATCAGGTTTTCGCCGAATGGCCAGCTACTAGCGACAGCTGCAGAAGACAATACTGTGAGGATATGGGATCCAGCGTCAGGCAAGGAGTTGAGTCGAGCCCAGTCTGACTCTGTCCAGCGCCTTGGATTTAGCCCGGACGGCAGGCGGCTTGTTACTGCGAGTCAGGACGGGGCCGTTGTGCTTTGGGACTCGAACGACATGCAGAACGTCATCACTTTAAGAAGGGACGGCCCAGCTCCAACTTCATTAACTTTCTCTGCCGACGGGTTGAGTCTTGCTGTCAGCGATGAAAAGGGTGACGTTAGAGTTTGGCAAGGAAGCCAGCCACAGTTCTGACATCTTCAGGCTTTGAATCAAGCTCGACGCATTGGGTTAAATCTTCGGTCTTGCTAGACGATGCGCATAACCAAGCAGATAACGAATGGCCACAATTGGCGGCGAGCGATCGATTCTCCAGACGAGCGGTGAACGGTCGAGATTAGGCAACGTATTTGCAGGTCCATTAAGAGTCCACTATGCATTATCCTGAGTCCTTCAATTGCGGCAAAGTGCTATCCATGCCGCTAAGTTCCGTTGAATTACAAAGTCGCTCCTCCTCTTTCACGGCGATAACTTGGTCCGGACGTCGCCGGCTCACTACTCTTGCTTTGGCAGAATTGTGGCAGGATTAATAGAACGCTCGCGTGGCGGAATGGCAAGCTATGTCAACGGATGTAAGGGGCCTTGATTTTGCGCGTGGCTGCATCTCGATTCAAAATCAATTACTTACGTTTACGCATCCCGCGTAATTCATAATCCGAAAACACGCAAATTCTCAACCTCGAATAAAAGCAATTAGAGAACTTCCAATAAAGTAACTCACTTAGATAACCGCCCGCCTTTACTCTCCTATAAGCAAGGAAGCAAGGAGGGGGTCGCATGTATCGGTTAGTCTGTTGAGTGGCTCTGCGAGTGCTGCCATCAGTAAGTTAGAAACAATTCAGTTACACGTCCGCCGGCTCAGGTGCTCTGGACCATAAAGTAAGAGCATCTGGCCTCCTGTGTTTCGTTGTCTCTCCCGTTGCAGGTTGAGGCTCGTTTTGTGTATTTGTTCAGTAAGAAAAGTGCAGCTCCTAAAGCCTTTCGGGCTTACATCATAATTTTATTAGGTGGGCAGAAAAGCGCAAAGGGGGGTGCTCCAAAAGTTGTCCACCGTGATTTCCACAAACTTATTGATAAATAAAGTTTTTAAAGCTCTACTGAGCTAAGCGGAGTTTTAAAAAAGGGCAACGGAAGAATCTGTCACCTGAAAACGCCCTGGGCCTGCGTGTAGATAATATGCCTTAGTAGAAGTTACAGGCTCGTTCAGTGGTGAAATTGGTCTAGACCGCTTCTCAAAGATTTTTTTGATTAGCGCAGACCCATATTTGTGGGCCAAGTCCGCTGTGGCAAGTAGGCTCATCACGAAACCAAGGACCGTAAGCCACCATTCGATAAATATTCATTTGCGCTTGACCACTGATGATGTCAACGTCACTTAGATCCAATCGTCTGTTCCTTCCTTCGGTAAACCGATAGCGTAAATATCTACTCCACCGTAAAAGACAAGTCGGTAGATAATTCGGTGCTCCACTAAACGATAAACCCCATACTTGAATACTTCTGGCTGGTTAGTATCTCGGTCGGCGGTTGGCACACTTCGGAGTACCGCACGGATCTCAGGATTGATGTTATCTGGTATATCGTTAAAGGCCAGACTGTCCGCAAGCATTGTGGCTCGGTAAATGCTCCAGCGGTGCTGAAACTGTTCGCCAAAGTCGTGAAAGTACAAAGCACAAGCAATAGCTCTTATGATAGGATTTAAACGTCTCTCACTGATCTGGACTACGGCCGTTTCTCTTCCACCAATCAAAACTGGCCGGAGTTTTCGGAACGTGCTTCTTCGCAGCTTGTGTCCTCGTGCATACGACTTTCTCACTTTAGCGGAAAACATTTCTCGGCCTATGTCGTTCGTGTGAATGTCGGTGACGACTATATTCCTGACGTACTCAACGTCAACGGAGTTGCCAACATTGTGCGTGTAACAGGAAGGTACGGTGATTAGGTTGTGACGTTTGTTCTCGGGAAAGAACGAAAGTGGTGGAGCGTGTTCCCGCGTGGTAGCGGGTCTGTCGCACATATAACAAGTCTCATTAATTGCTTTCTGTCTTTTCATCGTTTGCGTGTTTTTTGCAACTATCATATTCCCACCTGCATTTGCGTTACAAAAACCCGAATTCCAGGTCCAACTCCTGATCGGCTTGTCACTCTCAGAAAACAGAACTTCTGAGAATGAAGACTTACAATCAATAGGCAATATCACAATGTCGGAAAGAACCTACGCATTTCGAATCACCTGTTCGCTGGCGGGAGGCGTTATTGAGTCAGTAGAACCAACGGTTTTATTAACTCTCCCGGATCTGCCAACGATTGAGGTACATCTAACCGCTAAAGACGACCAGAATAAGCTATCGGACATTACCGTATGGTGTAGCGGATTTAAGTCAGAGGCAGAGGCTCACAGCGCGGGCTCGCAGGTAAAGACCGCCTTAGTTCTTGCAGGTATAGTTCTTGGCGTAGGAATTGACGCTGGCAACGATCAAGTTACTGGTCCTGCTTTTACAACCAAAGACGGAAAACCTGACGAGCGACTACAGCCAGAAGTGCATGGTCTCCAAGTCGTACCTGATATAGACGGGCTGCTTTTTGGTTCCCTTCAATTCGGTAGGCCTTATACTCCAATCTCACCTGATACCTTTCAGAAGAAAGTAGCGGAATGCTACGCGCTTGATAAGGCACTAAGCCAAAAACAAGTGCTGGCGGCCCAACTTTACAACCATTCCCATTTTCACGCGACTGATGCGGTCCGATTCGTAACTCTAATTTCCTCTGTTGAATCACTCGCAGAGCGTAGGAAAAGACATTCTCAACTTTTGGATTTGATTGAAGTGATGGTTCAGATGGCGACCAAAACATCGGGACCAGTGGAGGCTAGCACCGAGTCGCTAATTGGCGGCCTGCGAAATCTAAAATATGAATCGATCGGCACAGCTTGCCGTGCCTTAGTGAAAGAGTACTGCGGCGATGATAAAGCAAAGGCATTCGCCCGTCAGTATGAAATCCGTAGCAGGTTACTGCACACCGGAACGCCTCCAGCCGAAATCGATCTAAATTTGGAAGTAATCAGGCTGGACGATCTCGTGAGACTATTGCTGGTCCGAAACTTTTTGCGAGTTCGAATTAAGGCTTGACTTAGATGTTTATTCGTGCGACGCGAGTTGTTTTCTACAGTTTTTTGATCCGAGAAATATATGAGCGGGCATGAAATACGCCTTAGCACTGCTCATAAGCTTTGAAAACACAGCCCGCCGGACTCCAGCCCTGCATGCAAATGGCGCCTAGTCAGCCCTTGTTCTGATCTGATCTACGATCGTATGTAAATGCAGAACGGAAGCGACTGTCTCCCGCAATTTAGCCACATCGGCGGAATCAAAGATTAGCGGACGGACCGGGTGCATAACCCAGTTACGAGTCTCTGGTATGTGCGCCGTAGCTTTTTCAAACTCGCTTCGGGAATTGAAACCCAAAACCGACAATAGTGCCTTGTTTCTGGAAACAACTTGGATAAGTTGAGCCAACGTCACCGCTGCAATCGGACCAACATCGACGCCTCTTCGCCGTGATAATTCCCAATATCCCAAAATGCCGACTTGGTGATTTTCGCCCAACGTTACGGATCCATTCCCACGACTCCGAAAAGCTGTTCTGAATCATAGATGCCAGCCCCGACTCCAACAGCGAAAACAAAGTGTACAGAGCACCACGAAGTGCATGTCTGTTTAGGTCAGAAATTGTGAGCAAACCGTAGTTTGTCTCCGTGTAGCCATTTTCAGTGGCGCTCGATTCTCGCACGACAAATACTGCCCTCCGCTCGCTCAGGGTGATAAGAGTTTTTCGAGAGTCAGAAAAGGTCCAGTGCGGAGAAAATGTGCCTCGTTTCGTATTTCTGGATCGTTCCCGTCAACCTGCTCGCCTGACTCTGAGAGTTCGCGCAACCTCTTTGTGGAAATGAGGCCCAAGACGCTTATCTGATCTGAACTGTAGACGGGCGCTTGATCCAAGCCGCGGTTCTCAAGTTCTGCAAGCACACTCAGCTCAATCTTTCCGGTGGTAACCGAAACACAGTCGTCAAGAGACACGCACAAGGTCCGCAACTCGTCATCGATAAGAGCATCGAGAAATTCAAGGTTCATTGCAGTATTGGAATAATGTTGTTGGGGCAAACTATGTAGATCCTGATCTCTATAAAACGGGGAGCGATGTTAGCATTTCATTTTCCTTTCCGCACAAATGAGCGATTCCATTGGCCGATCCTTGTAGAAATCAGTGCGCGAAAACAGACCGTCAATTGCCAGTCGGCCGTATCAAATTGTTTTCTCTAGCCTTGCGTATGCCCTGTACGTACTCAGCTAGGGTTAAAGACCCGGCTCGTCGATAGTGGAACATTTCCGAAATATCAAGCGACTTAAAATCGGGTGAATGAAAACCTTCATAACTCGTAAGCTCCTTGCGATTTGAGATCACGATAATCTCGTTTGCATGATATTGAACGGCCGCGGCGTATGTGGACATGCCTATTGAGGCAGATATACCAAAACGAAAGACGTCGCCCTCCTGCAGTAAATTGACAATCTCTTCCAGACGCTCTTCATCAAGGAAAAAGGTCTGCACGGACGTGGTGATAAACGGTGTTCGAATCAGAGGTCTAACACACCAATCTCCCCCAAGCTTAAAATAGGAGCTCATGTCCACATTAACCATATAAGTGTTAGTCGTGTTCACGAAGACTAGAAGGAATCGCTGCTCTTCGGTGCAATAATAGCCATATCGTGAAAATACAACGGAATCCTGGCGAGGGGACAGGAGTTTTGTCGTTATGGCAGCAACAAGCAATCCAAATATCCCAACACCGAGTATGCCTTCTACGACTGAGAAAAGTCGTCCCCAGCCAACAGGATGGAGATCTCCGTAGCCAATCGTAATGATCGTGATGAAGTTGAAATACAACAGGTCAAAGAAGCCAGCCGGGTGCTTGTTCACAAAGACTTGTGGATGGTCAGCTAAAAGGAATAGGGCTTCAATCACGCTAAACAAGAGGACGGGGAGAAGATATAGAAGCATACCGACAAATACTATGTATCCGGTCGATGAGCGAGAAATGAACTCAACAAACGAACTACGACGCTTTACTGGTAAGGCCTGCCTAGCAAAGTCTGATTTCATCTAGCACCCGTCGTAATTAGATTTTCGCCGGTGGACTGAATTGCCGCGATGGCGCCAGCCAGTACTTCGCCGTCCTGCCATCGTCATATTCACGCTTGAGATGCTTATCTCCAGTCGAATTGGATCAGATTGCCGCTTGCATGATCCGTCACCGGGCCCCGATAGCCAATGATTCGCAACACTAATCTATAGACCATGGCGATAAGAGTATTCCTCATTTCCCAGAGGTCTGCGGATAAAGGGTATTCCACCATGCCCCCATGAGCCAGTTTATTCCTGATTTTTGACCATGCTTTGATATGTTTATCCTCGATCACGCCTTGATCGCGAAGCATTCGAAGCGAAGCTTGAGCGGGGACATTCCTCAAAGAAGGAAGCATTTTTTGGTTCTTTCTTTCACGTTGGTGTCGCCTGGCCATTGATCCATGTGTTCAATGAGACGATTAATCGTGTCTGAATCCGGCACGTCAACACTAATCTCTTTGGCCAACTTGTTGACGAGGTTCTCTACACAAATAGCCAACGAGAGGACAAACGCCTGCACAGTGCCGGTGCTGGCGATAATGACTTCGTCTAAAACCTGGGTTAATTCCATGCTGCCGAACTTTTTGTGCTTTACACATTCACCGAGATAGGCGGAATAAAGGTTCCAAAGCAGCAATGAAACTGAAGGCGGACCGAGTATCGGCCTGGGCATTTCTGACCTTGTATCACCCGGAGTTGTTCTGATGAAGACGAGTGAATCTTTCTCGAGGTGACGGATGGCAATTCGTGGATAGGCCAAACGAGCGCGCAGAAAGCCGAGCGCTTCAGCTAACCAAACTTCACAGTACGGAGCCTCTAAGCCGCCCTTGTGTTCAGCCATGATATGTTAGCCGCGGTATGAGTGGGAGCGCCGTGATATTGGTCGTCACGGGATCCTGACTGGTATCGGTGATCTCACTAAGGCCTTAGCCTTCGTGAAAGACGGGGCGACCGCGATCCGAATTTGCCTTTATGCTGTCCTGCACGTGGAAACTTTTTATTCAGACATTCGGCCATACGGCCGAGTGGAACCTATGAATGCCTTCTTTGACGCCGCAAACCTTCTTTACAGAGCTGGAAAGATTGAAGAGGCGAACCTGTGCCTCGCGATATTAGGTTGGGTGTCGATAAACACCCAGCAGCTTTCAGCAGAGCGCTCCGCAGGAATAGAGTCTCGACTCGAAGAAGAGCTACGAGAGACGTACTTCAACTTCAAACTTACTGCTCAGCAAGACCCTAATTGGATTCCGATGTATGTTGATGACCCGTGGCGTGACTGGCCACCAAGTGACGAGTTGTTTTTCGCCCCAGCGGCTGAATTTGAGTTACCATCGCTCGGAATACGATCATCATCATCAAACTGATCTGATTCCAGCATCAGCACGATAATCGCGCTTTGTTACTGGTGGGCGAACACCTGGTCACCGTTGTCAGGCAGAACTTGACGGGTTGAGTACTAACTAAGTGAATCCCCGAAGACGCATTCCCGGGCAGAGATTCAAATAATGAAAGAACAACCCGACAATATTCCCCTGGAAAGAATTACGCTCCCCTACCATCGACAGCATCCCGAGGTCTCACTCGAACGCTACGTGCGCAGCAAGATACTCGCCACCGCCGATCGTGTGCTGGCTCGCAAAAGAGTTTACCTGGACACTCGCTTCTGGATACTGCTGCGCGACGTCTTCATAGGTCGGTCCCAAGATCCTCTGCACGAACAGATAGCTAACCGATTATGTGAACTGGTTGGTGCGGGTAAGGTGATCTGTCCCATCAATGCCGACACGCTGGCAGAGTTATTGAAGCAACGTGATGCAACGACACGGATGGTGACCGCAAAACTTATCGATGAATTCTCACTCGGGGCGGCTTTGCAGAGTGCCGAGGAACGAGTACGCACTGAGTTAGCGCATTGTGTGCACCGCTCGCTACGCGGGACGGCTGCGCTCGAACCGCTTGAACGTCTTGTGTGGACCTCTCCTGCTTACTTGCTGGGCCACAACTTTCCCGTCGTGGAATCGCTGCCAGAGGGTGAAATGGTGGCTTGGCAAAAGGCTTTCACAGATTATCTTTGGGATTTTTCACTGGCGGAGCAGATCTTTTACCTGAAAGAAATACCCGAAAGACTGATCAATCATTGGGATGCGATTGCGAACAATTTGAATCGTGAGATCAAAGAGCACGATGTGAAAGCTCTGCCCTTCAACGAACTTCACCTGCACGAGTTTAGAGGATATCTGGAACTGTACCTTCCCACCCTGAAAGAAATCATCAGTCGCTTGTCCCAAAAAGAAATGGGAGTCGCCCCGTCGGAAGACACGCGCCGGGATCTCGAACAGGGTGCTGCGCTGCTGGTAAACCTGCTGGTGGAAGCATTGCGTACCGGCAAGATAGAGCGACAGTTGCCATCATTAATCATTCGCGCCGGTCTGCACGCGGGCGTCCGACGAAATCGGGGAAGACAACTTACCGGTAACGATTTACATGACTTCGGGCATGCCACGGCCGCGTTGGCCTACTGCGACTGTTTTGCGACCGATAAAAGTCTGTGCCACTTGCTCGTAAACGACCTTAAGTTCGATCAGTGCTATCAGACTGCCGTCGTCGCTACGCCTCAGGATCTTCTTGGTTTGCTGGAGCAGATCTAACCACTCACAAAACCACGGCAACCACTGCGCCGATCAGTTGATGTCTTTTTTGAACTTTATGGCCGCCTGCCGCCATGATCTAATCCAGCTACCATCATTTCGTGGTTCGTCCATCAACACGCCCGCATCCTCAAGCACTCGCCAGTTATCTTCGGCGGATTTCAGCCAGCCTTGCACGATCGGTAATGGGTCGGCGGTCGAGACAGCCAGCTCCGTCTTTCCGAACCAACTCAAATACTGCCGCCAAGCCAGCTTTAACCATGCCACACCGGGAGTAGTGGCAAAGTGCTCCCGGATTTTCTGTGCCCAGAAGTTGTTTGACGCGCCAACACCCACGAGATGTCCGAGGCCGTTCTCCTCGAGCCTGAGCAGATCGGTACCACGAATAAAGGCGAGCAGGCTATGCTCAAACCAATATGCGAGCTGACCGCCACCACCGGCTGGCTCTTCATACCGGGATTTGGTAAATCGTCGCAGATTAAAGAATTTTCCCGTCGCACAGTGTTTCGCGCCAGCAGCCTTGAACAAGACCATGTCTGACGAACAATGTGAAACCAATACTGGCTGCCCTGTTCTCTCTAGTTCGTAGATCAATTTCATAACGCCAGCCAATTGTTCTTCACCGGTCAATTCTCGCCGTGGCTCTATGTCGCTTACAATCACCAGATAATAGCCGGCACATTCGGCCTCGGACACAATCGACGCGATTCTCAACGCCCGGTCCTTCTCACCCATTTCGTTGAAATTGACCATTACTGTGGCGAGGGTGCGAATATTGGACGAACTTAGCGCGGCTGTCAGCTTGCTGGTTGTTTCCGTGCAGAGCGCAAAGTAATCATCACTCCATGCTCGTGGCAGAACTACCGGCGAGGCTACCCCATCGACTTTGAGCGAAGTCACACATGATACGAGCTTCCCCACGAGATCGGTCCACCACCCGTCAGAACTCAGATCGGCCGTATCTAGGTCGCCGGGAAAATATGGTTGCTGTGGCAGAGAACCGCGCTCACTGGTGGGAATGTATAACTGCGGATCGAAAACAATGTCGTAATGACCCTTGGCGCGGAAGATTTGGACGTTTTCGGCAAGAGTTGGCGCATCCCGGTTGACAGGACTCAACACTATGCCAACGAACTCGTCCAGATCCTGCTCTCCCACCAAGTTCTCGGTGTCATGGCCCATCTGCATATAAGCACTCATAGTTGGCCTCTAATCAAAAACTGTTCAGCAGCTGTTTTGGGTTAGCATATCGTTGCACCGGCCAAGGGGACATCATCTTAATGATTAGCTCCAGCTTTGCTGCGCTGGCAGCCGCACGGAATTCGTCGGAGCAAGCTTCTCGCACCGCCACGGCAGCCACCGTCTGAGGCATCGTCATTCCAGGACGCGTGAAAGGATGCTGCGCCGTCAAGCTGATTCCCAGCACCACCCCGAGACTGAACTGGTCGGTGCGCCAGCCGATAAGGTGTTTCTCATTGTTTAGCTGTTCCGGCGCCGCGTAATAGGGCGTGCCGGGTCCCTGCGGCAGCCAGGTTTGAGTTAATGAACTTGCCGATAAGTCTCTCACGAGACCGAAATCGACCAGTACCGGAATATCGCTGCCGGCGCGAAACATGATGTTGTCTGGTTTGATATCCCGATGCACCAGGGTTTGGTCCTTCAAATGACTGAGAGCCTCTGTTAAGCGCCTGCCGTATTCGCGCACTACATCCGGCGCCAGGGTGGGATTCAGGCGTTGTGAAAGCGTTCCGCCATCCAGATACTCTTCAACCGAGTAGTAGTAATCGTTTCCGTCCGCAGCACGAAATGTTCCGGAATCGAAGAGCCTAGCTATCAGCGGTGAGTTACATTTCTGCAGGGCCTCAATCTCCCGCTGTGATCTGGCCAGATCACATTTTGCGGGTTGAAGTATTTTGAGAGCGACAGGAGTTTTAGCGGAAGTTAAGACCCTGAAGGTTTCCTTGAAGGCGCCCTTTCCCTGAAAAGTGATATTTGTGAAGCCTTGGGAGCGACCAAATTCTTGTGCGATAGAGGTGAGGCTTGAGGAAGGAGACGTCAACTACAGTACCTCGTTAATCGATAGGATTCTCCTCTTTAATATACTCGATAGCAGTATTTGTGAGCCACGGCTGTAATGGGTGCTTGCGCGTTGCCGTAATGTGTACTGTCAAGCCGTGTTGGTCCACGGCGCACAGACCAACGCCGCGTCGTTCGAATTCATGCCGGCGTTTGATGGCTTGTTGGACGGCGTCGGCAGGCAATACGACATACGAATAATGTGAAAACGATGTGTTGCGAAAAGCCTGATGGACTGCCGTTTTCCAGCGCTTCAGTTTCGCTTCAAAAGAAAATAGCTCTCCGTCATTATTAGAGGCAACAACGTCAACTTTGCCTTCTACATAGTTGAACTCACCTGCCAGGGCCAGTTCAGCGAAAGGGTTGTCACTGCGACCGAGAATACCTTCCAACTTCTGCACAAGCTGGCTTTCCAATTGAAACATAGGTTCGTTTACGAGCTCGGTAACTTGTTTCTCATCAGCGGCTCGGAAGGTATCCTGTCCGGCGATTTCTTGCATAACTATCATTATAGTTATTACTATAATTACTCACAATATATTTAGCATAGTTAACGCATTCTGAACTATAATTAGTTCCTTTTCGCTGAAGCCCTTGTCTAGACTTGAGCGCTAGTGCCCCAACAAGTGAAACGAAAGACGCCAACACTAACATCAACACCTTCACCGAAGGCAGTACTGAAGCAATTCACAATGCTGCCGGCTGACGTTGAGCTAATCGAGGAACTGCGTTTCCGGTTCCAACAGGAGGCCCTAAATCGAGCTTCAAAGCCGGTGGACATCAATCGGAGCGAAATCGTGCGAGCCGGAATTCACACGTTGAACAAGTTAAAGCCGGGTAAGCTCTATCAGGCGCTTGATGCTGTAGAAGAACTGAAAGAAGGTAGACGCAAAAAGTCAACTACGACAAATTCCAAAACAAGTTAGGCACAGGCACTCGCGATCACCTAAACACCCGGTGCGATCGCGGTTCGACTCTTAAAGACAGATCTGGCTCAACGTGCTGCAGGATGTTTACGCGGCCTTGCCGGACCGGCGTCGGGATTGATTGAGCAACTGGGCCAAGTTGGCAAGGCGAAAGGTCATCGCCTGCCGGCTGACCTTGTAGCGGATAGCTAATGTTTGAACCAGCTCATCGTCTTCATAATCTATGCCTGAACTGCGCAGTTCACGTTCAGCGATCAGCATCGAGGTGGGCATCAACAACTCAGCCGCGTAAGCGTTGGCCTCGATCTCCATCGGATCGGAAGCCTGCGAGGACTTCTCGTCCCGCAGCATCACCTTGAAGTGACGATCAACGAGAATCTCCTGCTCACCGCACTGTTCGAGATGCCCCAGCTCGAGGTGTCCCAACTCGTGCGCGATCGTAAATCGCTGTCGCGTCTTGGCATCCAACGCGTTAACGCCGATCAGGTAGCCGTCTCCCTCGCGGGCCAATAGTCCCGACATGTCTCCTTCAAATGACACGTAACGGATTTCGGCCGCGCGCAACCGTGCAATCTTCTCCACCGGCACCGGCGGACTCTTTACGCCAGCTTCACGTAGTAACGTCTCAACAGCCTTCCGAATGTGTTCATTCTTTCTGGTAGAGAGGGGCATAGTTACTCCGATTGACTGGTTAGCACAGACTTCACAAACTCGCGCTCATCGGGACGCATCCCTTTAACGCGCGCCTTCAGCGTGTCTGGCTCCAGAGGTTTGAAAGTCGGAACAAGAGCGGGCAGGTCAACTTCCAAAGCCGTCGCCAGGTCATACAAAGTATGCACCTGGATCCGTTGACGACCTTTCTCAATATTGGTGATCGAGGTTCGCTTTAAGCCCACCCGTTGGGCAAGATCATCCTGCGTAAGGTTGAGCTTTTCACGCCGAATCCGGACCAGCTTGCCTATTGACTCATAAATTAGGTCGCTCGAAATCAACACTCAGCAGTTTACCCCGCAAAACAGTATATGTCAACCGGGTTGACCGTCAACAGCCTTGACGTTCTTGCGTCACTATACTTGACATTTCGCGCGCGACGATCTTATACTTTATAAGTTGCGCCGCACTACCCCGCTGCGCGCCCGGCAGAACTTGTACTGAAAGGATTTCTCCATGGATAAAGAAAACGACAAACCTGGCAACAACGGCTTCGTGCCGATTCAGATCGATCACAAACCATACAAAGCACCGAACTCAGCAATGACCGGAAGCGAGATCAGACTGCTCGCCGATCCGGATATCGCTTCCAACCGGGACTTGTTCCGCGTCGTTCCGGGACCGGCAGATGACGTTAAGGTCGACGACAACGATACCGTTCAACTCGAGCCGGGCATGCACTTCTTCAGTGCTCCGAAAACCATCAACCCGGGGAGCTTTACCCATGAGACTGCCTGAAATAGATGAAACCTATCTTCGGGAGAAGGGCTATCAGTGGCAACTGTTCCCCGACGCCAACGGCGCCTACCTAGTAATCAGCGACTTTGCCGTCGCGGCGAACCGCTACGATCGGGACAAGACCGATTTGCTGATTCGCATTCCGGCGCAATACAACATTGCCGGCCTGGACATGTTCTGGGTCAGCCCGGAACTAAAGTTCCAGGATGGCTCCTATGCCCAAGCCGCAGACACTTTCCAGGATTACGTCAACCGGCGCTGGCAACGATTCTCACGGCACCTGAATACCACGCCGTGGCGCCCTGGTGTCGACGGCCTCCGCATGTTTATGACTCTCATCGGCAAAGAACTTCAGGCAAAGGCGTGAACGCATATGGACTACACTCTCACCATACTTGAAACGCATTACGACCTCCTCGACGGCGCCGTTTTCACGCCAACGGGGCTCGAGGGCGGGGCTTACCTTTTATGTGGTCTCAGTGTCACCGCAACCGAGACCCGCCTGCTGGTTCGCGAAGTTATTCCCGTAAAGAAAGAACATTATCTCAAACGTGCACCCGACCGGCTTTCGATTGATTCGGCTTCGTATGCGGCAATCGCCAAGCGCGCGGCCGCCACCCGCACGGCCGTCATCTTCGTGCATAGTCATCCCGGCGGTTTGGCAGGCTTCTCGCCTCAGGACAACCGAGAAGAACCAAAGCTCATGGAGTTCCTGGCCACTCGCTGTCCCGCCGTTCCGCACGGTTCGTTAGTACTGACGCCGGGGTCACTGGGGCACGGTAGAATTTGGGCGCAGGGCGGCTGGGCGCCGCTCAAGAGAATTAGAGCCATCGGTCGCCGTTTCCGCTTCGTGAACGACCTCGATCAGATACCGTTACCTGACTTCTTCGATCGTCAGATCCGCGCCTTTGGACCAGACATTCAAAAGCTGTTACAGCGTCTGCACATCGGCGTGGTCGGAGTTGGCGGAACCGGTTCACCTCTGGTAGAGCAATTAACACGTCTGGGAGTGGGCACAATCTCAGAATTTGATCGCGATCCTTTGGAAGACTCCAACGTCACCAGAGTGTACGGCTCGCGCATTGCTGACAAAGGTGTCAACAAGACGAAGGTCTCCGAAGAGCACGTCAACCAGATCGGTCTGGGTACGGTGGTACGTGCCTATCCGGAACATATTACAGACGAAGAGACCGCCAAACGTTTGCGGGAATGCGACGTCGTGTTTGGCTGCACCGATAAACAAACACCGCGCGGAATCCTGGTCCAACTGGCCCTGCAATACTACATTCCCGTGTTCGACCTGGGCATCAAAATCGACGCGGAAGACGAGACCCTGAGAGGAGTTGTCGGACGGGTAACCACACTTATGCCCGGTGAGGCTTGTCTTTTCTGCCGCGGACGAATTTTGGCCGAGATTATTGCCCTGGAGTCATTGTCTCCGGAAGAATGGCAGCTGCGGGCAGACGAACATTACGCGCCCGAGCTCCAGACCGAAGACCCGGCTGTCATTACCTTCACCACCGCCGTCGCTGCCCAGGCTGTTTCCGAACTGCTGCACCGGCTTACCGGATTCATGGGTGAAGAACGGCGTACTACGGAAGTGTTAATGCTCTTTCATGAGCCTCAAATCCGCACCAACCGTACGCCTCCGGACCCGACTTGTCTTTGCTCACAGCAGGAATTGTGGGGCGTTGGCGACCGCGACACTTTTCTCGGGTTGTTCTGGCCGGTGCCGGTAAGTACCGTCTGAGACGAAGATGAAACGTTTGTTGAGACTGGTCCTTTCCCGACTAAAACGTTGGGCCAGGGAGCGGCGCCGGATCCGGCACTTCAAGGGGCCGGACTTTTACAGATCCGAAACCGATCCCGCTCCTGCCATCAGGGCTTTTCGCCTGGTCATCGTGGGATCACCCGCGCACCCAAAGTGGCTGCGGTTTAGCTGTCCTTGTGCCTGCGGTCAGGAGATCGTCCTGAACCTCATGGAAGCGTATTATCCGCGCTGGACCATTAGCCGGCACTCGGATCGAACCGTCACTGTCCATCCATCGGTGAGCACCACCACGTGCGGAAGTCATTTTTGGCTGCGGCGTAATCGCGTCGCCTGGGTAGACGACATGAGATCAGACCAGCTCGAGCCGCGCGGCGGATCGGGCTGAACACGTTACGGCAACCAGCGTCCCAGGTCCCGAGAATCCAGGTGAGGTCTCATGATCTTATGAGCGATGCCGACAACCAGATCGAGCAAACAAAAATCTCCGACACGATTGCGACGGAAACCGCGATGCTCGCGGTCTCACTAGTGTTGTTTGTCCAACAAAACCCGGACCTCATTCATTTCATGGCTCAGGTGCTGTCGGGCAATCCTTCACGCTTGCCGGTGCCGGATAATCTGAAGCAGCGGTTGGAGTCGCCGCTGAAACAGGCAGCGGAACTGCTCGTCGGAGCCCAGGTGCTGAATGGGTTTGTGCGACACCGGACGGCGGAACGAGCCGTGACCTTTATCTACATTGCACTTCGGTATCTTCTTTATCTCGGTAAGACACCGACGCAAGCGCAAAGTATTGATTTGTGGCAACGAGTTTGGGCCACAGCGGCACAGTTTCCAATCGTCGCGGATGAGTGGCAGCACCGCGAGCAGACTGGTGACTTGAAGGACTGGATCGACGAAGTGCAGGACACGGCCCGGCGGCAGTTGCGCACTTTCAAGAGCCGCTTGCCAAAGCTGCAAAGGGACATCGCCGGCGTTTACCAAAAAGCCTACGAAAGCTTCCTGGGCCAAGCCTGAGGCACGTCGCAGTGTGCTACCAGTTCCGGGCCAAATAGAGCCTTTTTTGGCCCTTATTCAATTCTTTGTTCTGCGGTAGGATTCGCGCTGGATCAAAAGCTTCGCGTTCAGGAGTTAGCAATGTATTTACCACCATACCAACAGGAACCGCGCTATCGACGTCTTCGTCTTCTGGGTGAGGGAGCAACCGGCTCAGTGTATCTTGCGCGCCGGACGAGTGATGGCTTTATGGTCGCTCTCAAGTGCCTTCGCGTTCTGAATTACACGGCGTTACGCGAACTTCAGCTCGAAGCAAACAATTATTATCGGCAACAAGATTGTCGCTATGTGGTCGATCTGCTTGACTACGATTTCTGTAGCGAAGAGCCTTACCTGGTGCTCGAATACTGTCAGTTCGGCTCGGCGCGTGAATTCGTATCTCAGCTTCGTTGGCAACACGAAAAGATCGCGGCGCTGCTGGTTCATGCGACAGCCGGAATTAAGAGCATTCACGACGCCGGCGGAGTTCACCGCGACATCAAGCCCGACAACCTCCTGGTGACGTTCACTGATAAGGGCAATCTGATAATGAAGGTCAATGATTTTGGCCTGGTCAGACTGCCTGCAAATTACGCCACGCCATTCATGACCTTTAATCTGGTCGGCACTCCTGGTTATATCGCACCCGAGGTCCTGGCCGGCGAGCCGTTCACTCAGGCGGCGGATATCTTTTCTCTCGGCGTCACCATTCATGAGTTGTTCACTGGCATTCGTCCCACTGCCGGCGCGCAATCTTTGTCATGCCCGCAATCGCTCACCGCACTGGTAGCACGCATGCTGGTGAACGATCCGCGGCAGCGTCCGACAATCGACGAGGTGGGAAAAGAACTCAGCCAGGCAGCTCAAGCAATGAAAACTGAGAAACAGTTCTTTGTTATCGGAGTTACGGCGGTCATCGGATTAGTAGTGGCAGCTATTCTCAAGAAACGGTAAACAGCAAGAAATCGAATCCGTCCCGGGACATCCGGTTCCGCACCTTGAACCAGTTGACTGCCTTTGCCCCCCTCTCCCTGACTGGCTACGTCAGGCTGCTGGTCACAGCTGCTATCTGCGTTTCGAGCTCCTCCCAATTTCGCTACCGGCCCAAAACAGAAGAAATTGGACCATGTTAAGCAACAACTTGCGCACCCTGCTCCAGAACATCGTTTCATCAGCAAAGGTGGACTTGGTAATTTCAGAGCTGAACGACATTTCCTTGGCGATGATCGCTACTCATGGATGTTCACGGAAGGTGACCCCTCTTATTCACCTGCGTCCTGATCCTGCCGCTGGGTTAGGACCGAGTTTCGGCCTTGTTGATGAGGGCTGTGATGCATTCGATGGGTTTATCGAAGATCTTGGTACTGACTCAACTCTACGTGGAAGATCAGCACACAAACCTTAGAAGAGAGTCTCGAAAAGCTACTTCGTAGTTTCCTGGCAAACGCTGATGCACCGGATGAACAACCAGATGGGGCTATTCAGACATCGCATTCAAATCGTTGATTCAAAAATCGATCAGTTTTGGCACGTTCCGGGAGTGTCAAGCTATGTCCAGTAGGCACTCCCCTGAGATACTGCCAGGCAAGTGCTTGCACTTGGCTGGCGAAAAATTTTTACCATTGGAGAAGCTGATCAAATAAGAGCAATTGTGACAGGAACTGCCCGGGAACTCTCTATCAAACTATTTCGATGAATGTGGGCAAGGTAATATAGGACGCTTTTGCGCTCGTCGGCGGGTTTCGCAGCGACAATCCTTGAGTTTAGATCCTCCTATAGTCGCGTAAGTGTCCGCAGATAGATTCACTTCACAAATATGCGTCGAGGTTTATTTGGCCTCTGTTGAGTTATTGTCGTTGCCACGACAATAACTCAGCCCGCACCTCGATCGATTTTGAACGCCACGTTAGAAAGTAGAAGCGTCACGTGTTACCACGTGACACTTCTGACGTCATAGGTCCAAGAAGCCAGTATTTCGTTTTTCAGGAGTTACAGGCCCGCTTTCACGTATCTTCCGCTTTCTTTTTCCGCTGGTGCTCAAGGCTATTGCAAAGCAATTCCACCCGGCCTAGTCACGGCCACCTTACGCGCCGCATTAAACCTCGTACAGCCGTAGACCCACCTTTTTACGTCCAGAGTTTTCCCTGCTGCGGCAGGATTAAAGAAACGAGGCCCGCTCGAAAAGCATCTGTGAATATCTTCGAACACGAGGTTTTCGGCGCAAAACCACCTCAAATCGGCCGGTCATCTGATAACAGGAGATTCCGTTCTCCCAACTACAGCGCCTGGCGGCGCTCCCGAACGGAATCGCTGTTATCAAACGCCCGCTATTTTATTAGTTCTCCCCCTTGCGCCCGCTTCGCTCGCGCGCTCGGCACCTCGCACCGCTCTCTCCGCTACGCCCCCGCTGGGGGCTGGCGCTGTTTGAATGGCTTCGGCTCCAGCAGAAAGGTTTCCAGATAGTTGAACCGAGTGGCGCGTTCACTGCTGTAGCCAAGCTTTGTAAGGATCGCGCCACGGCGCTTTGACTTGTTCGCCCTAATCGCAGCAGCCGTGTTACGAAGGTCACGCGGGCTAATCATCGCATTCAATACCCGCTGTGAAGCCCTATGTACCAGCCGGTTGATAGTT
>Ga0126311_10000164_pt1 | contig 32785 bp, 18 predicted proteins | sample Plot61_FD_92539 | JGI IMG/M metagenome (GOLD analysis project Ga0126311, IMG submission 92539) | Serpentine soil microbial communities from UC McLaughlin Reserve, CA, USA - Plot61 | ecosystem: Environmental > Terrestrial > Soil > Grasslands | place: USA: UC McLaughlin Reserve, Lake County... | reverse complement strand
GGCCCGCTAACATTCCACTTGTCGCGTTTTCCATCGGAGGATAGAATGAATGCGCCCTTACGGGTGCCTACGAGTACGCGTACGTTGCTCATCTTTGCCTTCCTCTTCAGTAAGTATCAGCAAATCGAAATTCCCTAACACTACGTCGAACGGCGACTGCCGAAATCGACACGGCATGTAATGAACTGGCCAACTATTTCATAACCACTGCCAGATCGACGAATTCACCGAGGGCTCCCACCAATGAAAACCCCCAAACTTATCGCAGCAGGAGTTTTACTCGTTTCCCTAATCCTCGTTCAAGCCTGTAGCACCGCCAAGCCACGGAACTCGAGAGCGACAAACACGAACAACAGCAACCAGGTTGAACAATTTGCGAGCACCACGAAGCCGAGGACCTCAAACCGGGCAAAAAGGAACAGCAGTGCCGAGGTTGAACCCAGCATCGAGATTGAACGCTTCGAGACCGCGCCACCACCGGTGACCACGTCGCAGTGTGATCCTAACTACTCCGGATGCGTTCCAATCGCCAGCGATGTCGACTGTGCCGGCGGAAATGGTAACGGCCCCGTCTACGTGATCGGGCCAGTCAGGGTTATCGGCAGAGACATCTACAAATTAGACGGAGACGGCGACGGAATCGGATGTGAATGAGAACCGTGAGGCCGTGAGGGTTAGGGATTGAACGGTCCGAAATCCGGCGGCCGGCTGAAAAGAATAGCGTCGACATTTATTCTTATCTTTGGTGGCAGGACGTCGAGATCCACACCGGTATCTTGCAGACCGCGTTTCGAAGACATGTCCAGCGATGTGTGGAAGTAAGACTCGAACGTTGTCACCGGTGCTGAAATCGCGAAGTTATTTGCGACCAGTGGCCCGACCGTGAAGCCCGCTTCCTCAAAGAAGTCCCGAACGTTCTCATAGACACTCGTCGACGGTTGGTTGAGAACTACCTGAGCCGATGTGAGCGATTCGTTCATGGAGATAGCTTAGATCTATTTCCCTGAGACTGGAAGTCGGCTACCATAGTCGCATAGTCGCATGAAAAACCACGCGCCTGGTCCATCAATTAGTCAAATATTCAGCAGGCTGAGTGAGGCAAAGTCTAACCCGCTACAGTTCTACGTCAATCTACGGCAGGTGTATGGCGATGTGGTACGCGTTCGGGTCGGGTCGTTCCATGAGTGGTATCTGATCGCAAACCCTGAGGGTATTGAGCGCGTGTTGCAGTCGAACCAGCGTAATTACCGCAAAGGCAAATTCGTCACACGGCAGGTGGGTTTACTAACCGGTGAAGGGCTGCTGACCGGTGAGGGCGAGGTCTGGCGCCGGCAGCGCCGCATCGCTCAACCTGCGTTTCAACGCAATGAGCTGAGCCCGCTGGCAGCAATCACCATCGACGCGGTAGAACAAACCGCCGCTCGCTGGACCGCATTCGCCAAGACGAAACAGGCGATGGACTTAACTACAGAGATGAAGAAGTTATCGCTCGAAGTCATGAGCCGGGCGCTCTTTTCAAAAGATTTGAGCGGAAGAGTTGAAGCTGTGGGGCATGCGGTGATAGTTACGCTCGAGCACATAAACCGCCGCATGGCTACCTACCCGTTCGTCGTGCCGAAGTTTGTTCCGACCAGAAGAAACCGTGAGTTCAAAAAGGAATTGCGTTATCTGGATGACCTCGTCTGGGAAATCATCAAGGAGCGGCGACTGGCAAAAACTCAATCAAAAGATCTTCTCTCGCTGCTGCTGAACGCTTCCGACGATAAGACCGGCGAGGTTATGACTAATACACAGGTTCGCGATAACGTGCTGTCACTTCTGGTAGCAGGATACGAAACTACCGCGGCGGCTATCTCATGTGCGTTATCACTGCTTACGTTCCACCCGGAAACGGAACGAAAACTCTGCGAAGAACTCAGCACGGTTTTGGGACCACGTGGGCCATCGATTGCAGATGTGCCGCATCTCGCCTACACAAGGACTATCATCCAGGAGTCGTTGCGGCTTTATCCGCCAGTGCCGGCCCAACCACGGCAGGCTATCGCCGACGACGAGGTTGGCGGATATTTTATTCCCGCCGGTGCGATTATCATCATCAGTCAATATGTCACACATCGTCATCCGGATTTCTGGGAGGCTCCTGAGGTTTTTGACCCGGAACGTTTCACTCCAGAACGTTCGGCAGGCCGGCCCAATTTTGTTTACTTCCCTTTCGGAGGCGGCAGCAGGCAGTGTATCGGAAAAGACTTTGCCACATTGGTATCGACTCTGGTCCTCGCGCGGCTGGTGCAGACGTTCCGTCTCGAATTTGCGTCTGCTTCGCTCACGGATTCCGCAAACGCATTCACTTTGCGGCCTCGGCTCATCTGCACTCCGCAAATGAGAAGTGATGGCTGATGTCGAGTCACCTTTGAGTGTTCAAGCCCGCCTGAGCTAAAAGCCATGACAACCAGTAATCAGACGCGACTCCGGTGACAGCGGCGTAGTAATCGGCGGCTCCGCGATAATAGTTATAGGCCGTCGCGGCGAACACTTCCGGGTCCTCCGTTGCGCTGCGTGTTTCATCACTCGAGACTGGTGGCTGGAGCTGGCTGTATAACTGCTCCTTCCGTTCTTCAGCCAAATCGGCGGCCTCTATGTAGGGCGTGATCTCCATGAGTGGATATCGCGCCGCAACGCCCTTAATTGTTTCCTCAGTCCAGTAGGCATGGTCCAGCGGTGGAAAACCAAATAGCTCCCTCTGCCGAGGTGACGCCATCTCTATGAAACGCCGCATTTCCGGCAAGAGACTATTTTTAGCCCACACGTTGTACCCCATCCACGGAGTATCGTCTGACTGGTACGTAATGTGATGCGAATAACGGATCCTGTTTTTGGACTTAAGAGCGGACGCGCGGTGGAATACAGTCACGCTGTACGCGAGCATAGAACCAGCCCGCACATTTACCGGCCGCTCATACCGGTAGAGTTTGGGATACTGATTCTTAGGGTGGACATCCGGCACCAGCAGCTCATCCCTGCTGTGCTGTTCAGAAACTACGTACGTCGGACCAACCTCCTGATCTACGTCTGAATAGTAGAGGATAAAACTTATAGTTTTTGCTAACGAACCTTGCCTGCTGGGATACAGAAGCGTGGAGCTACTGTAATCCGTATGAAGAGGCATGTCGTGATTGTCCAGTCCCGGATACTTGGCCCACACGTGCGAAGTCACGAGCGTGATCTTTTTTGTCTCCAGCGCACGCTCCGCAATGGAGACTATCGTGGGGTTCACTGCTACGAAGTTAAGAACGTCACCGAGGTGGGGTAGATGTTTTGCATGGCCGCCACCTGGCTCGGTTTTGTACAGCGACGGAGCGTACTGATAACCCTCCAGACTGGGAAACGTGCTGTAGAGTTCTTTCTGCACGACGGCCAGCTCCTCCGGTGTCAGGACATCCTCGATGATTGCATAGCCGTGCTCGCGAAGCTGTTTCAGGTGTTCGGAGATGTGCGTCATCGGATTTACTTCCCAGCCTATTCTTAGCCACAAAGAGACACAAAAAGCTCAAAAATCAGCAAACGTATTCGCGCTTTTTGTGCTTCTTTGTGGCATAGAGACTTTCGAGGCAAAGCTACCAACCTGAAAGTAGGCTAAGAGCCATGGCACCCAATACTCGGCGGCGACTCCGGTTGTGGCGGCATAGTAGTCCGCAATTCCGCGACAGTAGTCGTAGGCTAAGTTGTTCGAGTCTTGGGTACGCTCTTGCTGAAAAGCCCGTCGCAACCGGGCTTTCAGTTGTTGCGAAAGGCCCGACGCTTCGAGGTATGGCGTCATATCCATGAGCGGATAGCGCGCTGCGATCCCTGCCAGTGTTTCCTCGTTCCAGTATGCGTGTCCCGGCGACGGAAAACCGAATAACTCTCTTTGCCGAGGTGACGCCTGCTCGATGAAGCGTTGCATTTCGGACGTTTGACCGAAGTTTGTCCACGTGCTGTATCCCACCCACGGAGCATCCTCTGCGCGATAGATGATGTGATGGGAATACCGTGTTCGATTCCTGGAAGTAAGTTGGCTCAGCCGGTGAAACGTTGACATGCTGTAGATCAGCATCGAACCGGCGCGCACGTAAACAGGTTGCTCATGCCGGTAAAGTTCCGGGTACAGGTCCCTTCCACCGGAGTCCGGCACCAGCAGCTCGTCCTTGCTGTACTGTTTGGAAACTACGTACGTCGCGCCGAGTTCTTCATCTATGTCCACATAGTAGAGGATAAAAGTTACTTCAACTGGCTTTCGAGAATCGGGATAGAGGAGTGAACTACTCTTGTAATCCACATGTAGAGGGTAGTCGGAAATCTCAGCTTCGGGATACCTGGCCCACGCGATAGATTGTGCCAGCGCGATGTTCCTGGTGCCTAACGCTCGCTCCACAAACGAAACAATCTCCGGGTGCACTGCCATGAAGTTCAGGACATCACCAAGAAAAGGCAACGTTCTCATGTGTCCACCGCGATAATCATTTCTGTATACCAACGGCGCCTGCTCGTACTCCTCGCGGGTGGGGAAAGCATGGCGCAACTCGTTCTGCGCTGTAGCCAATTCTTGTGGCGTCAAAAAGTTTTCAACGACCACATAGCCGTAATCGCGCCAGTGCTGGAGATGTTCCTGAGAGATGCGACTCATGACGTGAGCGCTTTCTATGGTGTCTATTGCGGGAGACGTCCTTCGATTCCAGTGAACAGGGGTGACTTTCCTAACTCGATGCTCAACGATTTTGCCAACGCATGAACTGTTGGCAAGCTGAACAGATCAATGATTGAAAGCCTCGTATCGAAAGTTTGGCGCAGTTTTGTGTGAACTTGAACGAGGAGTAGTGAGTGTCCGCCGAGATCGAAGAAGTTGTTATAGAGCCCGACCTTTTCCACGCCGAGTGCTTCCTGCCAGATACCGGCAACAGTTTTTTCGATTGTGCTCTGAGGAGCGACAAAACTTTCCGCCAGTTCCGGTCTCGCCTGACCCGGAGACGGCAACGCCCGGCGATCCAGCTTTCCGTTCGGTGTCAGAGGTAAGTGGTCGAGCCGCACGATGGCCGCGGGCATCATGTAGGCGGGGAGTCGCTTACGCAGGTACACCTTCAAGGCAGGTAACAGACCCTCTGTTAACTCCCTTTGCAGCGGCGCGTTTGCATATTCGCTCCATGGCTTGCGAGGAGATGTTTCGCGAGGCGAGAAATCCAGTAACACATCGCCTGGTGATGCGGTGCGCCTTCTGAGCAGAACGTCGTAACATCCATTTGCGCCGGAGCCTAACCAGCCGATGCACACCTCATAGCCAAGCTCATCGCCCATGGCCCACAACGATTCTGGTTCGACACCACTTCCTTTATAAACAGCGAGGGCCTGGCGCAAGCTTCCGACCGTCTGCGGGCATTCGGAGCTGGAAAGCAATGTCGTTGCGTTGTAATCCGACTGCAGACGATTATTGGGCACGTCAACAACGCCTAACATGTGCGGCGTAGTTTCGCGGAGTAACTCGCGCAAAGCGGAGAGGCTGAGACGTTGCTGGTCCCACTTCAGCCACGAAGGCTGTGCCTGCTGGCTTATGCCTGCGCTGCAATCAATCTCCAGCATCACGTCGTAGCGATAACAGCTCAGCTCATTGCGGTGCCAGCCTCGTTTGATTTGAACCTGAACGTGACTGATCTGCGGCAAATGTTTTTTCAAAGCTGTGAAGAAGGCGGGCGCCACAAGCAGCTCCTTCTCCTGGGCCATGCGCTTTTCGATTCGCTCGCGCAACTCTTTGGTCGTCGTCGAAGGCGCGGCGCCATGAAGTTCTATCGAGGTGCGAAGCATTTCAAACAAAGGCCAGCTCCGCACATCGCCCAGAAAAATTACCCCGCCGGGAGAAACTACCCGAACAGCCTGCTCCAGTACGTTGATCAGATAATCGATGCTCGGGAAATATTGGACTACAGAGTTAAGGATTATTTTGTCGAACTTCTCCCCGTCTACAGCCTGAAAGTCGTCGGCGGTAGCCTGGATGAGTTGTGCCTGCGGAAGCGGTGATTTCAGCAACTGTCTTCTTAGATAGTCCAGGACCACAGGGGAGAAGTCACTGCCGACGTAGCGCTCGCAGCGCGGGGCAAGTTTATGGAGCAAAAGACCAGTCCCGCAGCCGATCTCGAACACTCGCCGCGGATGCAGCGTCAGAATTCGTTCAACAGTGCTATCAACCTGCTCTTTCATGTCTTCGGCAGGAATCGGCTGACCTGTGTAAGAGCTTAGCCAGCCCGTGATATTGAAAGCCGGATCTTCTGACGCCTGGTCGTCCGTGACTTCGGTATAAACAACCGAATCGTAAATGCTCTGCCACTCGTCGACGGCCGCGGTGCTCAAGTCTGACTCAGATCCCTTCGCTTTCGACTCTTGAACCACGTAAGCAACTAAACGCTTCTCGCCGGATTTTTCATCCGTGCGCACTGTGGCGATCGCCTCACGTACAGCAGGATGCTCGCGCAACGCCGTCTCGAGCTCGCCCAGTTCAATACGGAAGCCGCGAATTTTAACCTGCTGATCGAAGCGACCCAGAAACTCGAGATTTCCGTCGGGTAGAAATTTTACGAGGTCTCCGGTCTTGTAGAGACGGGATCCCGGCTCCGGCGCAAAGGGATGTGGCACGAATTTTTCGGCCGTCAATGCCGGATGATTACGATAACCCCGGGCCAGGCTCTCACCGCCGATGCAGAGCTCACCCGGCACTCCGATTGGGACAGGCTGAAAATTTCTGTCGAGCACGTAAGTTTGCACGTTGCTGATAGGGCGGCCTATCGGAGGAACAGTTGTGACTCCTGGACCATTCACGGGAGCAAAAGTAGCGACCACGGTATTCTCAGTTGGTCCATAATGGTTGACGAACTGAAAAGGCAAGGGTTGCCGCGGTATGGTTTGCAGCTTGTCTCCTCCGGTAAGCAGGAAGCGCAAAGAGAGATCCGCCGAGGTGGAATCGCTCAAGACTGCTTCGGCAAGCGGAGTTGGAAGGAAACAGATCGTAATCCGCTCGTGGTCCAGCCATCTCAACAAATCCGACGGGGCGTTGACAGTGGCCTGATCCGGAATGTGAATGCTTGCTGCGGCGGTGAGATAGGGCCACAGCTCCCAAACTGCGGCATCAAAGCCTGGACCAGCCACTTGCGTTGCCCTGTCCGTTGGTTTCACGTCGTAGACGCGCTGGTGCCAACTGACGAGGTTCATCAGTGCATTATGCTGAATCTCCACTCCTTTCGGCTGACCGGTGGAGCCGGATGTATAGATCATGTAAGCAAGATTGTCAGGCAGCACCCGGCTCGAGAGGTTTTTATCACTGTTCCCGGCAATTTCGTCCCAACCCGTATCCAGGCAGAAGACTGTTGCTCCGGCTCCAGAAAGCTTCTCTCGCTGTGGCTCCTTTGTGAGAATGATCTGTGCTCCCGCATCCTCAACCATGAAAGCCAAACGCTGCTCAGGGTATGCAGGGTCGAGCGGCACATACGCGCCGCCCGCCTTCATGATGGCAAGGCATCCCACAACGATCTCCAGCGAGCGTTCCATACAGACCGCAACCAGCGACTCTTCTTCCACACCGTGCTCGCGCAGGTAATGTGCGAGCTGATTCGCCCTCCGATTTAATTCGCCGTAGCTCACCTGCTGTGTGCCGCAGGCAACAGCGAGTGCGTCGGGCGTCAGCTCCGCATGAGTCTCGAATAATTGTTGGATCGTCTTGTTGTGAGCGTATTCCTGCTGCGTCTGGTTCCAATCGAACAGCAGTTGCTGCCGCTCTTTTGCCGGCAGCATCGGTAGCTCCGAGACGCGCCGGTCCGGATTCGCGGCGACGCCTTCAAGGAGCGTTTGAAAGTGACCCATCATTCTGGTGATGGATGCGTGGTCAAACAGGTAAGTGGCGTACTCAAACATGGCCTTTGCTCCATGTTTGCTGTCCCAGAGATCCACCCTCAGATCAAACTTTGTGATCCCCGTCTCGATTTCCAACTCCCCGGAATCGTCCTCTGAGAATTGTCCGGTCGTAGGTGGAGCAGTGAAGAATTGAAAGGTCACTTGAAAGAGCGGACTGCGGCCGGTTTCTCGCTCCGGCTGCAACTCGTCCACGAGCTTCTCAAACGGTATGTCCTGATATTCATAAGCTTCGAGCGCCACTTTCCGCACGCGCGTTAAGAGCTCTCGAAACGTGGGATCGCCGGATACATCAGTGCGTAGCACCAGCACGTTGACGAAGAACCCAATCAATAGCTCAAGTTCAGGACGGCTGCGATTCGCAACCGGTACACCCACCACGAGATCCTCTTGCCCCGTATAGTGAAGGAGCAGGATCTTGAAGATAGCCAGCATGGTCATAAACGTGGTGACTCCCTCACGCTGGCTCAACTCCACTAGTGGACCATAGACGCTGTTCGGGATCAGCATTGTCTGGTGTGCCCCCCTGAAACTCTGCACGGCCGGGCGTGGGTGGTCGGTTGGCAGCGTGAGCACCGGCAAATCAGCCAGTTGTTTCTTCCAGTAAGCCAACGACTTTTTCAACACTGGGCCTTGCAACATGCGGCGCTGCCAGACGGCATAGTCCACGTACTGAATCGCCAGTTCAGGGAGCGGCGATTTCTGTCCTTGCGAATATGCAGCGTAGAGAGACGTCACTTCCTGTGAGAGAACCTGCGCCGACCATCCGTCAAAGATGATGTGATGCAGAGTCAGCACGGACACGTAATCGGCGTCTCCCAATTGCAGCAACCTTGCGCGGATGAGCGGTCCTGTGGAGAGATCGAAAGGCTGGGCGGCTTCATACTGCATCAGTCGCAGTGCTTCCTGCCGACGTTCAGCATCCGGTAAGTGGCGGAGATCGCTGACGGCGATTGGCACGTGCAAGGCAGGCCTTATGAACTGCACCGGTTCGCCGCCAATAACGCCAAAAGTTGTCCGCAAGCATTCATGGCGACGAACAACCTCGTTGAGACTAGTTTCAAGGGCAGGGGCGCTCACCTTCGTTGGCAGACGGTAGCTGAGGCATTCATTTAAGAAAGGATTGTCAGGCACCAGTTGATCCAGAAACCAGATGCGATGCTGGCCAAAAGAGACAGGAAAATATGCGAGATCTCTGGAGACCCTGCTGATCGCCCCGGTGGGTTTAGTCTTCAGCAGTTTCAGGAGTAACTCGCGCTTTTCTGGTGAAAGCTGCGCAAGGCGGTCGCTACTCATTTTCCTAGCCCTCTGCTATTTTCCGACGACGCGTTTGTTTGCCAGTAGACACCCGTCCAGTCGATTGGGTGAATCGTTTCTCCAATACCTTCCTCAGCACGAAAATCATTTACAGCCTGGCGGCACGCAGGCACGCAGCCATAGTCGTCGAGAATGACGAAGCCGCCCGGCGATACCTTTCGATAAAGGGATCGCAGAGCGAGGATGGTAGATTCGTACATGCCACCGTCAATACGGAGTACCGCCAATTTTCCAACCGGCGCCGCCGGCAGCGTGTCGCTAAACCAGCCCTTCACGAAACGTACTTGATCGTCCAGCAACCCATAACGGGCGAAATTTGCTTCTACTGTTTCGAGTGAAACAGCGAGTGGATCGAACGCCCACAAAGAGTTGCCAAAGTCGGCTGGGTAGTGAGCAACGTCCGGTTTGGGGAGACCCTGAAAAGAATCCGCAAGCCACACCTTACGCTGCTCATCGCCATAGACTTTGAGAACTGCACGCATGAATATCGCAGCTCCACCGCGCCACACGCCCGCCTCAGCCACATCGCCCGGCACATTATTCTTCAGCACGTGGACAAGGCAATGCTCGATGTTGTTCAAGCGAGCGAGCCCGATCATAGTGTCGGCGTTTGCCGGCCAGTCCATCCCAAAAGCACGGAGCGATGGAATGAACCCGAAACGTTCGGCAACGGATTGGCCCTCAACCGCCCATTCGCCGATTGCATTTACAAGTGCCGGTTCAACGCTGGCGAGGCCCAGCAGCATCAGCTGATCGCCCAGGTCGAACGGATAGCCGGTCAGCGTTTTCTTGAGCAAGTGAAGATAAGCTTGCTCGACGGGTGTCATGATTCTCGCCCCGAGTAAAGCTGTCACAGTGTCAAAACCCCATACGGATTGCTGAGGTAAGGGACGGGTGCAGTAATGCCCTCGACCTTTCCTCCCGACTCAATGCGCATTACGGCGCCGAGACCAGTATCAACAGCACCATCCTGCTTGATCCCGAGGCCGCGCGCTTTGAGCGTCTTCACAATCCTGCTATCAACACGTGGATCGAGCCAGTTCCTGCCAAAGTTGATCCGCGGTTTCGTCGGATCTCCTTTGGCATCAAACGAGCCAAAGCGCGGCGTCGAAACGGTATCGCGGACAGACATCTGGTAATCAATGAGTTTGACTAGAAATTGAAACGAAGCCTCCGCTAGAGAGTTGGAGATGGAGCCGACGGCAAAACGTGGTTGTCCATCCTTGCAAGCCAGATGGATAGAGAGCCCACTCAGTCGTCGCTGCCCGGGTTTTGTATTCCACGGCACTCTTCCCGCAGAGGCGAGGGGAACACCTTCAACAAAGAGTCCGTCCGCCCATGGGTTCGCATAAATCGTCGTCGTACCGCTGGCAATATTCCCTTCGTCGTCGTGGACTATGATGTGGTAGCTATGAGAACCGCTGAGGCCCAGAAAGTTGAGCGGGGTTTTGTCTCGCACCCTGGCCCAGATCGAGCTCGCATGTTCGGCCGTCAAGAGAGACCGAACGAACTCGGGATTGTCGAGGAGGCGATAGTTGAAAATGTCCGGTTCAGACCAAACCTGATGGCTGATCCGGATCATCTGTTCGAGGGTGTCAGCGTCTTCCCAGTAACGCGGTGTTGCAGGCAACGTTGTCTGCTCCAGCGTCTTGAGCGCCAGTAGCACCCAAAGCCCACCGTAAGATCGACATGATGAAGAGTGAATCGTGTAGCCGCGGTAGGAAGTGGTCCAGGGATCACACCATTTCACGTCATAGCCCGCGAGGTCTTTGGCCGTCAGGCCACCGCCGTGAGTCTCAACCTCTGACAGGAAACGATCTCCCCAGTCGCCGCGATAGATATAAGCCGAGCCTTCCTGGCCGAGCCTGCGAAGAAATTCGGCCACTTCGGGCTGCTTGACGACCTCGCCTATTTTTAGGGGCTGGCCATGCGGAAAGAAGGTGTTGCGGCCATAATCTGTCTTCTTTACTACCTGGCCATAGCTGGCAATGGCAACAGCCAGCATCCGGTTGACGGGATACCCGTCCTCGGCCAGCGCTATGGCGGGTTCCAGTAGTTCCGAGAAAGAAAGCCGTCCGTATCGTGTCGCCAGCGCCTCCAAACCGGCAGGAGCTCCGGGAACAAGAACAGCTTTGCCAAGTTCTTTATCCGTTAGCGTTCCGTATGCGCTCGGATCAACCGGATCATTAAAATCGGCGTCCATGTAAACGACCTGATCGTTTTCCGCGCGATAGACCATGACGCCCAGCGGACCTGCAAAGCTGCTCATTCCTTCAGACATCACATTCTCCGCGGCCGCGGTTGCGACAAAAGCATCGAATGCGTTTCCGCCTGCTCGCAGGACAGCCTCGCCGATTTCACGAGCTTCCTCATGGTAGGCAATCACACAGCCACCCTGGCGGACTATTGGACCGTCCGCTCGCTGAGGGAAAGCACGCGCCAGGGTCTTATCGCGCCGCTTGCGAACGAAATAGAAGAGTGCGATCAGCGCGAGAAGGGTTATTACTGCAATGATAAGTATCGCCAAAGCGGTATCAGGATGCCCCTCCTTTGGCAAGCAGGCCGCTAATCAGCTGTTCTACCTGGGCGTCTGTCAGCTGCTCCGGATTGATGGTGGACTTACCTTGATTACGTACGGGAATGGGGCGCGGCACACTGCGTTGTTTGGCGCGGGTTTCCATGTCGTTCACGGCTTCGGCAAAGCCGCGAATGGTCGGTTTCTCGAACATCAACCTGAGCGGAATATCCATGTTCAAAAAATCAGACAACCGTGAAACGACTTGCATTGCCAGGAGCGAGTGGCCGCCGATGTTGAAGAAGCTCGCGTCAATGCCGAGTTTTTCAATGCCAAGCACCTGGCTCCAGGTTGCAGCGATTTGGCGTTGCAGGTCGGTTGCGGGTGGTGTGTACACATCGTCCATTTGAGAACGAGAAGCATCGGGAGGCGGGAGCGCACGACGATTGAGCTTGCCGGTGGGCGTTAGCGGGAGCGCCTCAATCCAGACAAAAGTTGAGGGAACCATGTAATCGGGCAACTTGCGGCTGAGGTGTTGGCGCAGCTCATGCTCGAGATGTTGGTGGGTCAGATGACGGCGCAACACATTGGCATAAGCGCTCCACGGCTTAACGTCCATTTGATCATCTGCCACCCGCCAGACGGACGTTTCAGTTGCCTGCCCCGAGCGAGCCACACAAAGTAGATCATAGCTTGCAATGTTGGACCGTTCGGCCCAACCGATCTGAATTTCGTAGCCGAGCTCATGCTCCAACGCCCAGAGCTGCTCCGGCTCGAGACCTTCGGAAACGACAAGTTGTTCCAGTTTGAGATCGCTGACGAGAGTCTCAGGCTCAGTGCGTTCAATCTGCTGGAGCTTGCGCCATTCCGTGCTCAGACGCGCACTCGGCACACCTCGCACCAGTAACGCTGCCGGAGATCTTTCGCGCAAATATGAGCCGAGCGCATCAACGCTGCCCAATTCGTTCCACTCCAATTCGGTATGACTCTCCAGCGATCGCGCCGAGCCATTTACATGCAAGACCACGTCGTAACGAAAGCGCGTCAACTCATTGTGAAATCGGCCACGCTTAACCTGAATACTGGTTCCTGCAATTCCATGCGTCTGCCGCCCAGCCAAGGCGCGGAAAAACGCCGGCTCGATGACCAACTCTTTCTCTTCACTGATGCGTCGCTCAACGCGCTCCCGCAGTTGGCCCACGCTCGTTTTCCTGCTCGAACGCTCGAGCTCAATGCCTGCGTTCAGCATTCGTAAGAGCGGCAAGCTGCGAACGTCGCCGATAAAAATGGAACCGCCAGATCGCACGGCCCGGCACGCTCCCTCGATGACGCGCACGAGATAATCCATGCCGGGAAAGTATTGGACCACTGAATTGAGCACCACGACGTCGAATGACTCTGGCTCAATGCCGTCAAAGTCATCAGCCTGGCGCTCCCACAACTCGACGTGCTGCCAACCTCGCTCGTCGATCTGATGCCTGACCTGCTCGAGCACGCCATGTGAAAAATCCGTGCCAGTGTAGCGCTCGCAATCACCCGCCATTTGCAGCAGTAGCAAGCCCGTACCGCAACCGATTTCGAGAATGCGCTTGCCTCTCAAGGAGGAAATACGTTTGACGGTCGCTTCGACTTGTTCGCTCATCTCCTCACGAGTGAGTGGCTCCCCCGTGTAACTACTGTCCCATCCGACAATATCGAAGTCGCCATTGCGCTTCTCTTTGCCGGTTGCGTAGAGCTCATCGTAAAGCTCCCGCCATTGCCCGGTTGTTTTGCGTTCCTCCGCCATCGCCTGCACCGGCTTCGAGACATCAGTTTCAAGAGCATCATGCAGCGCGTTGTAAAAGGGATTCGAGCGAAAAGAGGTTTCATTGCGACGGGATTCGGCGCTGAATTCAAGCTGTGTCTTTCCAGCGTGTTCGACGACACCACGAATGACATAGTCAGGAGTGAACTCTCCGGGCCCCAGGGAGCTCGAGCCGGTAGCGGAAATGACGTCCCCTTCCTGTAATGGGATACCGGGCGAGAAGACGGGCAAAAACAAAGGCAGCCAACTGCATTCGGAAGTCAAAACATCAATCAGCTCTTCTGAGCCAGGATAGAGATTCAGCCACAAGAGAAATCCGTCTACACGGCACTGCTTCTTCATCGTGAGTCGAAATTCCCTGGACTGCTCCGACTCTTGTTTTCGATCGAACACCAGCTCTTCAAAGATGGCGGGCTCAGAGACGAGACAACTGGAAGGCAGGTTCTTGATACAAGTTCGAATATCGAATCGCCGGCCGACACTTTGAAAAACTTTCTCGACGTAGTGTTTTGGGATGTCGCTGAATTCGGGGTGAGCCACGAGCTCGTCCGGCAGAGAAACCGCCGCAATCCGGGTTAAGCATCTTTGCGGAATCATCTCACCGCCGGCACGCAGAAAACGCCGAGCATCGTTGAGAACTTCGATGACACCTTCAGAAGAGCCGATCGTTCCGAGTAACTCCGATACGCAGACATCCACTTTCCCCGGCAGCTCAATCTCCTGCGAGTCTCCGTGAATCAGGACGAGCCGATCTTGAAAGTCGAGCTGACTGGCCAACCGAGATGCCTGCTCGTAAGCGCTATCGAGCATCTCGATTGCAAACACGCGCTTAGCGCCTGCTTCCAAACACATCCTTGCGAGCGCGAGATCCGCGCCGGTACCGACGTCAACCACTGTCTTATTGCGCACCGCACGACCGATGGCAGAGCGATAGGCGCGAGTGCGAACGCGGTCGGCTGTCATGATGTGATAAAGAAGCTCGTCGTAGATAAAATATTCGCCGATGGAGGGCCAGAACTCAGCTTCGCCCAGGTTCGGCACAACATAGGCGGCCAGCGCGGTGTGAGAATTATCCGAGACCACGTGCGCCGCGCAGGATCTGACCAGGGGACTGGCAGCGAGCACAGATTCCACTTCACCTAATTCGATTCTGTAGCCGCGCACTTTGACCTGATCATCTATCCGGCCAAGAAATTCGATACTCCCGTCTTCAAGAAACCGGCAGCGGTCACCCGTGCGATAAAGACGCGCGTTTGCGTCGCTTGAAAACGGATCACTTATGAACCGCTCCTGCGTCAAACGCGGACGTCCCAGGTATCCACGGGCCAGACATTCCCCGCCGAGATGAAGCTCACCCGGTACGCCGGCCGGGAGCGGATTGAGATCACGGTCGAGCACGTATGCGTAATAGAGGCGTGGAGGCCGCCCAATCGGAACGCGATCAGCTGGCTGCGTCGAGCGCCAGTACAAGGCAGTGATCGTAGCCTCCGTTGGCCCATACATGTTCACGAACTCGACGCTCAACCGGTTAAGCAAACGGTTGAGAAGATCGGGCGACATGACCTCTCCCCCACAGACCACGCGACGCAGTGAACTGCTGGTTGCAAACTGCGGACTGTCCAACAGAGCCGACAACAAGGAAGGCACAACGTCAATCACAGTGATCGCGTGCTCGCGGATGGTCCGCGCGAGCCTGGAGACGTCAAGAGAATTCGGGCCTTCGATGACAACGATCTGCGCGCCCGCCATAAGCGGGCAAAACATCTCCACAATCGAAACGTCGAAGCTAAATGCATACTTAAAAAGCGTGCGGTCGTCAGCGCTTAACGGAAACTCGTCTTGCATCCACTGAAGGTGTTTGCTGATGGCTCCGTGTTCCACCATGACACCCTTCGGCGTCCCGCTTGAGCCTGAGGTGTAGATCACGTAAGCCAAATTGTCAGGATGACTTTGGACCGAAAGGTTTTCCGATGCGGCGTCCGCCGTTGCTTCGTCGTTGCATAAGACGAACGGCATCCCGCTGTCCTTTATCCGCTCGGCATAGTTTGGCTCAGTGATGATCAAAGCAGGCTGTGCGTCTGAAAGCAGAAACTGGAAACGCTCTTCAGGAAGCGAGGGATCGAGCGGAGTGTAGGCGCCGCCGGCTTTCCAAACGGCCAGCACGGCTACAATCGTCTCCAGCGAGCGGTCGAGACAGATCGCAACGAGCTTCTCTGGCGCTACGCCATTGCTTTTCAGCGTTCGCGCCAATTGGTTTGCACGTTCATTGAGTTGCCGGTAGGTCAATTGCTTATCCGCACACACGACCGCGACATGCTCCGGCGAGCGCAGCACTTGTGCTTCAAATAATTCATGCACTGGTGTGAAAGATCGCGCCTCCGACAAAGACGGAGTCCATTTGCGGATGACTTGCTGAACTTCATCCGAGGAAAGCATCGGGACCTCGGACAAGCGCAACTCAGGATTCGCAATAAACGCCTCCAGCAGATTCTGGTAATGTGAAATCATGCGCTGGATTGTCTCGCGCCGGAACAGCTCGGTGCTGTATTCAACCTGGGCCAGGATTCCCTGCGGTGAGTTGTAGATGTCGAAGGCGAGATCCAGACTCGCCGTTCCCTTCTCCACATGAATCGTTTCCGAAAGCAGGGTTCCGCGTTGGCTCTTCGCGTCTGAGCCGCTGAAATATTGAAGTGACACCTGGAACAGCGGATTCCGCCCCATCGTCCGCTCGGGTTTCAGCAGGTCAACAATGACTTCGAAAGGAACTTCCTGATGATCGAGCACTTGAAGCGCCTCTTGCCATGATCGTCGCAGCAGCTCACGGAATGTCGGATCTCCTGAAACATCCGTTCGCAGTATCAGGGCGTTGACGAAAAAACCGATTAGCGGTTCGAGCTCTGTCCGCGTGCGATTTGCAACCGGCTCTCCTATCACGATCTCATCCTGTCCGGTATAGCGATAGAGGAGCGCGTTGAAGGCTGCGAATAAAGTGGCGAAGAGCGTCACCTCATTTCGCTGGCTGAAGATCCGCAATGCTTCTGAAAGCTGGCTGGAAAAGTTGACGTATTGGGTTTCTCCCTCAAACCCCTGAACAGCGCGATGCGGAAAGTCGGTAGGTAATTCCAGCAATGGCAGGTTCGCCAGCTTCGTGGTCCAATATTTCAACTGCGGCTGAAGCTCTCCGGATACCAGCCGGTTGCGTTGCCAGGCTGCAAAATCAGCATACTGGATCTCCAGTTCAGGTAGAGGCGAGGGCAATCCCTGAGAGAAGGCTGCGTATAGTTGCCTGAACTCTTCCATGAGGACACCCGTCGACCAGGCGTCCGCCACAATGTGATGCAGGGTGATGAGAAAAATGTAATCTTGCTCGCCGAGCCATAGTAATAAGGCCCTCAGGAAAGGACCTTCACCAAGATCAAACGGTCTTTGCGCACCTTCCGCGACCAGCCGGAGCGACTCACGCTCACGCGTCGCAGGATCAAACTGACGGAGGTCTCGTACTTCGAACGGTACGTCGACTGAGGGCGACACTATCAGAAACGGTTTTCCACTGGTCTCGCCGAAGGACGTGCGCAGCACTTCGTGGCGACGTACGATCTCGTTCAATGTCTTTTTAAGAACCTGCTCGTTCAACGGAACGTGCAGGCGAATCGCCCCGGGCACATTGTAGAACGGACTGTTCGGCACAAGACGGTCGAGAAACCAGAGTCGTTGCTGCGCAAAAGAGAGTTGCAGCTGGGCCTGTGGTTGGAGGCGCCGGAGCCGGGCCGTTTGCTTCAAGCCGCCGCCCCGTTGCTTGAGTAAAAGCTTGAGCAGCTTCAACTGCTTTGCTGAGAGCTGCTTCAGATCTTTTGGAGCTGAGCTCATTGCTTTCTCAACTTCAAAATACGGTAAACCAGAAGGTTCGATTTCATCGCCTGGTAGACGTCCGAGCCCGGAGTCGCGAGAAAGTTCTCCATCAGTCCACTGTCGTTCCTGCTATCGAAAGCCTGGACGCGCGTATTAGCAATCTCGTTACAGGAGAGCAAAACGTTACTGGTAATGTCGCGGTCGCGCTCGAGCTCGAACCCGATATGCCGCAAGTAGGCGATGCTACTCGTGATTTGCTGAGAGGTCAGCGCATCCGTGTAGAGAAAGTGGCCGCCCGGAGCCAACACGCGAAAGACTTCGGAATAGAAACGGTGGATCCGCGGATAGCTATGCGACGATTCGAGATTCGTGACGATATCGAAAGAACCATCTTCAAACGGTAAATTTTCGGCGTCACCTTCGTGGAATGTGACGCGCGGATCTTTGTGCGCCTGCCGGCAGAACTCGATTGCGTTGGTTGACAGATCCAGCCCGACAACTCGCGACGGTTTGAAGAATGTCTTGAAGACATGAATCGTTCCACCCCGCCCGCAGCCCACGTCGAGCACGCGTTTGCCCTCGACCGGGCAGTCCTGGATTACCTCGAGAACAAGTTTCACCGAGTTCTTGTTGATGTAATGCTCAGGCAAACTGACCGCGGAGAATTCCAACTGGCCGTCAGGCACATAACCGTAGTTGAGAAAGAAAGAGAATTGTCCGAAGACGTTACCGTTTAACTGCGCGCTGACCTTATCGTAGAAGCTCTTCCAACTGGCTTTCCGTGCTTCAGACTCCACGGGAATATCAGCAGCGTCGCCGGTCAGCAGATCTTCCTTCAAGTAAGTTTCAGCCGGAGCGGTCTGAGCCATGGCGGGCGCGGTGGCGGCGGCGCTCGGCTGATTTTTTTGAGTACCCGCGCCCGCCCGGCTCTTCAAGATGTTTGCCAGCGCTTCGCGCTTTTCGGGAGTCAGGTTAGCCAACCGGTTTTCCAGATCACCCATGGCTCTCCTCCATGGCTTCGGCCTCTTTTATTAAAGCGTCCAACTCAGCTTCGGAAAGGCCCTCTACAAGGCTCAGCATTTCCGCCATATCATTGCCGTTGTCGGCCGCGACACTCTGGGTTGCTGACGCGCCGTTTCTGTCATGATCGATGCTTGCCGAGAGCTGGGCGACTGTGGGTGCTTCAAAAATGCGCTGGACTGGTATGTCCAATTCGTAGATCTCACGCAGTCGCGCCAGCAGTTGAATCGCCAGCAGCGAGTGGCCGCCGAGCTCGAAAAACTTGTCATGGATGCCAATCGGCTTGACGCCCAACAAGTACTCCCAAACTTCGGTGACTGTTTTCTCGGTACTGGTCGCGGGCGCTACAAATTGCGTGCTGAGCTCCGGTCGGGCGTGCGTCGCTACACCGCTGCTGGTTGGCGCAGCGCCGCCATTTCCTGATCCGGCTGCGGCGGCGGCCGCCGCCATTTGCGCCATGGGGCGGGGTTCCATTTTTTCAAGATTGACCCACTTGTCCAAACGTGGAATGAACGGGCTCGCCGACACCACAACCTGCTTGAGCGAAGCGGCCAGTATGCGGCTGAATGCTTCCATCCCCTGCGCCGCGCTGATCTCATCAGCTTGACTTACGGTAGACGTGAAGTTCCAGGCATCCCAGTTGATGCTAATCCACTGCGCCGAACCATTAAGATTCTGGCGCTGCGCCTCCGCATCGAGGAAGGCATTCGAGGCGGCATAGGCTGTGAGACCCAGGCCGCAGAGGTGGGCCGAGATAGATGAAAGCAGCACAAAGAAGTCGGGGGGCTCATCGTGGAGTATTTTTTCGAGGAGCAACAGTCCGTGCGCCTTCGGCTTGAAGTGATTGCTCGCGTTTTGAAGGTCAATCTCTCTCACGTGACGGAAAGCGTCAGGTGACAGGTAGGCCGCACCATGAATAACTCCACGAATTGGCCCCCACTTCTCTCTCGCTTCCGAAACCACCGCCTGCATCTGATCGTGGTTCGTTACATCAGCCTGGGCCACCATCACTTCAGCGCCGAGGCCTTCCAAAGTCTTCAGCTTACGAATGCGAGAGCTGGTGCGGTCTGAAGCGTGAGAGGCGAGGTATTCATCCCACCTGGAGCGCTCTGGAAACTGAGAGCGTCCCGTCAGGATCAACTTTGCCTTCACCTGTCGGGCAATTGCTTCCGCCAGCACAAGCCCGATGTTGCCTACACCTCCGGTGATGAGATAAACGCCGCCGTCACGAAGGAGAGCGGACTTCTCCGCAGTCTTCTCCAGTAACACAGGCTCAAACTGTTGTATCCATCTGCCGCCGTTGCGATAACTTACCACCGGACTGAACGGCTCCCTGCTCAACTCGTTGATGAGCAACTCGTGAAGCTTGGGCTGTCCGGCAACGACATCGATCAAGCGGCAACGAAGGTGAGGATACTCTTGCGGAATCCCCTTACAGGCGGCGGCAACGGTGGCCTCAGCCGACCGCAGATTTTCATCTCCCAGGACGGACTGTAAAGAGTCAGTGACAACGCCTATAGTCACCTGCGAAGCGCCGCCCAGCTTCGCCAGCGACTGGGCCAGGAAGATCAGGCTGAAGAAACTGCGCTGCTGCGCCTCTTCGAATGACTGAATAGCAGAGGTCTCTCCTGCTGGCCTGTCCGCGCTCCAGAGGTGTAGAACCGTTGAGGGATATTCCGTACGGTCCGCTAAAGCCTTGACGAGAGCTTCATAGTCCGCCTTCTCACCGGCGCGTATCTGGTAACCACCGTTACGCTCATCAAACGAGTCCCCACGAATGACAGTCGTCACCTTTTTTCCCTGACTCTTTAGCTGTTGACTTACGGACTCACTCAAACCGGTTGAATCTCCAAACACCAGCCATGGTCCATCTGCCGTCTGCCGGGCGCTACTCCCGTTGACACTCACTGCGCGCTTCCAATGTGGAACAAAAAACCAGTCGTCAAGAGTTGTCTCAGGCTTGCGTGCAACAGTTGCGGGTGCGGACACGGATACAGGTGACGCCACAGCAGTAGTGGCAGTGCTAAATGCTATTTCCGTAATTGTCTCTGTCGTGGCGGCGGCGACAGGAGTCGACTGCATTGCAAGCTCCGTCTCTTCGACGGGACCGAGCCAGAAACGCTGACGTTCAAATGGATATGTCGGCAGGGAAACGATGCGGCGCCTTTCATGAGCATGAAAGCCGCGCCAGTCGAATCGAACGCCGTCCAACCACATCTGGCCGACCGAAGTTCGAAGGAATTTCGTATCGGAGTCTACTTCCTGAGCCGTCGCCAACGTTGAGACAAATAGATGTGAGCTCGAACGCGAGCCTTGCTGTCTGGCTAAAACACTGAGCGTGTTCCCAGGCCCGACTTCGATAAAAGCCAGATCAGGAAAGACCATCAACTCTCTGAGGTTATCGGCAAAACGAACGGTTTGACGAATGTGTGAACCCCAGTACTCCGGATTGGTTGCTAATTCAGGAGTGATCCAGGAGCCGGTAACATTTGATAAGTAAGGAATCTGTGGAGCCTTCAGCGAGACTGCATTGAGACGAGTAACGAACTGCTTGACGATCGGTTCCATCATGCTTGAGTGAAAGGCATGAGAAGTGTGCAGGAGCCGGCATGGAAGTCCCTGTTCCGTGAGGCTTTTCTCGACAGCTTCTATCGCCGCCGCCACCCCCGAAAGCACACACAGAGAAGGAGCGTTCACAGCCGCCAGCGAGAGCGCCGGACTAAGCACCTGTTGCAGTGCTCCTTCGGGCAATGGCACCGCCAGCATACTGCCACCCGGCATGCTATCCATCAGACGTCCCCGCATAGCGACAACAGAAAGCGCGTCGGGCAACGTCATGACTCCCGCCACGCAAGCTGCTACGTACTCGCCGATGCTGTGACCGACCATGGCCCGCGGATTCAGTCCCCATTCCATCAACAGGCGAGCCAGTGAATACTCAATCGTGAAGAGCGCCGGCTGCGTCATTGCTGTCTGCTTCAACTGCTCTGCCACCGCTGCTTCTTCCTCATAAGTGTCAACGATCGGATAGATGATGTCTCTCAGATCCAGCCCCATCTCGCCCTGCAAAATTTCGCTGCACTCGTCAACACTGTCTCGAAACGTTTTCTCTTCTTCATAGAGGTCCACTCCCATATTGAGGTACTGCGCACCTTGACCAGAGAACATGAAGACAACGCCGCGGTCGCATATGTCGCTGTGAGCGGTGCTGACACACTTTGGGTCACGCGTCTTCAATGCCGTGATTAGTTCTTCGCGATCGGATCTGTCGAAGACCATCGCCCGGCGATGGGAAAACACTTTGCGTCCGATCTGGCTCGTGAAGGCGACATCGGCGAGATCGACCTCAGACGTTTTCTCCAGGTAGCTGACGAGATTGTCTGTCGCTGTCTCGAGCGCCGTGTTGGAACGCGCCGACAGAACGAGCAACTGTTTGTCGGAAGCGTTTTGATCTGGCTCAATCTTCGGCGCCTGCTCGAGCACGATATGGGCGTTGGTTCCTCCGACGCCAAAGGAGCTGACACCGGCCCTGCGAGGATGCCCATTCTTCAGTGGCCAATCCATGAGCTCCGACGCAACAAAGAAAGGACTTTTCTTGAAATCAATCTGCGGGTTCGGATGCTCATAGTGCAGGGTCTTCGGAATCTGCCCGTTCTCTACGGCCATCACGCATTTGATCAGACCCGAAACACCGGCGGCGGAGCTCAGGTGTCCGACGTTGCTTTTGAGTGAGCCGATAGCGCAAAACTGTCGTTTCTTTGTTCTTTCCGCAAACGCCCTGCTGAGCGAGGCCACCTCAATTGGGTCGCCCAGCGCGGTCGCCGTTCCGTGGGTTTCTATATAGCCAATGGTGTCCGGTTCAACCTGGGCCATACGCTGCGCCATGCGGATCGCCTGTGCCTGACCATCTACGCTGGGCGCTGTATAACCAACCTTCGCTGAGCCGTCGTTATTGAGCGCGAACCCCTTAATGACAGCATGGATGTAATTACCGTCGGCGATAGCCTCCGAGAGGCGCTTCAGCACGACGACCGCGACACCATTTCCAACCACCGTTCCCTGGCCGTTGGAATCAAAGGCCCGGCAGTGACCGTCTGGCGAGGTAATCCCGCCCGGTTGATACCAGTAACCTCTTTTCTGCGGAATACCGATCCCCACACCTCCAGCTAACGCTACATCGCAATAACCATGGGCCAGGTTCTGGCACGCCACGCAGACTGCAACCAGCGAGGTAGAACACGAGGTTTGAACGGCGATGCTTGGACCACGAAGGTTGAGCTTGTAGGAAACCTGCGTCGTCAGGTAATCCTTTTCATTGGAGATTGCCATCATGCCGCCATAACCGTACGCGGACAAATCAACGCTCGCGTAAAGCTGGTAGATGTAGCTGCTCTGATCAGAACCAGCGAAGACGCCAATCATGCCGGGGTAAGAGTCAGGATCGCAGCCCGCTTTTTCCAGGCTTTCCCAGGCGCATTCCATGAAGATGCGTTGCTGTGGATCCATCGTCTCGGCATCGCGAGCGCTGTAGCCGAAGAAACCTGCATCGAAGAGCTCGATGTTCTCGAGCACACAGCCGCGGTTCACATAACCCGGCACGTTGGTGTAGGCGGGGTCAATGCCGGCAGCTTTGAGCTCAGCTTCGGAAAAGCTGGTGATCGACTCGACGCCGTTCTTTAGATTTTCCCAGAGTCCCTCGATATTCTTTGCCCCGGGAAAGCGTCCCTGCATACCAATGATGGCGATGCTGTCAGATAAGGTGGGTACTGCATCTGTGGTTTTCATGGTGACCTCTGTTTGTCCCTGCGTATTCGGAATTCCGCGGGATTAAATGAAAGTGGTTGCGGCGATGTTGCTGTGCTCGGCCGTGAGTGCGCGCGCCAGCGAGCGTATGCTCGGCAGGCGAAACAAATCGATGATTGAAAGTGACGTTTCGAAGTGCTGCGTTAGCTTGCTATGCAACCTGACGAGTAAAAGCGAATGCCCGCCCAGGTCAAAAAAGTTCTCATTCACACTCACACTCTCGAGTCCGAGAACTTCTTCCCAGATGCCGGCGACTTTCGCTTCTACGTCAGTTTTTGGAGCCGCGCGGGGTGCGACGGAACGAGAACTGGATCCATTGGACGATGGCAAAGCTGCCCGGTCTAACTTTCCGTTTGTGGTCAAAGGTAATTTCGCAACCCAGATGAACTTGCTCGGCACCATGTATTCCGGTAGCCACTGCCGCGCATGCTGTCGCAGACACTGCGTCATGTATTGCTCGCCGGGTTGTTTCAGGACTTCATTGCCAAAGCTGCTCCACGGTTTGGCCAATTCATCAGGGCTTACTTCAGCCGTCGGGGTAAGAATCGCCGGCGCGCCCAGGAGAGACCGCGGGACGCACTTCACGTCACAGGCGCACTTGTCCGGCCCCTCACTGAAACCGATTTGAATTCGGTAGCCGAGCTCGTCTTCGAGTGCCCAAAGCTGCTCGGGTTCGACGGCAAATTCGGCCGGTTCATCTTCCAATTTAAGACTGCTCACCCGAGCATTGCCGTCTGCTTGCTCGAGCTTCTGTAGCTTCAGTTGTTCAGTCCAAAGTCGTGCGTTCGGTACCGCGGTCACGACCAGGGCCGCTGAGGTATTTTTCAGGTAGTCTCTTAGCGCCGCAATCGTGCCAAATTCTTTCCAGGAACGACTCTTCCAGCTCAGCGACTGGACAGACGAACGTGTTGGGCCAACCTGCAACAGCACGTCGTATCGAAAACGCGTTAACTCGTTTTGCTGCCGGCCTCGCCTGACCTCAATGGCGACTCCACTAGTCTCCTTCACGCGATTCGCCAGGGCGTGGAAAAACTGTGGGTCAACGATCAGCTCAGGCTCGCTTATCGACGGTCTGACCATCCGCGCTCGCAACTCTTCGATAGTGCAATCGCCATCAGCGCGCGCCACCTCGATGCCTGCCTGCAGAAGTGGTTGTAATGGCAAGCTGCGAACATCGCCCACGAAAACAAAGCCGCCCGGCCGCAACATTCCGCACGCTCTTGCCAGAACTTCGGCGAGGTAATCCATGTGCGGGAAGTACTGCACCACCGAATTGAGGACGACCACGTCAAACGACTGCGCATCTTCCGCAAAGAATTCATCTGCACGCCGGTGGTAAAGCTCGACGTGCGACCAGTTCCTCTCGCGTACCTGTGCTTCAACTTCAGTTAGTGCGGCTTTAGTGAAATCGGTTCCCACGTAACGCTCGCAGTCACCCGCCAGCCGCAGCAGGAGCAACCCGGTGCCGCACCCGATTTCAAGAATGCTTTTGCCGCCCAGGGCACTGATTCTATTCACCGTCCCGGTAACCTGTTCCTCCATCTCGGCAGGAGAAAGTGGTTGACCCGTGTAACTGCTATTCCAACCGATGATGTCGAATGAGTGATCGCGTTCCTCGTAGTTCGAGAGGTAAAGCTGTTCATACATTTGCTGCCATTCATTGATCCGTTCCGCCTGCAGGCTTGCGACGACATCTGCATCTTGCGCAGCTTGCGACATCACGTAGGCTGCCAGCGCCTTCTCTCCTGAGCCGTTTTCCTGCAACGTCACCAAACTCTTTTTGATGGATCGATATTGGTCCAACACCGCTTCGATTTCGCCAGGCTCCACTCGATAACCTCGAATCTTCATCTGGCAGTCAACACGGCCGTGAAATTCGATATTTCCATCGCTTCGATAGCGAACGAGATCGCCGGTTCGATAAAGCCGGCTTCCGAGATGAGGATCGACGTTAGTTGAAATGAATTTTTCTTTCGTCAGCGGCGCCTGATTCAGATAGCCGCGCGCGAGCCCGGCTCCGCCCAAATACAATTCACCTTTGGCGCCGATGGGCGCCAGGTGACCGTAGCGATCGAGGATATAAACTCTGACATTTGAAATCGGTTTTCCGATTGGTGGCGCATTGAGTGTGGCACTGGTCTCTACCGTGTACGACGTGGCGACGACGGTATTCTCTGTTGGCCCATAGTGGTTCACGAAGCGGAAGGGCAGACGCGCGGGTGGATAGTGACGCAGCTTATCGCCGCCCGTCAGCAGAATACGAAGACGCAGCGTCTTCGGCAGTTCCATCTCGACGAACGCTTCGGCGACTGGTGTAGGCAGAAAGCTAATCGTGATTCCCGCTTCGGCAATCCAGCTCGCGAGGTGCGATGGTGAGGCGTGGGTTTCGGCATCAGGAATATGAAGGCTCGCTCCCATCGACAAGTAGGGCCATATTTCCCAAACCGAAGCATCAAACCCGGGGCTTGCATAAACACTGGCGCGATCTGTCGAAGTGATCTGATATTCCTGATGATGCCAGTTGACGAGATTGTTCAGGCCGGAGTGAGGCACTTCCACACCACGCGGTTTTCCGGTCGAGCCGGATGTGAAAATGACGTAAGCAAGACTTTGCTCGTTGACGTGGCTTGGCAGGTTACAAACTTCTTCTTTCGCAATCGCGTCCCAATTTTTATCGATCTGGATGTGAGGGATGAAGCTCGGGACCGCCTCGGCGAATTCACTCTTCGTCAGCACCAGCGGCGCTGATGGTTCTCGCAACATAGTCGATAAACGTTCGCGCGGATAAGACGGGTCGAGGGGAATATAGGCGGCCCCCGCCTTGAGAGTAGCGATAAGTGACACGATTAGATCGATTGAGCGGTCCAGCAGGATCGCAACAAAACACCCGGGCTTGATTCCGCGTCTCTTTAAATAATGTGCGAGCTGATTTGCGCGACGGTTCAGATCTCCGTAACTAATCGATTCCGGGCCATCCACGATCGCGAGTCGATCGTGATTTGAGTCAGCCAACTTCTCGAAACGTTCGTGGACGCATCCATGATACGGAAACGCGCGAGTCGTATTGTTCCACTCACGCAACATTTCCTGCTCGCCTGCAGAAAGTGGAGCGGAAGAGATCCGGCGATCGGGATCGGCGACCATGGCCGACACCATCGCTTCGAAATTCCGTGCCATCAATTCGATCGTTTGGTGCTCAAACAAGTCGGTGCTGTATTCGAGATAACCCGTTAAGCCGCCGGCACGTGGCCATAGATCGCAGCGTAAGTCGAACTTCGAAGTTAGCTGTTCCACCTCGACAACACGCAACTCTTCGATAGTTTCTTTGCTCTCGCGATCTTCGAGGATTTGAAACGTTACCTGGAATAGCGGATTGCGACTCGGGTCCCGTGTCGGCTGCAACTCCTCCACTAATCTTTCGAAGGGAAGGTCCTGATGGGAGTAAGCCGAGAGGGCGACTTCACGCACGCGTCGCAACAGTTCCCGGAAGGTCGGATTACCGGAGACGTCTGTGCGCATCACCAGCGTGTTAACAAAGAATCCGATCAGTTTCTCGAGTTCGGCCCGGTTACGATTCGCCACCGGAGATCCAACGGCCACGTCCTCCTGGCCGGTGTACCTTTGCAGCAGCGCCTGGAAAGCTGCCAGCAATGCCATGAATGGCGTTACTGATATTTGTTCGCACAACGATTCCAGGGCCTGGTTGACTTCGGGCGCGATCGCGATAGGTTCTCGGCTACCAGAGAAACTCGGCACGGCCGGACGTGGTTTGTCCGTGGGCAGCTCCAGCGTCTGCAAACCGGCGAGACGGCCTCTCCAAAACTCCAATTGCTCTTCGAGCGCCGAACCTTGCAGCCACTCGCGTTGCCACGCCGTGAAGTCGGTGTATTGAATAGGAAGCTCAGGCAAGGGAGAAGACCGGCCATAAACGAAAGCCGCATACAATTCGCGCAGCTCATCAAAGAAAACTTTGGTGGACCATCCGTCGCAGACGATGTGATGCATCGTGACCACGAAAATATGATCTGAAGAGCCGACGCGGATCAGGGAGACGCGTAACAACGGTCCCTTTGCAATATTAAAGGGTTCACGCGCATGTTCATTCACTAATCGGAGCGCTTCGCTTTCACGTTCCGTTTCGGGCAGATGAGTGAGATCGATTATGGGAAACGCAAGGGGCTGCGGCGGTAGCACGCGCTGCAAAGGCTGCCCATCCGTGGCTACAAAGATGGTCCGTAGCGTCTCGTGTCGACGAACGATCTCGGTGAGAGTCTTTTCGAGTGCCGCGGTATGTAACGGATACAGAATTCGAATTGCGCTCGACTCATTGTAAAAAGGGTTACCGGAAACCAGTTGCTCGAGGAACCAGAGGCGCTGCTGCGCATACGAGAGTGGGGCAATCTTGCCCTTGGCTTTTTGCACACTTACCAGCCGGGCCAGAAAGGCACGCTTGGCGGCGGGGCTCAGTTCTTGAAGGCGAGTGGCTAAGTCGACCATCCGCATCAACCTCCATCGTTAAGCGGACAGGCATCCAAATCTTCCCTGATGTACGTCACCATCGTCGGCAGAGAAGTAAACGGGAAGAAGTGGTGGCCTTTCAGAAATCTACTTCGAAAGGCCTTGCTTGTATGGGTGGACCAACCAAGAAGATCGCCGATCGGAACATTGTGATCTTCCAGGCCTCCAAAAACCGATATCGGGATTGGTACGGGATTGCCGGACTTGAACTCGTGTTCCTCAAAAAGGCGAAAGTCGTTCTTGATAACCGGAAGCACACTTGTGATCAAATCGTGATGTTCCAGAATTTGATCCGGGAGTCCGTTGAATTGACGGAGCCTCGCGAGAAAGTCCTCGTCCGATAATCGATGAGCTTTTTCTTTAATTGGCAGGTGCGGAGCACGCGCGCCGGAAAGAAAAAGCCGCACAGGAGTTGGTTGCCCGCGCTGCATTAGCGTGCGAGCAAGCTCGAATGCCACGAGCGCTCCGAAACTATGTCCGAGAAACGCGAAGCGATTCGGCCAACAATTCTCAAAATCGTCTGCCATGCCGTCGACCAGCGCCGATAACTGCTCGAATTCCGGGTCACTCCATCTCGTTTCTCGTCCGGGATATTGAACCGGACAGATCGCAATTTCATCGCCGAAAGTCTTGGCCCAATTGCCAAATGCGGAGGCGCCTCCGCCGGCAAAAGGAAAACAAAAAAGGACGATACTGTCGCTATGGTTGAGTCTTTGGAGACTTGGACACCAGCGATGCAGCTTGGAAGAGACGTTGTCGTCGCGAGCCGAGTAGGCGGCGTCGGGATCGGAGACTGATCTGTTTACTACCTCGGGTGACATCGGCAGTAAGGTGCAAGGGGGACACCTGTTGAATGATTAAAATTGAGCTGGTCGGGAAGAGGCGGTAACCCTCGGTCCTGTAACGACACCGCTTCGTGGACACGTGGACCACACGTGTCCGCATAAACAAAGCGGTGATGAGTAAAACCTGGTATGAAGACGCGCCGGCGCTAATACAGCGGGGAAACATTCCCGAACGGATCAGCCGCAACAGCGTTACCCATCGCATCAGAACCGTACGTATTTCCCATCGCGTCAGCCGCTAGCGTGTTGCCCATGGCGTCGGCGGCCATTGAATTGCCCATCGCGTCTGCCGCGAATGCATTGCCAAACGGATCCGACACGTAAGTGTTTCCCATCGCGTCAGCACCCAGCGCATTGCCCATGGCGTCTGCTGCGAAGCTGTTGCCGAACGGATCCGACGCGTATGTGTTTCCCATCGCATCAGCACCCAGCGCATTACCCATCGCATCTGCTGCGAAGCTGTTGCCAAACGCGTCCGCTCCGTAGGTGTTTCCCATCGCGTCAGCACCCATCGCGTTGCCCATGGCATCTGCTGCGAAGCTGTTGCCAAACGGGTCCGCTCCGTAGGTATTTCCCATCGCATCAGCCGCGAGCGCATTGCCCATCGCGTCTGCTGCGAACACGTTGCCAAACGGGTCCGCGCCGTAGACATTTCCCATAGCGTCAGCGGCCAGGGCATTGCCCGTCGGGTCTACAACGAAAGCGTTGCCGAAGGGATCAACACAATATGTATTGCCAAGCGCATCAACCGAGAACGTGTTTCCATTCTCGTCCGTGCCGCATGCGAGCGGGGCAGCGCCGACGGCGTTTGCAGCGTCGGCGAGACCTTGATAATAAGCAGCGGTTTCAGGATCCATAATCTTCAGAGCTCCTTTCAAAGCCAATCAAAGCCAGTTAACCTAAACCAGATTCAGGGCCTTCAAATAATCAATGACGCCTCGGTAGTAAGCCGTAGTCACATCCTCGCTCGTGCCTGGTGTTGCGGATTCAGTGAAACCGGAAGTAAGCGGGTTTGTATATGGGTTGGTGTACGTTGAGCCGAGTTGAAGATACTCAGACTGGCTCAGTTCCCTTTTCTCACCCGTGTCGGCGTCAAGCTTTTCGATCTTCGTAGGAAGCCCTGTTGCAGTCTCGATAGTTACAACGTATTGCGAGGTTCTCTTTGGTGGCGGAAGTTGCACCGGCTTCTCCGTCGCTGGAGTCTTTGATTCCGGTGGCTTTTCCGCCGCGGCCATTACTTCTTCACTGCGTTCAGCCCGGGCTGTACTCTTCGTCGCACTCTTGGTTGCACCCTTAGTCGTACTCTTGGTCGCACTCTTGGTGGCACTCTTGGTCGCGGCCGGCTTACGACCTCGCTTGCTCGCGCCAGTCCGAGTTGCAGAGGTACTCGATCTCTCAGTCGTTTCGTCTGACCGGCTTCGTTCTCCGGGAGTTTCGTTCATGATCTAACTCCTAATACACGTCAGGTGTTAATTGATCACCATAAGCCATAGAGTGATCCGACGTAGGCAGTAACCACCGCGTTGAAAACGTCTACCAACCCCGGACCCGTTGCACCGTCAATTCCAAAGTTAGCGGGAAGGCCATTATGCAAACCCGGCACTGGACTGCACATGCCCTGAAACACGTCGCGCGCCGTGGCGGCGAGCACGGCCCGTACATTCGCCGGAGACATCGCCGGCACTACCTGTTTCATTAGAGCGACGGCTCCTGCGAGCTGCGGCGCTGCTGCCGACGTCCCGCTGAACGCGGCCCACCCGTCACCTGCTTCGGTTTCATCGCCGTCAGGAAAAGCACCGACTGAGTTTTCGACGTCTATCTTGTCGTTCGGCTCGACCGGCAACATTATGTAAATCGCCTTTGGCCGCATCCCGACCAATCCACAAACGTCCGGCACACGACGTCCCGCAAAGATCATGCTGTCAAAGCCGCTCGAGTAGTTGGAGGCTTCGAGACTGCCGTCCGGGAGAAGATGAGCTCCACCGGCAGAAATCACATCCGGATGCTGGCCGGGAAAACCTGCATGACCATTGCCTGCTGAAAAAATAACCGTAATACCCGACGCGACCGCAGCTCCGATTGACGCTGATAAGACCATGTCCTGCGCGGTTAAAGCGAACGGTGAGTGGGAGCCCCAGCTACACGTGATGATCTGCGGCATTAACGCGACCGCGCTATTGAATGCGCCGGTCGTGTTAACGAAGTTGGCCTTTACGGGATGCAGCTCACACGCAGGCGCGATTGAGAAAATATTAGCCGACTCGCCAGTGCCATGTCCGGACTCGTCGTGATCCGGCTCACTTGCTGCCGGCCCAAGCACGACCGGTGCAACCTTGTAGTGTTGAGCGTCGAAATATGGATGACGGAACCACCCGGAATCCACCATTGCTACTTTCACGCCCGCCCCATTGATACCGAGACTATGCAGCAGTGAGGCATTGCAACCCGCAGCCACGTCTTGTGGAATATTCAAATGCGGGTAAGCCACTTCGGGTGGAGTCACCGATGATTGAAAGTAAGAACGCGGAACTTCGAGCGCGACTCCTTCAAGCACATCACTCATCAGTGTGCCCGTGGTCGAGACTAGTCCCAACATTTGCGTGTCGGGTGAGTCGAGATGCGTCGTGGTATCGCCACTGGGCAGATCAAATTCCTTCTCGACGATCTTTGTCCGAAACGCACGCTCAAACGCATCGGGTGGCCCGGCAATATTTATTGTCTGGGGTGTTACCTGGAGAATGTCAAATCCATTTGCTCGCAGGCGCGCAATAGCCGCTGATATGACATTCGACGGTGATGCGAAAGCAACTGAATTGAACGCGTTAATCCGTTGTCCCGGTTGGAACATGGACTGTCCGCTGATTGAAAGTGGTGATGCCTGGGCGTATACAACATCTGGCAAAGCCATGAGGGCACATCCTTGCGAGGGAGTTGGGAAGTTATCGCTGCTACTACTCTCCGCGAGTAATAGCGTTATGAGAGGGCGTTCTCAAAATGTGGGCCGCAGTGTAGTCCTATCTTTTAGGTTTGTAAACATAAGAATGATTGCAAAGAGAAGAATTTTCGGTGGCGACAGATTAAACTGATAAACATGCCGCCGAGAGTCATTCGCATAAAAGTTAAACCCAACTCACGCTCGAGTTTGATTGAGCAACAAGCAGATGGAACGTGGCTGGCGCAGCTCAAGTCACCTCCTGTCCACGGCAAGGCGAACGAAGAACTGATCGCACTCATCGCAAAGCACTTCCAATGTCGGAAGTCAGACATAACAATTAAATCCGGCACGTCTGGTCGCCTCAAGCTGATTCAAATCAGCGATAGTCGAGTTTAAGAATCCGCCGATCCACGGCTAAATTCTTCGGAACTTTTTCTTCCCGTATGCGTCTTAGATGACTGAAATTCGAATTTAGTCAGCAGTCAACGCCCGCAAAATGGCCGCAATAGCACCGAAAGAAGCTGTAAAAGACTCGATCCTGGACGCCACTGACCGTCTTCTCGCTCGCTTTGGTTACCGGAAAATGACCGTCGAGGACATCGCCGCGGAAGCCGGCATCGGCAAAGGCACGATCTACCTACACTTCAGCAGCAAAGAAGAAGTGGTGCTCTCTCATATCGATCGCATTGTCGATCGGCTTCAGGATCGTTTGAAAGAAATCGCCGGTTCCGACGCAACGGCAGCAGAACGACTGCGGCTGATGCTGCTGACGCGCGTGTTGTTTCGTTTCGACAGCATTCAACACTACACACAAAGTCTGAACGATCTGCTGGCAGTTTTGCGCCCCGGGCTACTTACGCGTCGCGCACAATATTTCGAAGCCGAAGCAAAAATCTTTGCGCAGGTACTCAACGCAGGCCGTCAATCCGGCGAGTTTAGTTTTGAAGATGCCCGCGCGACGGCGCACGCGCTGTTGCAAGCGACGAATGGCTTGTTGCCTTACAGCTTAAGCACAACCGAATTAGGCGCGCGTGAAGAAGTCGAGCAGCGAGCCGCCGATGTAGCCAACTTGATGCTGCGCGGTGTGCTCAGTCGCAAATAGGTTACCGGTACAAACCCGTTTTTAAATAGAGTCGGAGTAGGAATGACTATTACTAATCACCCCCTCCACAGATCCGGACGAGCGCTACTAACGCATCCGGCTCCTGCCTTAGGTGATGACGCCAAGTCGTCGCAAAGGAAAAGGGTGATGC